>LDZT01007421.1_pt1 | contig 33154 bp, 34 predicted proteins | sample 615521 | NCBI WGS metagenome assembly LDZT01 (sample SAMN03408292, study PRJNA278302) | terrestrial metagenome | isolation source: oil reservoir sample SB1 | place: USA: Alaska, North Slope, Schrader Bluff formation | collected 2011-09 | reverse complement strand
ACTTGAACTTCGTTAAAAAATCTATCAGGATAAGTGCTATCTTCAGGTTTTTCTCCCTCTCGTATATTGAAAAGTTTCTGAAGATTCCAGATTCTTTCTACAGTCTTCAATCAGGTGGGGGAAGTTGACATCAATCATTCTTATTGACTCCTTTGATTACACTTTGCGTAAAATATTGGAATTGGTGTATATTTTATAATAAATTTTATCACAAGTATTGTGTTTGTCAAGATTATGGATAAGGTCGCTTCTGCTTATAATTAGAATTATAGCTTTAATGTCACAAAAATACAATGTTTAACCTTATCATTAAAGACCGGAAAATTCTTTTCTCAGCATAGAGAAAATCATTTGATTTCTGTACTGATTTTCGGATTTGTAGGACTCCCTCAACACTCCATCAAGGTTCATTCCTAAATTTCTGTACAGATGAATACCTGCATGGTTATCAGTGAATACATCAAGCCAAAACCTATTGATAGACAATTCTTTAAAACAATATTGCATAAAGCCTGATATCGTTTCTTTACCAAGTCCCATATTCTTTTCTGATATGACAATTCTTCTTAGCTCAACGATGTCTGATTTTCTATTGATGCCCGCCAAAATAAAACCTGCCGGGTGGTGATTGGATTTATCTTCGATGATCATCAAAAAAATATTCTCATCCCTAATCTCATCTAAATGCTCTTCTACTGTTCCCTGGAATACAAATTGATTGTTTTCTTCGTTTTGTTCCAAACTCATGATGAACTTCAGGTCGTTTTCATCAGCTGATCTAATCAGAAGTCTGTCTGTGGTAAACAAGTTATTCATAACAGTTTCTCCAATTCAACAAGAATGTCTTTGATATTTTCTTGTACTGTAAGTTCGAAGCTGCTTTGGCATTCCATCTCTCTATTGATATAAACCTTTGTTGCTTTTTTTACCAGAGAAGCTAATTGATTGATTTTATGGTTTATTTCTACCATAATTTCCACTCCTTACTTTTTTTTCCACACCGGTTTTCTTTTATCCAAAAAGGCCTTCACACCCTCCTGTCCATCTTCTGTCGTACACAGGGTTGCAAAATGATTATCTGTTATATCCAAAGCCTGCCGTAGACTTAAGTCTTCCATCTTATAGAACGATTTCTTACCTGATTGAAGTGCCAAAGGACTTTTAGCAGCCAATTTTCCCGCAAACTTCAACGTTTCTTCTTCCAATCTGTCATCATCAACGACTTTATTAACCAAACCAATACGCAAGGCCTCATCCGAATCAATTAAGTCACCAGTCATAATCAATTCAAGTGTTCTTTTTCTTCCAAGATTCCTTAGCAGCGGAACTGCGGGGCCTACACAAAAAAGACCAATATTGACAGCTGTTGCTCCGAACCGGGCATTTTTCGAAGCTATGGCAATATCACATGCTGCAACAATTCCGACACCATTGGCGACAGCAATATTTCGGACAGATGCTATAACAGGCTTCCCCATCTCAGACATGGTAATATTCATTTTCCCCATCAGTTCCGACCATACCAGATACTCAGAATGTGATTTGCCATCCACATACCGCACGTCGATTCCTGTGCAAAAATTCTTTCCATTTGCATTAATAACAACAACATTAACTTCTGGATCTTGCTCCATGTCCTTAAGTGCGCAGTTTAATTCTGTTGCCAACTCAATATTGAAAGTATTATTATCATTTGGTCTGTTTAAAGTTATAGTGCCTATTTTATCAGCTTTCTTGACTAAAACACTTGTGTAATTCATTGAAACCTCCTGTGAGTTAATATATACATATTGCTATTATATCATTTTTTTAGTGATCGAAACCACAAAAAAACGAGAAATTTAGTTTCCCGTTTTTTTATTCCTATCCATTATTTAACAACAATATTATATATTTTGCCTGGTACAAAAATCTCTTTGATTATCTTCTTATTCTCTATGAACGTTTTGACATTTTCATCATTCATCACAGTTTTCTTAACGGATATCTCGTCAGCATCTTTAGCCACATTGACCTTTGCTCTGACTTTTCCATTGATTTGAACGGGAATCTCGATAATGTCCTCAACTGTCTTGTCTTCTTCCCAAGTAGGCCATTGTGTCTGGTTGAGCATCCCTTCATATCCCTGAAGATTCCATATCTCCTCTGTAATATGTGGTGCGATTGGATTCAGTAAAATGATAAATACTTTAAGCTCATCTCTGGTCACGCTACCGTAGTCATAAAACTCGTTTATCAATGTCATCAATGCAGCAACAGCTGTATTGTATTTCATCTCTTCCAAGTCTTGAGACACCTTTTTAATAGTTCTGTGCATAGTGGTTTCCAGTTCTTTTGAAAAACCTTTCTGGTTTGTCACCATTTCTTGAAGCTTCCATAATCTATCCAGAAATCTTTTGGATCCCTTGACCGAATTTTCATTCCATGGAACAGGCTTTTCATAATCTCCTATAAACATAACATAGGTTCTCAATGTGTCAGCGCCATACTCCTCAATGATGTCATTTGGATTAACGACGTTTCCTTTGGATTTGGACATTTTATCCCCGTCGCCTCCAAGAATCAATCCCTGTGCGGTTCTCTTGGCATAGGGCTCTTTTGTAGGGACTTCTCCGATATCATATAAAAACCTGTGCCAGAATCTTGAATAAAGCAAATGTCTCGTAACATGCTCCATCCCGCCATTATACCAATCGACCTGACCCCAATAGTTCAGTTTTTCCTTGCTTGCGAAGGCTTCATTGTTCTTGTTGTCAATATATCTTAAAAAATACCAGCTTGAACCAGCCCACTGTGGCATGGTATCCGTTTCTCTTTTAGCTTTTCCACCACATTTAGGGCATGTCGTATTGACCCATTCCTCTATAGTTGCCAGTGGTGATTCTCCTGTATCTGTTGGTTCATACCTTTCAACAACCGGTAATGTGACCGGAAGATCTTTTTCAGGAACAGCCACTATCCCGCAATCAGAACAGTGTACAACCGGGAATGGCTCTCCCCAGTATCTCTGTCTGTTAAATGCCCAGTCTTTCATCTTATAATTGACGGTCCGTTTGCCAAGTCCTTTTGCTTCCAGCATATCAGTTATCTTTTCTATTGCTTCCTTGACTCTCAAACCATCAATCAGTTCGGAGTTGACTAATATACCATCATTGGTATCTGTGTAGGCTTCCTTAGTGATATCCCCTCCCTTAATAACCTCAACGATAGGAATGTTGAATTTTGTCGCAAACTCCCAGTCTCTGGTGTCATGTCCGGGCACTGCCATGATTGCCCCAGTTCCGTAACCCATCATGACATAGTCGGCAACCCAGATGGATATCTCTTGATTATTGACAGGATTGATTGCCTTTAAGCCTTTTAATTCCACGCCTGTCTTTTCTTTAGCAAGCTGAACCCTCTCAAATTCTGTTTTCTTTTGTGATTCAATTTGATAATGATGTATCTCGTGAATGTTCTCTATCTGATTGTGATATTTGTGCAAATAGGGATGTTCAGGAGACATAACCATAAAGGTTGCTCCATAGAGTGTGTCCGGTCTTGTGGTAAAAACTCTCAGTACATCGTCGGTATCTTTAATTTTAAAATCAACTTCCGCACCTACTGACTTGCCTATCCAGTTTTCTTGCTCCAGCCTTATTCTCGGCAGATAATCAACTTCATTCAATCCATCCAACAGCTTTTCAGCGTATTCTCTAATTCGTAAAAACCAGACGTCCTTTTGCATCTGAACCACTTCACTACCACAACGATCGCACTTGCCTTCCCTGAAATCCTCGTTGGCCAATACAACTCTGCAGCCATTGCAGAAATTGACGTATGTTTTATCTCTAAAAGCTAGACCATTCTCAAACAGTTTTAAAAAAATCCATTGTGTCCATTTGTAATACTCCGGATTTGTTGTATCAATGACTCTGCTCCAGTCAAAAGAATATCCTATTTTTTTCAACTGCGAAGAAAAAATCTCAATATTCCTATCCGTTACAACACGTGGATGTTCACCGGTCTGGATCGCATAGTTTTCGGTAGGTAGTCCGAACGCATCAAAGCCAATCGGAAACAACACATTGTAACCCTGTAGTCTCCTCTTCCTCGACAAGACTTCCAGTGATGTGTATGCTCTGACATGGCCAACATGCAGACCCGCTCCGGATGGATAAGGAAACTCCACCAGATTGTAATACTTTGGTTTATCCGAAAAATCTTCTGCTTTAAAGGTTTGATGATCTTCCCATATCTTTTGCCATTTTGCTTCTATAACTGCCGGATTGTATGAAACCATTGAAAACTACCTCCTAATTTATCCACCAACAAATAAAAGTCTTTCACCTCAAATGAGCGAAAAACTGTCTGATATATTGAATTAATTGAATTATAAATTGTATTATATCAAAGTAACCTTAATATTTCAATTTTTCTTTATATCATTTAATACTCAATCAAAATAGTCCATCTCGTCATCATTATAGGTGGCAAAATGGTAATGGTCCTCCCATTTCTTATTAATATATAAGTAACTTTTGGAAAAACCCTCCTTCTCAAGGCCAAGTTTTTCTGCAACTCTTAAGGATTTTATATTTCTCGGCATGATATTGACTTCAATCCTATGGAGACCGAACTCATCAAAAACGATTTGAATTCCTCTTTGTATAGCTTCCGTCATATAGCCTTTGTTTATCTCCATGATGTCCAGTTTATAGCCCAGAAAGCAAGACCTGAAATTTCCGTAAATGATATTGCTGAAACAGATGTTGCCAATCGTTTTGCTGTCATCCAATTTCTTAAAAATCCAGAGCCTAAAAAAATTGCCTTTTTTGTATTCGCTGAGCTCGTATTTCAACTGATCTGCCTGATTTGATTTTGTATAGAAATCGTCCTCTCTTTCCGGATCCCATTCAACAAAAAAATCTTTATTCCTGTAATAATAATCCAGAACAAGATCTGCGTGCTCTGGCCCCAAGATTTTTAAAGACAATCTTTCTGAATCGTATTCTTTTATAAACATTGAATTCCTTTTCCAAATTAGACTCATTGTTTCACCTATTCAGTACATTTGCCTTCCTTATGCTCAATTTGTATTTTCATAACACAGGTGTTAGTAGAAATCTTTTCAATCTCATCCTTCACAACATCTTCAAATCCCTTGGAATACTTTTCGCCAATCCTATACAAAACAGCATCCTTTTCTTGTCCCTCTACTAGTGAAGCTTTTCCAAATACAATAACGCTCTCATACCTGGTTCTCAACTCATCAGGTATTACCAAACTTTTATTGACAACAAGAAAGCTGACTTTATTGTTATTTTTTATGGCGTCGAGCTTATGTCCCTCGTAGGCGCAATGATAATATATAGCATTATCACAATATACATAATTCAAAGCGACGCCATAACCATAACCATCGTCTCCTATGCATGACATAACCCCATAATCACCATCTTGCAGTATTGCTTCAACCGATGAATGTTCCATTCTTCTATCTGTTCTTCTCAAATCTCTAAACATATCACGCCTCCTGTAAATCCTATATTACAATGCCCTAGCTATAAAATCAATCAAAAACAGCGGCTTCGAAAAAAAATTCGAGCCACTGTCAAGTATTAAACTATATTTCTTCTATATTCTGCAAACATATTCCTGATTTGAGTCATCTTTGAATTCATTTCGATTTGCAGGTCAGAAGCTTTTTTGTACTCACAGTTTTCTATGGCTTCTCTAATACGAGTAAATATGCAGGTTTGAGATGAGCTATCCTTCATCAATTCAGCACGAAGTGTATTTATCTTTTGCCATCTGATTACATCCAAATCAGTAGCAAAGTCTTCATGCTGTTTAGTGAAGCTTCTAAGTATTTCAATGTTGAGAGGTATGATCCTACCGACCAATTCTGTTGACCATTTGGTCAAAATCACTAATTTATATGACTCCACCAATGAATTCGTAAACACGCCACCTTGTTTTAAAAGGGATACTCTTTCTCCGCCATGATTGAGACCTTCAATATTTTCGTATACTGTTGCTGGTGCTCTTCCAAACAGAGCATTTCTTTCAGCTTCAGTATAGTGTTCAAAAACGTCGTATTCACTACGGTATTTTTTGTCTTTCTCCAAATAGAAACTCTCCACTCCCGCTTCTTTCGAGATTTCCTTTTCAATTTCCTCGGTTGATAGACCGGACGCAATAATAGCTTCAATGCCATCCAATGCAGCCATATAAGCTGAAGCAATAACTAGATATGTATTGGACAGTGGATTAGGAGCTCTCAGTTCAAATCTAGTCGCCATCAAATTGTTCAAATCTCTAATAACACCAATTAAAATAGATCTGTTTCTTGAAGGTACTTCTTTTGTGTGACCTAAGGATGTAACAACACAAACAGGTGCTTCAAAACCAGGCTTTAACCTGTTCATAGAATCATTGGTTGATGACACAAATGGATTGACGACATCATAATTTCTCAAAATGCCCATGAGTGCACCATATCCAATTTCACTCAAAAAATCCTTGTTCATATCAACTGGTGTGAATAAATTAATGTATTTGCCTGATTTTAGTCTTACTGCGGCCCCAAGATGTGTATGCTCACCATTACCGGCAACACTCTCCAGCGGTTTTGCCATAAAGGTAGCCTCTAGTCCATGGTTTCTGAACATATCCTCAATTATTTCCCGAGCGATGATTTCGTTGTCAGCAGCTTGAAGTGCCTCAGCGTATTTCCAGTCAATTTCAAGCTGTTCCATCACATGTTGAAGCCTTCCTGTAGACCCTACTTTACTAGCCACCCCTCCAACCTCTTTGTGGGCCATTTCCGGTTCCAATCCATATCTTTCCAGCTCATGCATGCATTTTTCCACCACAGTCCTTACAATTCCATGAGTTCTTTTCCAATACTGCTCCTTAAGGCTTTGCGATGTTGAAAGCGCATCTAGATTGACCTTATCATCAGGTGTATTGACCCATAGTTCTAACTCTGTGGCAGAGGTCAAAACAATTTTATCTATTTCCTCGTTTTGGAACCCATATTTTTGGGCTAATTCAGGTTTTTTGCCAAACATCTCTTTTATAGATTCATCAAGAACTTTTTCTGTTCTTTTAAGAATCGATCTGGAACAAACCAATTTTCCATTATGCATCAGATAAGCAGGAATTCTTAACGAGCCCACTGGAAGACCATTTTCATCACAGTAATAATCGTAATTATAGTCGACAAACCATATAGCTTCCAAATCCGGCAGCATATCCACCCTTGCATTGTTCAAGGTTGCTATCCCTTGGAGCTCAACGGAAGATCCATCGGTTTGAATTCCATATTGCAGCATGGCGTCCATGTCGCTGATAAAAAGAGAAATAGGTATTTTTTCATCTGTTGCGTTTCCACCGATATCGACACCCATAAAGGAAACAAATTGTATCTCCGGATGCTCTTTGAATAAGCCGATTAAATATTCTTTGCTACGGTTTTCTGGTTTGATAAAAAATACTCTGTTCATAATTACCCTCCTATAGTTGAAAATTATGTTTATTATAATAGCATAACTTTCGTGTATTAACAAGTAAATTTATTATAGGAAAATGTTTGTCCGCAGACAATAAACAAAAAATATTTAAACGCGAATATTATTTGTTAATTTTAATATTTTAATTCGCTTTAAAGTTCTTCGAGAGCTTTTTTTAGAACTTTCCCAATTGATTCATTTATAACCAGATTTGCTTTACCATCATAGGGGGTGCCCTCCCTATTGATTAAAATCAGATTTTTCCCTTTAAAATAAGTAATCAGTCCAGCTGCCGGGTAAACCACAAGTGAGGTTCCTCCAATGATCAAAGTATCCGCTTTCTCTATATAATCCACTGATTTCCCGATGACATCATTATCTAATGCTTCCCCATATAGAACTATATCTGGACGTATAGTTCCACTACATATATTGCATATCGGGACTCCTTCAGCATTCTCCACATCCATCCATGAATAGGATGACTTACAGTTCATGCAAAAGTGTCTGGAGACCGTTCCATGAAGCTCCAACACCTCTTTGCTCCCTGCTTTTTGATGAAGACCATCGATATTCTGTGTTATGACTGCCTTCAACTTGCCAATTCTTTCAAGCTTGGCAAGCGCCAAATGAGCGTCATTCGGTTCTGCGTCGGTATGTAAAATGTTTTTCCTGTAGTAATCATAAAAAATAGCTGTATGCTTCAAGAAAAAATTGATACTCAACATATCCTCAGGAGAATAACCATACTCGGATTTTGCGTTGTACAGACCTTTGGCGGATCTGAAATCAGGTATATTGCTTTCTGTAGAGACGCCTGCTCCTCCGAAAAACACAATATTGTTGCTTTGTTTGATGATTTCTCTTAATTCTCCAATTTTATTCACGTTTTACTCCTTATGGTTCAAGCATATTTCGAGAAGTTCTTCCGGTTCACTGATCAGATATTTTGGTTTATTCTTTTCCAGCCCATCTCGGGAATTATATCCCCAGTCCACAGATGCGATATCAATCCCGATATTTTTTGTGGCTGTTATATCACGAATCTCATCGCCTACATATAGCACCTCATCTTTATTGATGTTATACCTTCTCAATAGCTTCTGAAAGACTCTCTCTTTCCCAAACATTCCCGAATTTTCGATAAAAGTAAACATCATAAGCTGGTGTTTTTCAATAAATTTGTTGACGTTTTTTTTAGAATTGGATGTCAGAATACCCAAAATAATATCGTTATCCTTGAGTTTTAACATAACCTCTGCTATAGTTGGCTTGCACATATCTATATTTTCAATGCTACCATGCAGTATTTTTCTTCCAAACCGAATCATTGCCGGTATATTCCTTTTCTTTATATCAAGATAATCTATCAAATCAAAAGCACTCATCTTTTTTAGGCTTCCCATATCACTTTTGGAAATCTTTTTAAGCTTGTATTTATCTGCCAAATCCAGATAAATTGTGAAGTTTATATCCTCTGTATCTGCCAAGGTGCCGTCGAAATCAAAGATGACATATTTATATTTCATTCTATTCCCTCGATTATAGTGTTATATGGGTAGTATACTACAGTTTAGTTTTTTAAATCAAATATTATTGGTATTATTTGTTTATATTAACTATAATAGAGTAGAATATGAGATTAGGAGCTATAATGAGCAAATATAGAATAAAAGAAATAATTGTTGTGGAAGGAAAAGACGATATATCAGCTGTCAAGGCTGCTGTTGATGCGGAAGTAATATCCACCAGCGGTTTGGGGCTAAATCAGAAAATATTGAGTCTCATCAAATCAGCATCTGAGAAACAGGGTGTCATTGTTTTGACTGATCCCGATTTCCCGGGCAACAAGATACGACAAATGCTTAACAATGAAATCAAGAATCTGAAGCATGCCCATATACCGAAAGAGAATGCTAAAAAGCGCAATAATATCGGTGTAGAAAATGCAGCACCTGAGGCAATCATTGAAGCGTTGATGAATGCTAAAGCTGTTTCAGATAATACTAGTGATGTTTTTACAGAAAAAGACCTCTATAAAAATGGATTGAACGGAACTTCAAGTGCATCTAAAAAAAGAAGAATTTTAGCTGAATCCCTTGGTATTGGCTACTGCTCAGCCAAACAGCTTTTGAAAAGACTTAACCACTATAGCATAACAAGGGATGAGTTTCAAAAAGCCTTAAAGAAACTAGATGATGCAAATGAGCGATAAATTGCATATACCAAGAATAACAAAAGATGTTCTTAAGAAATATAAATTTCACCTGACAAAAGGCCTTGGTCAGAATTTTTTGATTGACGGCGATGTAATCGATAATATTTGCAATGCAGCTGAGATCAACAAAGATGATAACGTGCTTGAAATAGGACCTGGAATCGGTACCCTAACCCAGCATTTGTGTGAAAAAGCAAAAAAAGTGGTTTCCATCGAAATAGACCGTCAATTGGAGGCGATCCATCACGAAACCTTGCCATATAACAATCTGACGCTGATTTATGATGATTTTATGAAAGTTGACCTAATCAAGCTATTCAATGATCACTTTTTAAAGGAAAAAGTCAAGGTTGTAGCCAATATACCCTATTACATCACGACGCCCATTGTCATGAGGTTGCTTGAAGAAAGGCTGCCTCTTAACTCAATTACGGTTATGGTTCAGAAAGAAGTCGCCAATAGATTTAGTTCTTTGCCAGGTTCGAAAGACTATGGATCCATAACGGTTGTAATCCGATATTTTGCTGACACCAAATTAGCTTTTATTGTTCCCAGTATTGTTTTTATTCCTCAACCAAAAGTGGATTCTGCTGTCATAGTGATGAAATTGCATGAGCACCCACCCGTCCAATTAGATGATGAAAATTTATTTTTCAAACTTGTCAAAGGTGCATTTGGGCAAAGAAGAAAGACACTTGTCAACTCTGTTTCAGGCACAGTTCCCGAAATCAAAAAAGATGAACTGTTGGCTATCATAACAAAGCTGGGCTTTAACCCAGCTATTAGAGGTGAAAAATTAAGTATTCATGATTTTGCGCTGATTGCCAATGAATTGAATCGATTATCCGAGTCCGCTCAAAGGTTATAGCCATAATCAAATGCATTTTCATTATATAATAACCTATCGATTAACAATAGCAAATACGTATCAAGGAGAAATACTTAATGTCAGACATTGATTTAACCAAATTTGAAAAAAAGATGATAGTGAGAACAATCAAACAGAATGATTTTGATGAAATCATCGCACTCCAAAAATTGTGTTTCCCTAAATGTCAACTTCCAGTTTGATTGTGACATTTGATGAATATGACGATCAGCATTCATGGGATGAGATAACAGATCGGGGTTATATCACCAATCATGATCCGGAAGGTAGCAACCTATATGGGATGGAAGTGATGACCCATCCTGATTACAGAAATATGAAGGTGGGTAAGAGGCTTTACAATGCCAGAAAAGCACTTGTACAGAAATTGAACCTGGAGAGCATCGTAATAGGTGGACGAATTCCCAATTATTATCAGTATGCCAATGATTTGACTCCCAAAAAATATGCTGAAGAGGTCATGATGCACAATATATATGATCCTATTCTTACCTTTCAGATCCATAATGGTTTTGTATTGAAAAGAATCATCAAAAAATATTTACCGGAGGACAAGGCTTCATTGGAATATGCGACATTGATGGAATGGAACAACATCGAATACAGCCCACCAAGCAAAAGACACTTTAAAACCGCTTTTCCGGTTCGCATATGTGTGGTGCAATACATGATGAAAAAAATCAATTCATTCAAGGAGTTTGCGCATCAGTGTGAATACTACGTAGATGTTGGTTCTAACTACAAATCAGACTTTGTTGTGTTCCCGGAAATATTCACGACACAGTTGCTATCATTCATAGATCAGGATACACCCAGCCGGTCTATCCGAAAACTTGCAACATTTACAGAACAATATATTCAAATTTTTACTGATTTTGCTGTAAAATATAACGTGAATATTATAGGTGGTTCACATTTTGTGGAGGAAGCAGGCAATATATACAATATCGCTTATTTATTTAGAAGAGATGGAACTATAGAAAAACAATACAAAATTCACATCACGCCCAATGAACAGAAATGGTGGGGGATCTCGACAGGAGATGAAATAAAGGTGTTTGATACGGATTGCGGTAAAATATCAATCCTTATCTGCTATGACATCGAGTTCCCTGAATTGGCCAGGCTTGTTACAGAAAAAGGAGCCAACATCATATTTACGCCATTCTGTACAGATGAGAGACAAGGATATCTGAGAGTAAGATACTGTGCCCAGGCAAGGGCTGTTGAAAATCAGATTTACACGGTAATTGCCGGTACAGTTGGCAATCTGACACATGTGGAGAATATAGATATTCAATATGCTCAATCTGCTATTTTTACCCCGTCAGATTTTTCATTTCCAAGAGATGGGATTATGGCTGAGTGTACCCCTAATATAGAAATGGTTATGGTGGGTGATCTGGATTTGGAGCTACTAAAACGGTCTAGAAAGACTGGTACAGTGACACTTCTCAAAAATAGAAGGATTGATCTTTATGAGCTTAGAGAAAAGAAAAATCATCCCAACAGATAATACATTGGGATGATTCCTATTACGTTATCTTAAACAGTCTTTTAAAATTGTCAGTGGTGGCTTTAGCTACCGACTCAAAGGAAACCTCCTTGATACTAGCTATTTCCTGGGCCACATATCTCACATACGATGGCTCATTTCTTTTGCCTCTAAACGGTGCAGGTGTCAGATATGGCGAATCAGTCTCTATAAGTAAATGCTCAAGCGGTATTTCTTTTGCGACTTCCTTAGTTTTTCTGGCATTGCTGAATGTGATTGGTCCTGCCAATGAAATCAAGAATCCCATCTTGATGAATTCTCTTGCCAGTTCGACATTTCCAGAGTAGCAATGCAAGATACCTCTTGTTCCGGAATATTTTTCTGTTTTCATTATGTTGTATATATCTCCATGAGCTTCTCTATCATGGACAATATAAGGCATATCAAGCTCTTTTGCCATTCGAATCTGTTCGATAAACCATTTTTTTTGTATGTCTTTGGGCGAATGGTCATAGTGGTAATCGAGGCCGATTTCCCCAATAGCAACTACCTTACTTTTCTTGGTCAAGGATCTGATGATCTGTAGAGATTCTTCTGTCACATCTTTCGCATCATGGGGATGGTAACCGACAGACGCATAAATTTGCTCGAATTTCTCTGAGGCATTGACAGCTTTTACAGAGGATTGAAGGTCATAAGCCGCATGTAAAACATAGCTTATTCCGTCTTTCTCAAATCTCTCTATCAATTTTTCCCTGTCTTTGTCAAATCTTTCGTCATCCAGATGTACATGACTATCTACTAGCATTTAAACACCTACTTTTTCTTTTTTGATGACTTTCGATATTGCTTAATAAGTGATGTTACCGTATCTTTTTCTGTTCTATCTTCTTTTACTGTGATTTTAACTATGCTTGCCCTTTTTGGTGAGTTGTAATCTATCACAAGCTTGCAGGTTTTATTGTTGAAGCTTGTCCACTCAATTCTTTTTATGGCTTCCCATCTGATAAGAATGTTGTTTTTGATAATACCCGCTTCTGTTATAGTAGTCCTACTCAGTGAATTAATGGAGACAGCCAAGAACAGTACCAAAGTGGCCAAGAATTGTGTGATTTCAATTTCAGTAATCACTTCCCCTGCCAAATGTCTTCCATATAACGAATAACCCATCATAATCAACATCATGATTACCACAACACTTACAAGGTTCATTGTTCTGTTATCCAGCAAGAGTGTATATAGCACTTTCCCTCTCTCTCTCCTGTTTACAATTTTGTTCTTGATGTTATAAAAGAATATAACCACACCAAACAATAGTAGTCCTTGATAAAATAAATTCATACTTCTCTCCTGTTTAAGTTATTATTGATCCATCTATTAGATCTTCTAAAGTTGATACCAGTGAAAGTTTTTTACCTCTCGAAGCCGCAAGAATCATACCCTGAGACTCGATTCCCCTTAACTCTATCGGGGCTAGATTGTAAACCATGACAACCTTTTTGCCAACAAGCTCTTCAGGTTTATACCACTTGGCGATGCCTGATACGACCTGTCTTTTTTCATCCCCCACTTTCAATTGCAACACCAACAACCGATCGGCGGCGGGATGTGCTTTGCACGATACAATTTCAGCCAGTCTCAAATCCAATTTAGCAAAATCGTCAATAGATATTTCCTCTTTTGCACTTTTGTCTTTTTTGGGTTCTTGTTTTTCATTTTTTACTTTTGGTTCCTCTTTTTCACCTGACAGTTCAAGAAGCTTCTTCCTGGTATCAATCCTGCTAAATAGAATTTCCGGTTTGTTGACCTTGCTGCCAACAATGGTGCCATCAAAGGTCTTTAGGCTCTCCCAGGTCTTCAAATTGCTATTGATCTGTTCGAAAATCTTTTCTGACGTCTCAGGTAGATAAGGAGAAAGCATGACTGCAGCAAATCTGATGGATTCCAATAGATTATACAATACGGTCGCCAATCTATCTTTTTTATTTTCATCTTTACCCAATAACCAAGGTGTGGTTTCATCAATATATTTGTTGCTTCGCCTTAATAGTTTGAAAATTTCATCTATGGAGTCAGATACTTTAAGACTATCCATTTTTGTCATTACATGTTCCGGTATACTAAGTGCTAGATCTATCAGTTCCCTGTCTATAGTCTCAACCTCTTTTGGTTCCAGTATCTCACCATCAAAATATTTGTTGACCATAGCTACAGTACGGTTAACCAGATTGCCCAAAATATTGGCTAGCTCTGAATTAATTCTTTCAATCAATAGTTCGTAAGTGATCGTCCCGTCATTGGCAAAAGGCATCTCGTGCAAAACAAAAAATCTGACCGCATCAACTCCGAAGTGCTCCACCAGAAAATCAGGATATATGACATTCCCCCTGGATTTGCTCATCTTTCCTTCTCCAACCAACAACCAGGGATGACCAAATACTTGTTTAGGCAATTCGACGCCCAAAGCTAAAAGCATAATCGGCCAATAAATTGTGTGGAATCTTAGAATATCCTTGCCAATCAAATGTACATCGGCAGGCCAATACTTCTGGAACAATTCTCCATGATTTCCCTCGGTGTCAAATCCAAGTCCTGTAATATAGTTTGATAGGGCATCAATCCATACGTAAATAATATGTCCCTCCTCAAAATCAACGGGTATGCCCCATTTGAACGATGTCCTTGAAACGCACAGATCTTGTAATCCAGGCTTCAGAAAATTATTGATCATTTCATTTTTTCTGGACTCGGGCTGTATGAATTGTGGGTTTTTTTCTATGTGTTCAATGAGTGTATCCGCATACTTGCTCAGTTTAAAGAAATAGGCTTCTTCTTTGGTTTTGTATACATCTCTACCACAATCAGGGCATTTACCATCAATCAACTGACCTTCAGTGTAAAAAGACTCATCAGGTGTACAATACCAGCCCTCATATTGCCCTTTGTATATATCTCCCTGTTCATAAAGCTTTCTGAATATCTTTTGTACTATTCTTTTATGATCTGATTCGGTGGTCCTAATAAATCTGTCATAGGAAGTGTTCATCAGATCCCATGTTCTTTTTATTTCAGCAGCGATTCCGTCAACAAAATCCTGGGGACTTTTGCCAGCCTCAGCAGCCTTTTGCTCTATTTTTTGACCATGCTCATCAGTACCGGTCTGAAAATAGACATCATATCCCACTAATCTCTTGAATCTGGCAATACTGTCAGCAAGTACTATTTCGTATGTATTGCCTATGTGAGGTTTTCCTGATGTATAGGCTATGGCGGTGGTTATATAATATCTTTTCTTATCCATAGATTACCTTCCCTTTACTCAATAGTAAACGTCTCTTATAAGCATAAGAGACGAAGTTATCCGTGTTACCACTCTATTTCATGGATTCCTCACGAAATCCACCTTAAGGTTTTAAACCCATCCTTAACGCGGACCAGACGCCATGCCCTAATCACCTTCAGGCACGAAACTCCGAGACCATTTTCATCTCTTTCATAAACACCGGTTTTCACCTACCCCGGCTCTCTTTGGAATAACTCAGAGATTACTCTTCCCTTCAATGCTTTTAATATTAACATTTAGAATATATAATAATTTGATTGTCTTGTCAAGCAATAGCAACCATTACTACAGAATTCTATACATCTCTGAAGAGCTGTCCTTCGGGACATGCTCACTCAATCGCTCCACTATGATCTTCATAGTTTTATCACCAAATCTGATATCAATCTGATCATTGATTGCCACTTCACTTCCAGGCTTTGCTTCCTTTCCGTTTATACTGATTCTGCCATTTTCACAGGCTTCTTTAGCAATTGTTCTTCTTTTAATGATTCGAGCATTTTTAAGAAACTTATCTATTCTCATCGATCCTCCATACTGATTCTAACTTAAAATAAAAATCAGACCGTATTCAAGGTCTGATTTTATCATTAATCAATCTTATTTGTTAACCGCTTCTTTTAATGATTTGCCTGCCTTAAATACCGGTGCAGTAGATGCAGGAATTTCGATAGTTTGCTTTGGGTCTCTTGGGTTTCTGCCTTTTCTTTCTTTTCTGCTTCTAACCTCGAATGTTCCAAATCCTACTAACTGGACTTTTTTACCTTTAACCAATTCAGCTTTAACTGTTTCCATGAAAGCATTTAAAGCAACCTCTGCGTCTTTTTTCGTAAATCCTGTCTGTTCAGCGATACTTGCAACTAATTCAGCTTTATTCACAATAAAACCCTCCTTAAAATATTTTAATATTGCAAATTCCATATGGAATTAATGCCTTTTTGATAACTCCCACAAATAATCCATTTCTTCCAAAGTCATATCTTTCAGATCTTTTGGGGAATTCTTTTCTATAAACTCAAATCTTCTAATAAACTTCTTGTTTGCCCTGCTCAACGCTATGTCCGGGTTGATTTTCATGAATCTTGCAAAATTTATAATCGCAAAAATCAAATCCCCGAGTTCATCTTCAATTCTTTCCGTGTCCATTGTCTGATAGGCTTCCATAAGCTCTTCAATCTCTTCCTTCACTTTAAGAACAGCACCGGATGCATCCGGCCAATCAAATCCCACTTCAGCTACCTTGCTTTGGATTTTATAGCCTCTGGACAAAGGTGACATGGATTTTGGAATGTTTGAAATCCTTTCTGTGTAGGAAGAGACTTTTTTCTCCTTCTGTTTTATCTCATCCCAGTTCAATTTCGCTTCTGTATCATCATTGGCATGCTCATCACGAAATACATGAGGATGTCTTGCATAAAGTTTTTTACAGATGCCCGCAATCACGTCTTCGAAGTGGAAATAACCTTCCTCTGCCGCTATCTGTGAATGGAATACGACTTGTAGCAGCAAATCACCTAATTCTTCAACCAAATTGTCGAGATCATCGTTTTCAATGGCGTCCACAACCTCATAGGCTTCTTCAATGACACATTCTCTCAAAGACATGTGCGTTTGCTTTCTGTCCCATGGACACCCATCCGGACCTCTTAATAAAATCATAAGGTTTTTCAAATCATTTATATTATACATGTCTAACATTGTAATATCAATACTTTCAACAAAAATATATGTGGAATAGTCGTAATTTTGTTGTCTATCCAACTCGAATAATGAAATTTGTTCTCTTTTGTTTTTTAATATGTCCATAAAAAAGACGTTCATGTCATCCGGATATATTTCTGTCAGTTCAATTTTAATTTTAGAAGCAAGCGCTTGGTTTTCGACTCCACAAATAATATTATTGGAATGTATATCAAAATCGTATTTGCCAACCTTGTGCCCATCGATGATATTGAACCTGGCATTTTGAGAACCTGTCATCTTGATTGCCTTGTCAACGAAACTGGGGCCATCTATAATTTCTATCACCAAGTCATTGACTCGGGACATATAACTATCCGTAATCCAATCTCCAATATATGGGGATCCAGGTACTATGTAAATAATCTCACCGTGTTTTTCCAATGCAAGATCAATTCTGTTCTTGATTGTCTCATAGACTTTCTCAAGATTGTCTTCCTGCTCAAAGATTTCATCAAAGGCTTGCAAGTTTTTGAAGCTGTTTTCCAGCAAAACAGGATGCCTGATAGTCCTAGCGAATTTTGGTTTTTCGCTATTGATTAAGGTGTAGGCTTTGTAGCTCAAATCTCCCAAATTCCCTGTTCCTAATCCTACAATCTGTAGTTTATGCATGATATCACCTATTTCATCAGTTTTAGTTTATTCATAAGCTGATATAGTTTTTCGCCTTTGGGTAGCAAATCCATATCTTTTTTGTTAATTGTACCGGTAATCGGTAGTGCAACAAAATAGACCACAACACCGACTAAGATTGCAATCAAAGCTGATAGTTTAGCACCTATGATGCCTGCGCCACTATGATAGACAGTGTATACAACCACTCCCATGATCGATGACGCAATAAGCGGTCTGAAAGCAATTCTTAACAGTTTTACCTTCACTTCTGTATATTTGTTGATATCCCAATAATTAAGAGTCGCAGCTGTCAGATAAGCCGCTATTGTACTCAGAGCAGCACCTTTGACATTTAAGGAAGGAATGCCAACCAAGATATAGGTCAGAACAATTTTCACTATCGCACCTATTGCTAGGTTCTTAACTGGAATTCTTTGCTTGTCTACTGCCTGTAATATAGCAGTGAGCGACTGTACCACTGTTAGAAATATAACGCTGATTGCCAATATAGCTAACAATTGTCCCACACTTTTGTGTTTTTCGGGTCCCAATGCAGGGTAGAATAGTTTGATAATTGGTTCAGCAAGAATATATAGACCAAACGCTGATGGAAGACCTATAATCAGTGAGGTCCGCATTCCCAAATCGGTAGTTTGGTTTAATGCCTCTTTGTCTCTTCTGGTATAGGCATTTGAGATGCTTGGTACAAGACTCATGGCTATCGCTATGGAAAAAACCTGAGGGAAATTAATGAATGTTTGAGCTGTACCACTCAATTGACCGTATAAATCTGTAATCTCAATCACCGAGTAACCTATCTGTGCCAATCTCATAGATACCAATTTAGCGTCTATAAGACCCATAAAAGGAACAATTGAAGCCCCAAGTGTTATAGGAATGGCTATAGCCAACAGTTTTCTTATGACTCTCCGTGGTTCCTCTAAAGTATTATTTTCAGCAGTATCAATTCTTTCATGGATGTTTTTCCTCTGTTTAGCGTAAATGAACAGGATCAATATAAGCCCTGCAATTCCACCTGCTGAAGCACCAAAAGATGCCCCTCCAGCAGCCTTCTGGGGGCTTGAATTTAACAACACATAGGCGAAAGACAATCCAACCGCAAACCTGACCAATTGTTCCAGAACCTGGGACAAAGCTGTTGGAATCATGTTCTGCATACCTTGAAAATAACCTCTGTATACACTCATGATAGGTACAATCAACAAGGCCGGCACCAATCCCAGCAAAGAATAGTAGGTTCCGGGATACCCGATTGCCTGTGCTATGCCTTTTGCAAAAACAAGAACAGTTAATGATGAAACAACACTAATAACTAAAATAACTCTCATTGAGAGTCTGAAAATCTGATGCGCGCCTTGTGGATTTTCAAGAGCCATTTTCTCAGATACCAACCTAGCGACAGCTGTTGGAAAACCAGCAAGTGATATGACAAGTAGCAGGTTGTATACCTGATAAGCAGGCTGAAAATAGCCTATGCCCTCTGTTCCTATAAGATTAGTCAGTGGAATTCTGTATATAGCACCTATTATTTTAACAATCAAACCTGCAGTTCCCAGAACGGCAGCACCCTTTAAAAAGTTGTTTTCGGACATGATGTCTCCTCCGTTGTCAATGTTTGATATTTGTTGTCTGGTGAATCATCTGAATAGATTTCTTGAATACCTTATATGTGATCCTTTTCTTATGCTTCTGTCGGTCATGGCATACTGTATAAAAATAACAGTTGCAAAAAACAAAATAATGTCTCCAATAGTCAAGACAATCGGGTAAATAAATATGCCTTCAAGCGATAAAAAAGCTCCCATATAAAACTTGGATTCCGGAATGATGGTAAAGTATCTTACATAGCCTGTGCTGATCAATTCGAGTATCTCCGGACCGAATGCCTTTCCCGCTGTTGTTGCGGTAATTCCAACCTTTACGCCGTTGAGTATCAGGATAATGAAATTATATGCAGCTCCCACAAAAAACAAGAGCATAAATTTAATGGACCTATTGGATAATATGCCAGACATAATCAATATGTATGAAGCAATTAGTATACCATCTCTTATATTGTTGCCTAAATCAGACAGCCCTATGTTCAGTATAAAAACAAATAACTGAAATAAAATGCCTATCACAATAAGCAGTGGATACTGGATCGTTAAATAGCCGATTTTTTCCAACTTTCCCTTTCTTAGTTTTCCAATTATCAAACCAATGATGACCGCATATAGAAACAATTTGATTCCTCCTGATTGATATAAAGCTAACTCACTTATTATATATCAATTCAAATCCAACTTCAAGATTCCATCTTCATTTGATCATTACAAAAGCCTGACATAACCTGTCAGGCTTTTCAATGCACTATTCAGATCAATACTCCGGTTCAATCAATCCTACGTTATTATCTTTTCTCTTGTAGACTACATTGACTTCTTCCGTATCTGCATTCAGAAAAACATAGAAATTGTGATTGACCAAGTCCATTTGCAATGCAGCTTCCTCGACGCTCATTGGCTTAACAGCAAATCTTTTGGTTTTAACTATCTTCAGATCTTCCTCTTCAATATCAAGTGGCTCGATGTTCTCAAATCTAATCGTATTCTGGCCGTGTTTTTTGCTCTGCAATTTGGTCTTATGCTTTCTGATTTGTCTTTCCATGGCATCTACAGCACTATCTATTGAGCTGTACATATCATCTGTTACTTCCTCAGCTCTTATGACTGTTCCTGCAAAAGGCACTGTGATCTCAATAATCTGTCTCAACTTTTCAACGCTTAAAACAACATTGACTTCCACATCCTTATAGAAGAATTTATCGAGTTTTGAGATTTTCTTTTCTACTGTGTCCCTTAAATTATCAGTGACACTGATGTTTTTACCAAATATTTTAGTATTCATACGTCAGTCCCCTTTCTATTGTTTGTATTTATTTTATACCCAGATATAAGGGTTTAAAAACTTAGTTAATAATGTATGCCGATCGTTTATTTATGCATAAAAGGTTTTAAACGTCTGTTGATAAACCTGTTGACAAGTCGTACTTTAAAGCTTTTTTGTGTGGATAACTGGTGTCTTTCTATTTTTAATCTGATAAATATTCAATTGTCTCTTACCTGGCAATAGCCAGGCATATTATTTCTTCTGCACCATTTTGTTTTAACACTTTGGAGCACTCGTTGACAGTTGCACCAGTCGTATAAATATCATCCACCAACAATATCTTGTCAGGTACCGGTAGTCCTTCTCTAATATCAAAAGCTCCTGCCATATTATTCCACCTTGCATATCCTTCCAGACGGCTTTGCGGTGTTGTGTCTCTATTTCTCTTAACTAATTTTAACATAGGTAGCCCTAAATTAAAAGAAATATAACTTGCAAGTAATTCGGATTGATTATATCCTCTTTTCAGTTCCTTTGATTGATGAATGGGTACAGGTACTACAGCCTTTATGTTAGTCACACCAGTATCTTTCAGGAATTTCACCATCTGATAACCAAACATTTTATATAAGTAGGATTTGTTGTGATATTTGAAATCATTGATGAGCGCTTTTGTTTTATCCCTGTATTCAAATAGTGCCAGACTTTTATCAAAAGCTTTCTCTATTTTGACACACTCGCCGCATAAATCACTATCATGCTCCATTGGTTTTGAGCATTTGACACATAGAACTCCTTCCAATCTTGAAAGTAGACTTTCACAATACATGCAAATATATGATTTCTGTATATATGGTGCTTTGTAGCTACAAACAAGGCAGGTGTTTTTTTCGGGTAGAAGTATTTCCGCAATGTCTCTTAAAATGTTATCTATCAAAGCTTCACATCCTTTAGTAATACTGTTTTATTTGTGATAATCTGAATTTCAATCCAGAATACCTTTCGGAAGTCTTATTGTTTTGTATCATCAATCTGAGGTATTTTTCATTACCTACCAACACGACCAGTTTCTGCGCTCTGGTAACTGCTGTATAAAACAAATTTCTGTTCAACAGCATAGGAGGTGCCCATGTAACCGGTATTATGACAGCAGGAAACTCGCTTCCCTGGCTTTTGTGGACGGTGACAGCATAGGCAAGTATGATTTCATCCAACTGTGTAAAATCGTACTTGACCTCACGCTTCTCCTCAAATTCAATCCACAGACATTCATCCTTATTATCGATAAACCGTATATGCCCTATGTCTCCATTGAAGATACCTTCGCCTTTTTCAGTCTCCTTGCCGGTATTTACTATCTCCCATTTTACCTGATAGTTATTTTTTGTTTGCATAACCTTATCCCCTACACGATAAACAACATCTCCAATTTTTTTTTCTGTCTTGATATCAGATGGAGGATTTAGCGCGGCTTGTAGTCTTCTATTTAATTCAATGGTTCCTGATATCCCTTTTTTCATTGGTGTGAGGACTTGAATCTCTTCCATACCATTGAATCCGTAGTGGGATGTCAAGCGATCAGCGCACAGCGACACAATTGTGTCGGCTATATTCCCTTCTTCTTCTTTGATGAAGTAGAAATCCCCTTCTTTAATATTATACATTGGCATTTCACCATTATTGATATTGTGCGCATTTATTTTGATCAGACTCTTCTCGGATTGTCTGAATACCTTGTCAAGCTTAGTTGTTGGGATAACCCCTGATTCGATAATATCACGCAACACATTTCCAGCACCAACTGATGGTAGCTGATCTACATCACCCACCAAAACTATTCTACTTCCTGTCCCGATAGCTTTCAGGAGTGAGTTCATCAATAAAATATCAACCATTGACACTTCATCTACTATGATCACCTCATATTCAAGTGGTGCGTGTTCATTTTTATTAAAAAACAAGGTGCTGGTATCTTCACTGAAATTATACTCCAACAATCTATGGATGGTTTTTGCCTCTTTGTTGGAAGTTTCGGTTATCCTTTTCGTAGCCCTTCCAGTTGGTGCGCAAAGCGCAGTTTCTTTCCCCATTATTTCAAACACTTTGATCAATGTGTTAATGACAGTTGTTTTTCCGGTTCCGGGTCCGCCGGTTATAACAGAAACACCATTCTTGACTGCTTTGACCACACTTTCCTTTTGTTTCTCAGTCAGCCGTTTTATGCTTTCTCTTTCAATCTCTTCTATAATTTCTTCCAGATTGCCATCAAATCTATTTTTAAAATTCAAATGTAAACTGGTTATTTTGTTGGCAGTTCCTGTCTCAGCATAATAATAAGGTATATAATAAATAGCGTCAGATTCGTCTATGTTTTCGACAAATAACTGCCCCCTGAATGCCATGTTGGATATGACAGCATCTATGTAGGATATTTTTACACTCAATACTTTTTCAGCCTTTTCTTTTAGATGATGTTTGCTCAAATAGGTGTGCCCATCGCCGGCTGACTCCATCAGCACATGTCTTATGCCTGCCTCTATCCTAAATTCAGAATTATTGCTGATACCCATAGCCGCAGCTATCTTATCTGCCAGTTTGAAACCGATTCCTTGGATCTCTTCGGCCAGTCTGTATGGATTATCTTTTACATTCTTTATGGTGTCAGTGCCATATCGTCTGAAAATCTTGACACTATATGATGGGGATATGCCATACTTCTGAAGGTAGATCATGATCTCCTTCAGTTCAATCTGCTCTCTATAACTCTCTATAATGATTTCGGCCTTTTTATCTCCTATGCCTTCCACTTCTGTAATTCTCTGAGGTTGATATTGCATGATTTCCAAAGTCTTGTCTCCAAAGAGTTCAACAATCTTATTTGCTGTTGATTTACCGATTCCCTTGATTAGACCGGAAGACAGATATTTTTTGATGCCATCCAGGGTGTCAGGACGTATCAATTCAAAGCTATCCACATCAAATTGTTTGCCATATCTTCTATGAAAAGTCCAATTTCCTGTAATCTTAAGATTTTCTCCCTGCGTCGGATTCGAAAAGATTCCGGTGAAAGTAACGATATCATCTTCCGTCTCAAGAATGCCGACCGTGTAACCATTCTCTTCATTATAATAAATTATCTCATCGATTATGCCTGTATAATTTTCCATTGCTCCCCGTCCTTTGAGTTATATTATATGGATATTATTAAAGTGGGTAAAGAGAAATTTTTAGAGTTGTGGTATAATATTATCAATAATGTATATTAGGAGCAAAAATATGCCATTGATGAAAACAACCAAATCTTATGAGATATTATGTTTTTACACAGATTATAAAGATAAGCTTTCTCCACAGTCATTGATTGGACTTTTTCAGGATGCCGCGACCAGTCAATCATCATTTCTTGGTGTTGGACATGATTACATGATTTCAAACAACCTTATATGGGTTCTTCTAAAATACAACATCCACATTAACAGGATGCCGGCATTTAGAGAGAAAGTGAAAATTATCACCTTCCCAATGTATTATGAAAGATTTTATGTTTACCGGAAGTTTGAGATGTATGATGAAAATGAAAATCTCATTACATTTGCATATTCAACTTGGACCATAGTTGATGTTGAATCAAAGAAGTTATGCAGAATCACTAAGGATCTTACAAAAGCATATGGCTTCACAACCAAAGACAGGTTTTCTGAAAAGATCAACTTCAACAATATCCCAAAATTGACAGAAGGAGATTCGGAGACAACCATTATAATAAGATATATGGATATCGACAACAACCTGCATGTCAATAACACAAAATATCTGGCTTGGGCGATTGAGACCGTTCCCTTTGAAATCGTGACGAGATGCGATCTCATCCACATCGACATAGTCTATAGAAAGGAAATCAAATATGGGCAATCAGTTAATATCATCACGAAGTCTTATGAATTCGAAGACAAGACCGAACTCGTCCACATGGTCAGCAGTCCTGATAATCATCTCCTTTGCCAGCTAAAAACCATTTGGCAAAAGGGCAAATCATTTAATCTCACTGAACAGAGAGGGGTATCGAATTAATATTAATTTAATGTTCATTTGATAAATTTAATGATACAATAAACTATGAATAAATTTTTATAGGTGTTAAACCTTTCAAAGGAGGAATATCATGGAACCTGCTAGTATTTTATGGATAGGCCTAATTGTTGTTTTTGTTGTCATTGAAGCTGTGACAGCTGGTATAACAACCATATGGTTTGCTATTGCTTCAGTCATAGCCTTAATTGCTCAATTGCTTGATTTTTCTCCAATCGGTCAGATTGCAGTTTTTTTAGTCTCTTCGGCAATTATGATTTATTTTACCAGACCCTTGGTCATAAAATATTTAAAAGTGGGTAAAATACATACAAACGCAGATAAGCTCATTGGTGATGTCGGTAAAGTGATTGAAGAGATTGATAATCTCAATGCCAAAGGATTGGTAAGGATCTCAAACCAAATCTGGACAGCCCGCTCCTCAAACGAATCAATCATACCAATGGACGCCTTGGTAAGAGTCGAAAGAATCGACGGCGTTAAATTAATAGTAAATCAAATGGAGGTTGCTAAATGATAGAATATATCCCTTTTTTATTTATATTGGCTATTGTAATCGTGATTGTTGTGGCAAACATAAAAATTGTTCCACAGGCAAATGCTTTCGTCATTGAAAGACTTGGTGCATATCACACAACCTGGGAAACGGGTCTGCATTTTAAAATGCCTTTTATTGACAGAATATCCAGAAGGGTTTCTCTAAAAGAACAGGTTGTTGATTTTCCACCCCAACCGGTGATTACTGAAGATAACGTCACCATGCAGATTGATACAGTTGTGTTTTTTCAAATATCCGACCCCAAATCATTCACATATGGTGTTGAAAGACCCTTATCCGCAATAGAAAACCTGACAGCAACAACTCTCAGAAATATTATAGGTGACCTGGAACTGGATGAATCATTAACTTCAAGAGAAGTCATCAACACAAGAATGAGAGTGATCCTTGATGAAGCCACTGACCCATGGGGAATTAAAGTAAACAGAGTTGAGCTTAAAAACATCATGCCGCCATCCGAAATCCAGGATGCAATGGAAAAACAAATGAAAGCAGAGAGACAAAGAAGAGAATCCATACTGAGAGCTGAGGGCGAAAAGCGTTCTGCAATCCTCGTCGCTGAAGGTAAAAAAGAATCTCTTATCCTTGAAGCTGAGGCTGATAAAGAGGCTGCTATCAGAAGAGCAGAGGGACAGGCAGAGGCAATTGTCACTGTTCAGACAGCCACAGCCGAAGGTATAAGGCGGATTAATGAATCACATCCAAGCAAAGAGGTTTTGTCTTTGAAGAGTCTGGAGGCATTTGTCGCTGCTGCCGATGGCAGAGCAACAAAAATTATCATTCCATCAGAGATTCAGGCCATCGCTGGTTTGGTCTCATCACTGACAGAAATATCCAAGACTGCTAAAGAAGACTTGCCATTGATTGATGAAACTAAAAATAGTTAGATAATGGTTTATAGAGTTGAGCCATCGTATCAAAAATTCGATGGCTTTTTTATGTTTTTTATAGCATTTCTATTATTTTATCCGTTATTTCCATGGTCCCGATATAGTCTTTTCCATTTGTGATATCCAAGGTTCTATAGCCCTGATTCAAGATGCTTTCTACAGCTTTTTCAATTGCTCTGGCTTCTTCTTCCATAGAGAAGGTATGTCTGAACATCATCGCAGCTGAGAGAATGCTTGCAATTGGATTGGCTATATTCTTTCCGGCTATATCTGGTGCAGAACCATGAATTGGCTCATACATTCCAAACTGCTTATCCCCTAATGATGCAGAAGGGAGCATTCCAATAGAACCGGTTATCATACTGGCCTCATCCGATAATATATCTCCGAACATGTTCTCTGTCAAAATGACATCAAACTGCTTGGGATTGATTACAAGCTGCATAGCGGCATTATCCACATACATATGTGACACTTGGACCTCTGGATACTTTTTGCTAATCTTGTCTACAGTTTTCCGCCATAGTCGCGATGTGTCCAATACATTTGCCTTGTCAATACTGGTAAGTTTTTTGTTCCTCTTCATGGCTATCTGAAAAGCTTTTTCAGCAATTCTCGCTATTTCATACTCCCAGTACTCCATGCAATCACAGGCATAGGTCTGGGAGGTCTCTCTCTTTCCAAAGTATATGCCACCGGTAAGCTCCCGTACAATCACCATATCAAGTCCACCTTCAACAATTTCTGATTTTAAGGGACAAGTATCCTTTAACGCTTCAAACATCACAGCGGGTCTGATATTGGCAAAAAGCCCTAACTCTTTTCTTAATGTCAATAGCGCCATCTCCGGTCTCTTACTGCCCTGAAGGTGATCCCATTTCGATCCACCAACAGCGCCAAGGAGAACTGCATCGCTATTTTTGCAGACCTCCATAGTGATTTCCGGAAGATTGCAACCAGCAGCCTCAATAGCGGCTCCACCTGCCAATACTTCTTTTATCTCAAAACTATGCCCAAATTTCTCACCAACAGCATACAACACTCTTACTGTTTCGTTCATTATTTCAGGCCCAATGCCATCCCCTTTAATTAATGCAATATTAAAAGTCATAAAACCTCCTGTTATTCCTTTTGTTTTATTCTAATTCCTCTCTGACATACCCAACCAATCCACCAGCCTCAATGATTTTTTGTATAAATTCAGGAAATGGTTGTGCCTGATATAATTCATTTTTGGTCAGATTGTGAATTTCTCCAGTTTCAAAATTTATTGACACATCATCATTCAACTCGATTTTTTCTGATGCCTCTTCAGATTCCATAATTGGCAGCCCTATGTTGAATGAATTCCTATAGAAAATCCTAGCATAGCTACTGGCTATCACACATGAAATGCCTGACGCTTTTATGGCTATAGGAGCATGCTCTCTTGACGAACCGCATCCAAAGTTTTTGCCAGCGACAATTACATCTCCCTCTCTAACTTTATCCACAAAGCTCTTATCAATATCTTCCATACAATACTTCGCCAATTCTTTAGGATTTGCTGTGTTGAGGTATCTTGCCGGTATAATGACATCCGTGTCTATATTATCTCCATATTTGAATACTTTACCGCTGGCTATCATCTATTTGTTTCTCCTTTATGAGTGGATTTGATATCTTTCCTGTTATAGCTGAGGCTGCTGCGATTGCCGGGGACGCCAGATAAATCTCTGATGCTGTATGCCCCATTCTACCGACAAAATTTCTGTTTGTTGTCGATACCACTCTCTCTCCGGCTGCTAAAATACCCATGTAACCACCTAGACATGGTCCGCAGGTTGGTGTGCTCACGATAGCTCCCGCTTCAATAAATATCTCGGTTAGTCCTTCCCTGATGCATTGCAGATAGATTTCCTGTGTAGCCGGGATGATGATGGCTCTTACAGATTTATGCACTTTCTTGCCCTTTAAAATCTCCGCTGCAACACGCATATCATCGATCCTGCCATTCGTGCACGATCCTATCACGACCTGATCGATGCTGATATCACCGACATTATCAATTATTCTGATATTTTCAGGAAGATGAGGGAATGCAACAGTCAATTTCAGTTCTGAAAGATTGATCTCAATGGTTTCATCGTATTCCGCATCACGATCAGCCTCGTAGATTTTCCATTCTCTTTCTGCTCTCCCAGTCATATACGATATGGTCTTATTATCCACTGGGAAAACTCCATTTTTTGCCCCTGCTTCTATTACCATATTGACTATCGTGAATCGATCGTCCATCGTCAGAGCACTCACACCCTCGCCTGTAAATTCAAGAGACTTATACAATGCGCCGTCAACACCTATGGTTCCAATTAGGTGAAGTATCACATCTTTACCACTGACATAGCTTGAGGGCTTACCCGTCAGTCTCACCTGAATGGCTGACGGGATTTTTATCCAAACTTTACCCCTTGCCATGCCCGCTGCCATATCTGTACTGCCAACACCTGTTGAGAAAGCTCCAAGCGCACCATAGGTGCATGTATGAGAATCTGCTCCTATCACCGTATCCCCTGCCACAACAATCCCTTTTTCGGGCAGAAGTGCGTGCTCTATTCCCATTTGTCCCACATCATAAAAATGCTTTATCTTATATTCATTTGAAAAAATCCTGCATTCCTTGGCTTGCTCCGCTGATTTTATATCTTTATTTGGTGAGAAATGATCCAGCACAATTGCTATTTTTTCTTTGTCAAATACCTTTTTCGCACCCATTTTGTCAAATTCCCGTATAGCAACAGGCGTTGTGATATCATTTCCCAGAACCATATCCAGATCTATCTCCACAAACTCTCCAGCTTTTACCGTTTCCTGACCGCAATGGGCGGCAAGAATTTTTTGAGTCATTGTCATTCCCATCAGACTGCCTCCTTATTCTGTTCCTGATCGTAAATCATTTTATTCACAGCATTGATATATGCCTTGACACTGGCCTCAACAACATCTGTTGACAATCCCCTACCGATATATACATGTCCGTTTTCTCTAAGCTTGACGGTCGCATCTCCAAGCGCATCTTCACCCTCTGTTACAGAGTTCAAGGCATAGTCTTCAAGTTTCAATCTCTTTCCGACAATTTTTTCTATGGCTTTAAACACGGCATCAATAGGACCATCACCTGTTGCAACTTCTTCCTTCATCTCGTTTTTTATTATAATTCTGACGGAGGCTGTTGATGTAATGGTATTGCCGCTATTAATCACAAATCTTTCAAGAGATAGTTCTTTAGGTACGTCAATGTTTTGCCTTGATACCAGCGCATCTATATCCCTATCATAGACCTCCTTCTTCTTATCTGCTATATCTTTGAACTTCTTGAAAGCCTCATCCAACTCTCCTTTAGTCAAATGATAGCCCATTGAAATTATTTTATCGTTGAATGCATGTCTTCCCGAGTGTTTGCCTAAGACAAGCTTATTTTTTGTCAGCCCAACCGATTCCGGTGTCATGATTTCGTAGGTTGCCTTATTGCTCAGCATGCCATGCTGGTGTATACCTGCTTCATGAGCAAAGGCATTTGAGCCGACAATCGCCTTGTTAGGCTGGACTTTTACGCCTGTGATGCTTGTCAACAGCTCACTTGATCTTATAATCTGAGTGGTTTCAATATTAAATTGATAATCATATCTATCTTTCCTAGTATTGACAGCCATAACAATTTCTTCCAAAGCAGCGTTACCCGCTCTTTCCCCTATGCCGTTAATCGTGCATTCAATCTGGGTTGCTCCAGCTCTCATAGCTGCAAGTGAATTGGCCACTCCCAACCCCAGATCATTGTGGCAATGAACAGAAATCGCAACCCGATCCAGAGCCGGACATTTCCTTCTCAATTCCATTAGAAACTCATAATACTCGTCCGGTGTTGTGTAACCAACTGTATCCGGTATATTAATTGTTGTCGCCCCAGCCTTTATAGCTCTTGTAAATATTTTGGCAAGAAAATCTATTTCGCTTCTTGTGGCATCCTCTGCTGAAAACTCTATGTTTGAAACATATTTCTTGGCATATTTAACCATGGCTTCCGCCTGGTCCATTACCTGTTCGGGTTTCATCTGTAGCTTGTATTTCATATGGATAGGTGAGGTTGCAATAAAGGTGTGTATTCTTGGATCAGCTGCCTGTCTTATACTCTCCCAGGCCTTATCTATATCATCTTTTTCCGCCCTAGCAAGACTAGCAACCGTTACATTTATCATTTCTGATGCTATTTCCCTGATAGCATTCATATCCCCTGGGGATGCTGCCGCAAATCCAGCCTCAATAATATCTACCTTTAGTCTTTCCAATTGCTTTGCCATCTCAATCTTTTCTTTTAAATTCATGGAGCATCCGGGTGATTGCTCCCCGTCTCTCAAGGTGGTGTCGAAAATCTTAATCAATTTACTCATCACATTCTCCTTTAGTGTTTTAGAAATCAAAAAATCCCGCCTCTGACTAACGTCAGAGGCGGGATATGTCCCGCGGTACCACTCTGTTTATTCCGGTATGCAAAGCACACTGAAATCTCTCAGTTCAAGTTCTGATAAACTCTAAGCCTTTAACGGGGCACACGTATCTTCCTACATTTTCAGAAAATCTGCTCTGGAGTGAGTGTATTTTCCTGGCAGTACCGACTTCCACCCTCGTCGACTCTCTATAACTTGCCTTTAGAAAACTTTTTTCTCCATCACTGCATTTGATTTCTTAATTAGTAGTGATTTTAGCACATTTAATCACATACTGTCAATAAAATTTTGATATAATTTTTATAATTTTTATATATCTGATTTTTATATAATATTTTTATACATTTTGGAATTTTCACTCGAAAAAACGATATATATCATTGTAAAGATCTTCTAACGTTCGTTTTTTCTCGTCTTTTCCCAAAATAGCCTTTTTTTTACCTTCCAATACTATTTTTCCTTCATTCAGAAAGAAGAAATCAGTACAGATGCTTTCCAACTCACTCATATGATGGCTGGTAAAAATGACGGTAATGCCTTTCTCATTTAATTTTCTGACCATATCTATAATGCCTTTCCTTGCACCCATATCTATTCCAACAGTTGATTCATCCATTATCAAAACCGTGGGATCCTTCAACAGCTCAATGCCTATATTTACTCGTCTTTTCATTCCACCTGAGAGGTTTTTGATTTTCATTCGATGAAGATCTTTAAGTGCCATTATATCGTAAATATAAGCCATACGGTCCCTTGATTTGTCTCTGTTCAGTCCATAAACACCTGAAAAAAACCTGAAGTTATCCTTTACTGACAGGTCGTGATATAAAGCGATTTCTTGAGGAACATAGCCAATATGGCTTTTGAAATCAGAGACAGATCCTCCCTCAAAAAACACTTCACCCGAATCAGGAATAACAAGTCCGCTCATAATATTAAGCAATGTTGTTTTGCCGACACTATTTGGGCCTAAAACCCCCGCAATTGAACCTTGTTCGATCTGAATGCTCAGATCATTGAGCACCATTTTGTTCCTGTACTGTTTATGGATATGATTCATTTCAATTAACATTTTTATTGTACCCCGATTTTCCTTTTAGATAAATAAAGCAAAACAGAAAAATTTGAAAGCCCATTTCCATCATTATGCTTTCACATCTGATGTTCTGCCCCACATCAGTGAATTGATTTATTAGATCATCTTTTATCATCATTCCAGGTATCAAGCCCATATATTGCAACATGCCTGAATTAATTATGGTCTCGCTGTATATCCATCCTCCAAGAATCCATATGATAATCATAAGATAAGGAATGGCTAATTGAAAGTCGGATCCCTTTTTTAAAACCGACATAATGGCTAGAGACAATAATGATATGGATAATGAGTATATAGCTAAGCCGACCACCAACTTTGCCATATTCAATTGATAAAAGAGCATATTTTTCAACAGCAGCATCTGCAGTACTGAGATAATAAAGACAATCCCTGCTATGCCAACCACATTACCTAGAACATATTGGTAATATCCGCACTTTGATAATTTTATTCTACCTATTATACCATGTTCTCTATCCACATTGACTTGGAATGCCTGATAAAATCCAGTTATAATCATAAAAATCAGTATTACACTCAAAAAATATCTGATAATGATTTCCTTAGATGTGTTAAATAAAGGTTTTGTAGCTTTCGAATCTATTGAATTCAAAATGATTTGAAGCTCCAATTCCTCAGAGTCCTCGTATGTGGTAGTATAATCAAGGAATAGCTCACTGAACTTTTCCCCCATTTCTGCATTGCCAGAGAATTCTGCTTTGTTGACAATGAGCATAGTCTGTTCCTTTAGAATATCCAATAAAAAGTGAGGCGTTATCATGTCGGTGATTCCTGGCGCTGTATAATTATCCGCCAGATATCTTACCTCAATGATTCTTTGTGTGTTGCCTTTTTTGATGGTTTCAAAAAAACCTTCCTTGATGATATACAGTCCAATGATGTCTTCTTTGATTAAAGCCTCATGTCCTGAGTTTTCATCGAAGATAAGGACCATCAGTGATTTGTCTCTTCTTAATCTTTCAATTACATTTTTGGAGAAACCGGATTGATCTGCATCGACTACACCAATGGTTGTTTTAATTTCGAAATCGTCGGTCTTCAGATAATTGAGCGCTATGAAAGAAAACAGCAAGGGAAAGAGAACAAAAATCAGCAGCATTATTCTTTTGGATAAAAACATTCTGATCCTTAGAATTATTATATGAATCATCTGAATTCTCCTTTTCTAGCTAAAATTGTCGACACGAATATAATCGCAATCCCAAATACAAAACCTGCCAACACCATACTCAGTTGATTAGTCCAGTCAAAATGATTGTACATTAGATTGATAATATTTTTTGTTACCACAAGGTTGGGACTAAAGGTGGTCAATCGGCTTAAT
>LDZT01010689.1_pt1 | contig 33166 bp, 32 predicted proteins | sample 615521 | NCBI WGS metagenome assembly LDZT01 (sample SAMN03408292, study PRJNA278302) | terrestrial metagenome | isolation source: oil reservoir sample SB1 | place: USA: Alaska, North Slope, Schrader Bluff formation | collected 2011-09 | reverse complement strand
AACTAATATTGTGACACTTCCATTAAGGAAACGGGAAGATAACAGGGAATACAAAGTTGTTTCTAAGGTTGAGAGATACTCATCTACTCGACTCTATTACGTGAGGTAGGGGTTCGATTCATCGAACCCGTGGAAGAAAGAAGGGTCGGATAAATTCGACCCTTACATTAAAAGCAATATTTTGAACGAAATAGTTTTGAATTTTGAATTATGGTTTTTCGCTTTTCGCTCTAAGTTTTTAGCTGAATATTAATAGACAGGCGAGACGCCTGTACTACGAATTGGAGAATCGGTCAATCGGTCAATTGAATACCTGGTGCCGAAGGGGGGATTTGAACCCCCACAGGCATACACCTACTACGCCCTGAACGTAGCGCGTCTACCAGTTCCGCCACTTCGGCTTATTATTTTTGAGAATAAATTTAAAATTAATAGGTAACTGAAAGAGTCTTTACTGAAAATAGAATAAAGAAAATAGATATTATTGTCAAGTTTTTATTACAAAAACCATCCCTGTATCAAAAATATCAGAAAAGGAGTGAAGTGCTTTGGTTAAAAAACAAATGGTGACTGATTTAAATTTAAATACCAGGATTAACGACATTTTTTTCTTGAAAGATGTAGAGTTTAAAGTAAGGCGGGATAAAAAAACTATAGATATGTTCTTTAAAATCGCCGATAAGACCGGAGAAATTGAAGCCATTAATTGGGATGTTCCTAATGATAGAGTGGAGAAATTAAGCAAGATTAAATTTGCCCGAGTCCAGGGGTATGTAACTAAAAAAAAGATTGACGGGACCCTTCAGGCAACTGTTTCTTCTCTTACCGAAACTCCCCCCTTGGATTTAGATTATTCAGATTATTTACCTCAATCAAAAGAAAATTTAGATGAACTGATGCGTAAGATTTTTTCAAAGATTAATTCTATCGAAGATTATCACTTAAAGAATCTTTTAAAGAGTTTTTTTGATGACCCGGAATTTACGGCAAAGTTTACAAGGGCACCAGCAGCAATGAAAGTACATCAACCTTATATCGGCGGTTTAGCTGAGCATACTGTAAATGTAGTGAATATTTGTGAGACTGTAGGTAATATCTATAAAGAAATGAACCGTGATTTTTTAATTACTATGGCTATTCTTCATGATATAGGTAAAATAAGGGAATATGCCTACGATAAGGTTATGGAACATACTGATGAAGGTAAGCTTCTGGGCCACATTACCATAGGTATAGAGATGATTGACCAAAAAATAAAAGGTTTGGATAATTTTCCAAAAGACTTAGAACTAATGGTAAAACATACCCTTTTAAGCCATCATGGCCATTTTGAATTCGGTTCCCCCAGACTTCCCAGTATTTTAACAGCTATAGCTCTTCATTATGCTGATGAGATGGATGCTAAGGTAAGTGGCTTTATAAATGTCAAAGAAGAGAATAAAGATTTTAAAGAAAAATGGAGCAAATGGATTTGGTGGTTAGAAAGGTCAATTTATTTAGATGAAGAAGCAATATTAAAAAATAAAATAAATGAGACTGAAGAAGGTTAAAGGAGAAAATAATAGTGAGAGAGATTTTAAAAAAGATTTTAGAAAATAATAAGTATAAAGCAGATTATATCGAGATAAGGGCGGAAAAGAAAGAAGCCGCTACCATTCATTTTCAGGGGAAGAAATTAGAAAAGATAAATTGCTCCCAGCAGACAGGAGGAAATGTTCGTGTTCTGGTAAAAGGGGGATGGGGCTTTGTTTCCTTTAATCAGTTTGATAATTTAGAAGAGAAAGTTAGAGAGGCAATAGAAGTGGCGAGTTTAATTGGCAAAGAAGAGAGCAAATTGGCTGTTGTTTCGCCAGTGGTGGAAATAATTAAGCGGGAATTAGATAAGGATTTTCGCCAGATAAGTTTGAGAGAGAAAAAGAAATTAATGGAAAATTATAATAATATAATTATGAAATCTAATCCTCTGATCCAATCCTCTAACGTAATCTATACAGACAGGTTTTCTACTACTTATTTTGCCAATTCTGAAGGTAGTTATATCGAACAGGAAAAACCATTTTTGAGTGCGCGTTTTACGGCTATAGCTCGGGAGGGAGATAATGTTCAGCTGGCCAGTGAAAGCATTGGAACTACCAAGGGTTTTGAAATAATGGAAAAAATTTCTACCAAAGCACAAAAGGCAGCTTTTCGGGCAGTCAATCTTCTTAAGGCACAGCCAGTGGAAGGTGGGGAATATACGGTTATTTTAGATCAAATATTAGGCGGAGTTTTTATCCATGAGGCTTTTGGACATCTTAGTGAAGCTGATTTTTTATATGAAGATGAGAGGATGAGTGGTTTAATGAAATTAGGGAAGAAATATGGCTCACCCAAACTTAATGTAGTTGATGATGGTTCTATTCCGGATTTATTAGGTTCTGCCAAATATGATGATGAAGGAGTTAGAACAAAGAAAAATTATCTGATAAAAGATGGAATCCTAACAGGTAGATTACATTCGCGGGAAACTGCTGTTAAAATGGGGGAAGAGCCAACCGGAAATGCCCGTGCCCTCAATTATCGCTTTAAACCTATTGTTCGAATGACCAATACTTATATCGAAAATGGAGATGTTCCTTTTAAAGATTTATTATCCGGAATAAAGAAAGGAATTTATGCCAAGGATTGCTATGGAGGGATGACTACCTTTGAGATGTTTACTTTTAGTGCCGGGGAAGGTTATATGATAAGAGACGGGGAGATTGCTGAACCGGTTAAAGATGTAGTATTGAGTGGGAATTTATTTACCACCCTTCTTAATATTGAGGGGGTAGGAAATGATTTGAAAATGATTGAAACAGGTGGTGGATGCGGAAAAGCGGGGCAAAGCCCTCTACCAGTCTCTTTTGGTAGTCCTCACCTTAGAATAAAAAAGGTAGTAGTAGGAGGTAGATGAGATGGAAAAATTGTTACAGCAAGCCTGTAAGAAAGTAGATTCAGCCGAACTATTTAAAGTAAAGAGCAAGACTATCCCGGTAAATTTTGAAGTAAATAGATTAAAATCTATCGATATTTCTGAGAGTGAAGGGAAGGCATTACGAGTGATTAATAAGGGAATGGTAGGATTTTCTTCATCTACGGGGAGTGAAGACTTTGATTCAATGCTTGAAAAAGCAGTAGCTACCTCAGAATTTGGTTCAGAAGCTTCTTTTGATTTCCCAGGGGAAATTAAAAGAGGGGGGAAAGAAAAGATAAATATATACGATAAAAAAGTGGTAGATAAGAGTGTTGAAGAGATGGTTAAAGTTGGCGAAAGCATTGTAGAAAGATTAAAAGATTTTAGCCGAAAATTGCGTTGTGATGTCACCATAGTAAAAGATTGTAATGAAATAGAATATTTTAATTCCAGGGGAGGGAATTTTTCTTATAACAAGACGGCGATTGCTTATTCGATAATGGTACAACAGATCGAGAATCAAGATATGTTGATGATTTATTCCTCTCTTGAATCTGGGAAAGACAATCTTGAGCTTGAAGAATTGACTTCTGAGATAATTGAAAATTTAAAATGGGGAGAAAATATTGTCCCCATAGAAAGTGGGAAGATGCCGGTTATCCTTACTCCCAAAGCGGCTTTGGTTTTAATTCTTCCTATAATTAGCGGTCTAAATGGAAAAATGGTCTTGAAGAAGATTTCACCGTTTGCTGCCCGGAAAAACAAGAAGTTGTGGAGTGACCTGTTAACTATTTATAGTGATGGTACTATAGATTTTGCTTTAGGTAGTGCTCCTTTTGATGATGAAGGAGTAGAAATGAAACGAGTTCCTTTGGTAGAAAAAGGAGAGATTAAGAATTTTTATTATGATCTACAGACTGCGGGAATGGCCCAGGTAGAGAGTACCGGAAATGGTTTAAGAGCTGGTTTACAGAGTGGACCTGCCCCCGGTATAAGCAATTTGGTAATGGAGAAAGGAGAAGTTTCTTTTAAGGAGATGATTAAAGATATTTCAGAGGGGATAGTTATCGACCAGGTTCTTGGACTGGGCCAGGGCAATATAATAAGTGGAGCCTTCTCTAATAATGTACAGCTGGGCTATAAAATAGAAAAGGGCAAAATAGTAGGGAGGGTTAAGGATGTTATGATTGCCGGTAATGCCATAGAAGAACTAAAAAATATAGCTGCTTTAGGAAATAAAGCAAAATGGGTAGAAGGAAAATATAAATTTCCTCATATCTACCTTAAGTCTCTTTCCGTTTCTGCTAAAAATAATTAAGGACTTATTAATATTGTTTTTTATTTCACCTTAAAAAACCACCTTCTTTGAAGGTGGTAATGGGTAAAGGGTTTTACCATAAAAACCGATATATATGTTAAGATAAGATATGACTAAATGGAAGAAATTATCTCATACAATCTATCAATGTAAATATCATATCGTATGGTGTCCAAAGTACAGATACAGGATACTAAAAGGTCAAGTGGCTGAATATGTAGAACAAACCCTAAGAATGCTGTGTGAATGGAAAACTATAGAGATACTGGAAATGAATGTAAAAGAGGATCATATACACATGATACTTTCTATACTTCCCAGATTATCAATATCCCAAGTAATGGGAATGCTAAAAGGTAAGACAGCGATAAAACTCTTCAAAAGCTTTCCTGCTCTCAGGAAGAAGCCCTATTGGGGAAATCACTTTTGGAGTCGTGGATATTGTGTAAGTTCTATAGGTCTGGATGAGAACAAAATTAGAAAATATGTAAAGTATCAAGAAGAAAGAGAAAGACAAGAAGAGAGTGAGCAACAGGAATTTTTACATAAGGTAAATATATTAAATTTACAGGTTCTATTAAAAACAGAGAAAACATTCTTAATCGATTAGAAGCAGGTGACCCTATTTATATGAAAGGGCATGTGGTAATGTATTTGGGCAGAGTTGGGAATAATTATTATGTGATTCATTCTGGAGCGGGGTATGGTATAAAAAATAAAGATGGAAGTATAAAACCGATAACCGTTCATGGCGTTTTTGTTATGGAAGTACACCAATTGCTAATGAGCGGAGAAAAAAGTTATTTAGAGGCATTTACAACTGCACGTCAATTTCAAATTCAATAATGTGAAATATCATCCTTACTACTTCTACTGCTTTTCGTACTGCTTGTTTGATTTCTATCAATAAAATGGTACCAGATTTAATTTAGATATCTTCAATCCTTTAATTAAAGACTTCACCATTTCAGTTTTCTTCTTAATTTTTATTTCTCTGCAAGACCATAATAATTTTCTTAGAAAATGGTAAATTGAGGTTAAATTAAATAATAATAAAATTATTTTATTATATTTATAAAAAAAAGAAGATTTTTTTACTTTTATGTGGTATTATAATTATAATAATAAAAAAAGAAGGTAAAAATAAAATAAGGATGTGAATAAGGATGATACAAATACAGGGTAAAGACAGTTTGCCCAATGGTATTTTAAGGATTAAAAGCCAGCTTACTTCTTTAAAGCCAGCGGAAAGAAGAGTGGCTGATTATATATTAAATAATATTAATGAAGTTATTCATCTTTCTATTACAAAGATGGCCGAGAATGTGGGGGTAAGTGAGGCGACAATAGTTAAATTTTGTCAGCATATTGGTTATTCAGGTTACCAGGAGCTAAAAATTATCTTGGCACAAGCAGGGGAAAAAGAACACAGAGAGCATATTTATGGCGAAATTGAGGCCAATGACGACATTAATATCATTATTAAAAAGATCTTTCAAATTTACAGTAAATCATTGAATAATACAAAAGAATTACTACAAAATACTGATATAAAAACCGGTATTGAGATGATTTTAAAAGCTCGCAGGTTATATTTCTTTGGTTTTGGGGCTTCAGGAATTGTAGCAAAGGATGCAGATTTGAAATTTAAAAGGATTAATTATATATCTGAGGCTTTAATAGATAATCACAAGCAGAAGACAATAGGAGCTTTATTAACCAAGGAAGACGTAGTAATTGCCATATCCGATTCTGGAAGGACTAAAGAATTAATTGAGTCACTTAAAATAGTTAAGAACACAATGGCAAAAATTATTGCTATTACATCTAATTTAGGTTCCCCTATCACTAAATTAGCAGATATTACTTTGCTTACTTCATCCCAAGAGACACCTTTTAGAGGAAGTGCCTTAGCTTCGAGGATGGCTCAATTGGCTGTAATTGATGTATTGTTTTTAGGAGTAGCTACTACTGAATATGATAAAACCCTGGAGGCCTTAACTAAAACGAGATTGGTTATGCAAGAAAGCAAATTGTAATTAAATTATGAATACATAAAAAAGTTAACAGTGAGGAGATAATATGGTACTAAATAATAAAATTTCTATAATTACCGAAGAAAGAAATCCTGTTAGTATGAAAATTGATCAGATGGACACAGAGGAAATAATACGTTTAATTAATCAGGAAGATGCCAAAGTAGCCGAGGCTGTTAGAGCGGAGATACCTGCTATTAAAAAAGCAGTTGATATGATTGCTGATAGAATGAGAAAAGGGGGTCGATTGTTTTATGTAGGGGCAGGAACCAGTGGCCGGCTGGGGATATTAGATGCAATAGAATGTGGACCCACTTTTAGTGTGGAAAAGGGTAAAGTGCTAGGGATTTTAGCAGGAGGGGAAAAGGCTATGTTTGCTTCACAGGAAGAAACAGAAGATGATTTTGATATGGGGGCAAAAGCAATAAAAAAATATAGCATAAATGATTTAGATAGTGTAATTGGAATAGCTGCTAGTGGGAATACTCCTTATGTGCTAGGAGCTATAGAAGAAGCTAAAAAACATGGAGCCCTTATTATTGGACTTGTTTGTATCATTGGTTCACTTTTAGAAAAAAAAGTAGAAGTGGCAATAGTTCCTATTGTAGGACCTGAAGTAATTACAGGATCCACCAGGATGAAAGCGGGGACTGCCCAGAAGATGGTCTTAAACATGATATCTACTACAGTGATGATTAAATTAGGCAAGGTTTATTCAAACTTAATGGTTGATCTTAATCCTTCTAATTGCAAACTGAGAGAGAGGGCTAAAAATATCTTTATGGAAATTACTAATGCCAATTACGAAACAACGGCAGAATATTTGAAAAAAGCTGATTTTAATATAAAAGCGGCTATTGTAATGTATCAAAAAGGAGTTACTCTGGAGAAGGCATTGAAACTGTTGAAAGAAAAGGAAGAAGTTTTGGTTAAGATAATTGATTGAGATAGTAGAGAAGAAAATATTAGTTATTAGTTTATGATGATTAATAAATTAATTTGCGATAATTGAGAGTTTGAAAAAAATAAACAGAGGTTTACTTTTGTTGAAAAGTATGATTTTTCGAGTAATATAACGAAGCTATAGCTTTTATTATAGTAAGAGACGAATTTTCTAAAGGTAATCTAGATATAATTTTTCAAATAGCTTACCGAGTACTACTAATGTCTTTTGATGAATGGGAATGTTCAAGTTAGTATTTCTATTGAAAGGTAAAGGGGGTAGTATTTAATGCTTATAAGAATGATAAGAACGGAAGATGCAAAAAATTATTTAAATTTATGTAAAAAGCTTGATAGGGAAACGGAATTCAGGCTCTATGAACCCGGGGAGTTAAATATATCCATTGACCAGCAGAGAAAAATTATTCGGGATTTAACCAAAAATAAAAAATCAACCTTATTAGTTGTAGATGTAGATAGACAGCTAGTAGGTTATCTTTTAGCCTTAGGACGTGATATTAGCAGAGTCAAGCATTGTGTGCACATAAGCATTGGGATATTACAGGATTATGTAGGACAGGGTATTGGAACAAAACTGTTTATCGAATTGGAAAAGTGGGCTATTCAAAATAAAATTCATCGTTTGGAATTAACTGTAATGGAAAACAACAAAGCTGGCCAAGCGCTATACAAAAAAATGGATTTTAAAGTGGAAGGGGTAAAAGAACATTCTTTATTTGTGAATGGTTGCTATATTAACGATATTTATATGGCTAAATTGGTTTAAGAATATTCTTTGTTAACCAGAAGGGTAGAATATTACAGGTATGCCTGGGGTATCTACATAAATATGATATTTATCTATTGAGAAAAATCAAGTATATTTAGCATCTCACTAAATGAATTAGAGGAGGGTGGAGTCAGAAGTTTTAACTAAGATAATTGAGGAAATATTAAGAGAGAGGAGGTATTGATAAGATGATATCAAAAATCTTATAAGTTTTTCGGATGTCTCTATGGAAAAAATATGAAAACTAAATACTAAAAATTAGAAAAAAAGTTTAAAGGAGGGAAAAATGAAAATTTTTTTTACTTTGCTAATTAGTTTAATGTTAATTGTAATTTTATTAACCCCTTTTGCGTTAGCAGAATCAAAAGGGGGTACCCTTGTTATTGGTGTGGACCAAGAGGTGGTGGGGTTAGATCCTCACATAGTTACTGCTTTCTCTTCATTTCGACGTATAGACCTTCTTTATAATACATTGGTAAAACTGGATTATAACCTTAATATTGTACCAGACTTAGCAGATTCTTGGGAAATCCCAGATAGTCTAACTTACATTTTTCATTTAAAGAAGGGTGTAAAATTTCATAATGGAAGAGAACTTACTGCTGATGATGTAAAATTTAGCTTAGAAAGAATACTTGATCCTGAGACGACTTCTCCCGGTCGCTCATATATAGCTCCCATATCAAACATTGAACCAATTAACAAATATACTATAAGGATAAAACTCTCGTCTCCCTTAGCCTCTTTTTTAAATGGGCTTGCTTCCAAAAATTGTTCCATAGTTCCAAAGGAAGAAGTGGAAAAATATGGGAACCTTCAAAGGAATGCAGTGGGAACAGGACCTTTTAAATTAGAAGAATGGATTCCTGATAATTATATGAAACTTGTAAAAAATCCTAATTATTTCGAAAAGGGGCTTCCATATCTTGATGCTGTAATTTTTAGAGTTATTCCAGAGCAAACATCGCTTCTTGCTGGAATTAAATCGGGAAGTCTTGATATGGCAACTATTAATGAAGGAAGTATAATATTGCAAGCCAAAAAAGATCCGAATCTTGTAGTAATGCAAATTCCAGGACTTAACTTAAGGACGTTTGGATTTAATAATACCCGAAAACCTTTTAATGATGTAAGAGTAAGAGAAGCAATTGCTTTGGCAATAGATAGAGATGAAATAGTAACTGCAGCTGAATTTGGAATGGCACAGCCTTCAGGGCCTCTCTCTGCTTCTGTAAAAAAGTGGGCAAAACCCTTAGAGGAACTTCCTTTTTCTAAGCGGAATTTAAAGAAAGCTAGAGAGCTTCTTATTGAGGCAGGGTATCCCGATGGTTTTTCCTTTAATATTGTTACTTCTAATTCGTATGAGGGTGGATTAGCGGTAGCTCAAGTAATTCAGAGTCAGTTAAAGGAAATTGGTCTTATTCCTGAGCTAGAGGTAGTAGAATGGGGAATATATATTAATCGTTGGGTGAAGAGAGATTTTGATTCTATCGTAGAACTTAGAGGAGGATCTCCTGAGCCTGATAGATTCCTTTATCGTAGTCTCCACAGTACGGGTGGCGTAAATAATTGGTTATTTAAAGATGAAGAAGTGGATAATTTGTTAGATGAAGGAAGAGGGCTTGTAAAATTTGAGGATAGAAAGCCTATATATGATAAAATTCAAGTTTTACTTTCAGAAAAAATGCCCGTAATCTTTCTTTATGTTCCCTTAGAGACTCAAGTTTTAAGTCCAAATGTGAAAAATTTTAGACAAATAGGGAATGGTTCCATCCAGTATCTTTCCCAAACTTGGCTGGAGAAATAAGTTATAAAAGGAGGACTCTTTGTGAGTCCTCCTTTTCCTTTTAAGGAGTAATTTATGTATGGATATATTTTAAAAAGATTTATCAGTCTCGTTTTTGTTATTTTAGGAGTTTCTATTTTAATATTCTTTATGGTTCGGCTTATTCCTGGTAGTGCTTTAGAAGTATATTTGGGAACGCAGGTAGAGACAACACCTAAACAGATGGAGGAGTTAAAAGCAATTTTTGGAGAAGATAAACCTGTGCTTGTTCTTTACGGAGAGTGGCTTTCTAGAATTATCAGAGGTGACTTTGGTTGTTCCTTAAGAACTAGTCGTCCCGTTCTTTCTGATATTTTAAGTCGCCTTCCTTTAACTTTAGAGCTTACTATTTTTGCTTTATGTTTTTCAGTCCTAATAGGGATACCTCTTGGCATTCTCTCGAGCAGGAAACAAAATCCATTTATGGGCTTGGTTATAAGGATTGCAGGACTTTTAGGACTTTCTATTCCTCAATTTTTTTTAGCAATTTTATTTGTGATGTTTTTTTCTTCCTTTAAAGGGTGGATTCCTATGGGAACCTATATTTCTTTATCAAAAAATTCTATTCTTAATTTAAAGATGATGTTTTTTCCTTCTCTGGCTTTAGGAGGAGGTTTAGCAGCAGTAATTATGAGATTTACGAGATATAATATATTAGAAGTTACCCAAATGGATTATATTAGAACTGCAAGATCTAAAGGAGTTTCTGAAAAAAATATACTGGCAAAACATGTCTTGAAAAATGCCCTTTTGCCTGTAATCACTGTATTGGGTTTTAATGCAGGATATTTAATGGGAGGAGCCATTGTAATAGAAGAAGTTTTTGCTTTACCAGGAATGGGGAGATTGGTTCTTTATGCCATATATCAGAGAGATTACCCCCTTTTGCAAGGAATTGTATTGATTACTACTGTATTTTTTGTCCTTATAAATCTTTTTACTGATATCCTTTATGTATATATAGATCCTCGAATTAGATATGAATAAGAAGGGGAAAAATGAAACTTTTTTACTTAAAGATAAATAAAAATCATGTAGCCTTTGTAGGTCTTTTAATTATTTTATTTTATGGTTTTATTACAATTATGGGCATTTTTTGGACACCTTTCGACCCTTTGGAGATGAATTTTGAAGAGATGTTGCAGCCCCCATGCTTTAAAACAAGGCATTTTATGGGAACTGACCAATTTGGAAGAGATGTTTTATCACGTATTATATATGGTAGCAGGATATCTCTTAGTGTCAGTTTTAGTGCAACACTTATAGCAGCTACATTTGGAATTTTAATGGGTATTTGGGCAGGATTTTTAGGAGGAATTTACGATAATATTATAATGAGAATAAATGATATTATTTTTTCTTTCCCTCCCCTTCTTCTAGCTATATTTATTATGGGAGTTCTTGGAGAAAATACTTATAATGTAATAATTGCCATAGGCATTGTTTATATTCCTCAGTTTGCTAGAATAAGCCGAGCAGCTATTTTAGCTATAAAGAATTTGGAATTTGTAGAGGCAGCTTTAGCTATTGGAGGAACTAGAAATCGTATTTTATTTAAACATCTTTTACCTAATATTATACCTTCTCTTATAGTTCAAATTTCTTTATGTCTTTCTCTAGGAATTCTTCTGGAATCGTCCTTAAGTTTTTTGGGATTAGGCGTACAACCTCCATTTCCTTCTTGGGGGAGTATGTTGGGTGATGCTAGAAGGTTTATTATTATTGCTCCATGGAGTGCTATATTTCCTGGAATAACTATTTTTTTAATAGTTATTGGTTTTAATTTGTTAGGAGATGGTTTGAGAGATATTCTGGACCCAAGATTAAAAAATGTGAGATAGCAATATTGTAGTACTCACTAATTTATATCCTCAAGTCTTTGAAATTCGGTTTATTTAATGTTAGGCATTAAAGTTGAGATTAAGATAGAAAAAAGGTTTAAGAAAACTTAAAATATGCAGATAAGGTAAAGAAAGAAATAAAATATCCAATTGTGACTGTCGATACAGATGTATTGCTATCATCTTAGAAAATATATTGCTTTCTTGGTATATTATATGAGAAAAAATAGCACGAAAAAGTATTTATAATTATTAAAAATTACAGGAAAATCAACAATTAAGTAGATTGTAGGAGAAAATTAGAAATGATTGAACAGGATAAAAAAGAAAAAGTAGCCCGGTTTATTCAGTTCGGCTTGAAAAAAGGAGTTTTTCCTGGTGCTGTTTTAACAGTAGTGAATGATAAAAGAGTTTTATATCAAGATAGTTTTGGTTATGCCCAATTGGAGCCAGATAAGATTAAAATGAAAGAGAACACCATTTTTGATTTAGCTTCCTTAACCAAAGTCATGGCTACCACCATTGCTGTTATGCAATTGATTGAAAAAGGGAAGATCAATCTTTGGGATTATATTAAGCATTTATATCCTGAGCTTCCCAGTGAAAAAAAAGAGATAAGCATTTTTCATCTATTAACTCATACCTCAGGATTTCCAGCGATTATTCGTCTGTGGGATCAAGGTCTTAATTATAAAGAAAAAATTAAACATGTTTTAGAAAGTCCTTTAGAAGTTAAAACGGGGGGAAAAGTTATATACAGTGATTTGAATTTTATTCTTTTGGGAGATTTGATCTGGCGAGTAACTGATAAGAGATTGGGCGAATATGCCGAGCGACATATTTTTCAACCATTAGGGATGAAGATGACCGTTTTTAATCCTCTAAAAAATTTACCTTGTACTAAAAGTAAAGATTATGCTGCCACTGAGATGTGTGGGTGGCGGGATAGAATGATGATTGGAGAAGTGCATGATGAGAATGCATTTTCTTTCGATGGAGTTAGCGGGCATGCAGGACTTTTTTCTGTAATTGATGATTTGGTTAAATTTTTACAAATGTTGTTAAACGATGGGAAGCATAAGGGTGTCAAGATATTATCTTTTAAATCAGTAGAGTTGATGAGGAAGGATTGGACTTCTAATTTGGGTAATCACCGAGGCCTGGGGTGGGATTTGATTAAAAATTCTCATTCTTCCGGCGGGGTATTTTTTAGTGAAGCGGCTTTTGGACATACCGGTTTTACAGGGACATCTCTTTGGATTGATCCCGAATTAAAGATAGGAGTGGCCTTATTAACTAATCGGGTTCATCCAACAAGAGAGAATAGAAAAATTATTTCATTTCGCCCCTTGTTACATAATTTAGTTGTACGTTTATTTTGTAATTCTTAGAATAAGGCAAATTTAATAAGAGAGAGATGTATGCGTAAAAGGCTTAAATAATAGATAAATTTCGGTTTTTTTGGAGGTGAGAAGGATGAGCTATAAACTTGTAGTTGGGTTAATGTCTGGTACTTCCTTGGATGGAATTGATGCAGCTTTAGTTAAAATAGGAGAAAAGCATTGTTTAGAAGTTGAATTAGTGGAATTTATCACTTTAAAATATAGCCGAGCAGTATATGAAGAAATTTTAAATTGCTGTGATAAAAAACTTGGGACCGTTGATAAGATTTGCAGGTTGAATTTTAAATTAGGAGAATTATTGGCTGATGCAGCTTTGCAGGTTGTAAAAAAGGCAGGCATAAGTTTAGAAGAGGTTGATTTAATTGGTTCTCATGGGCAAACAATTTATCACGATGTAAGGAAAAAAAAATTTATTTCTACTTTGCAGATTGGGGCAGGAGGAGTAATAACTGAGAGAACAGGGATTACAACAGTAAGCAATTTTCGGATTAGGGATGTGGCAGGGGGTGGAGAAGGAGCCCCTTTAGTGCCTTATGTTGATTATATTTTATATAGTGATTCAAAATATTCTCGAATATTGCAAAATATCGGTGGAATTGCTAATTATACTTATCTTCCTGCAAAAGCTAATTTTACTGAGATTGAAGGTACAGATACCGGTCCGGGGAATATGTTGCTTGATGGGATAGTTTCTGTATTAAGCAATGGTCGGTTAAAACATGATCAGGATGGCAAGTGGGCAAAAGAAGGCAAAGTTTCTGAAGAATTCTTAGAAGAGTTGATGAAACATCCTTTTATTTGCCAAAAGGCTCCTAAGACAACCGGCCGAGAAGTTTTTGGTCTTTTATATGCCAGAGAAATTATTTCCCAAGGGCAAAAAATAGGATTAAGCGCAGCTGATATTCTTGCTACTGCTACTGCGTTTACAGCTTATTCAATAGTTGATTCTTATCGAAGATTTATTAAAGGTAAGATTGATCAAATTATTATCGGCGGGGGAGGAAGTTTTAATTTGACTCTGTTGGAAATGATTAAAAATTACTGTAATAAACTACTTACTAATAGGCAGATAAATGTTTTAACTCAGGAAGAGTTGGGATTTTCCAGTGAGGCTAAAGAAGCAATTGCTTTTGCAGTTCTGGCTTATCAAACTATGAAAGGAATAGCCAACAATGTTCCCCGGGTTACCAAAGCTAAAAAACATGTTGTTTTAGGCGATATTACACCAGGTAGAAATTTTTATAATCATTTAAAATGGTGAGGATGTTTATAAAATAAATATCTAAAGCTCGGAAAATCAGTTAATTTTATTTGAGGGAGAAAATATAGTAAATGAAGATTATTGTACCGATAAAACAAGTACCTGAAACGAGTAATGTAAAAATGGACGAAGAAACAGGGACGATGATTAGAGAAGGGGTTGAAAGTATTATAAATCCTCTTGATTTATATGCTATCGAAGAAGCAATAAGACTAAAAGAACAATTCTGCGGCGAAGTTACTGTTATATCTATGGGCCCCGGTAAAGCTATTGAGGCCATAAAAGAAGCAATTGCGATGGGGTGTGATAATGGAATACTTCTATCGAATAGGAAATTTGCTGGATCTGATACCTGGGTTACCTCTTATGTGTTATCACAATGCATAAACAAGATGGGGAATTTTGATCTTATATTGTGTGGCGAAAGAGCTACAGATGGTGATACAGCACAAGTGGGTCCGGGTATAGCATCATTTCTTAATTTGCCATTATCTACATTTACAAGTGAAATAGCCAGATTGGAAAAAGATTTGATTCAGGTAAAAAGGCTTGTAGAGGAAGGCTATGAACTTTTAGATATAAAATTACCGACTGTGGTGACAGTTGTAAAAGAAATAAATAATCCAAGATTGCCGACTCTGAAAGGCAAGCTAAAGGCAAAGGAAATAAAAATACCTATATGGGGACCTGAAAATATTGATGCGCAAGATGAATGTTTGGGCCTTAAAGGATCTCCTACAAGGGTAGTTAAAATATTTGCTCAAAAGATATCAAGAGAAGGCGAAAAATTTATAGCCAAAGATGAAGATGATTTAGAAAAAGCAATAGATAAAATAGTGAATTATCTTATTTTAAAAGAATTGATATGAATATGAGGAGGATAAAGATGGCTGAAGTGTGGACATTTGCAGAGCAAAGGCATGGCGTATTAAGCGAAGTTTCGTTTGAACTATTAAACAGGGGGAAAAAGCTTACAGAAAAGTTAAATTCTCTGCTTACTTCAGTAATATTGGGTTATAATATAAAAAAAGAGGATATAGATGAACTAATTTCAAGAGGTGCAGATAAAGTATTCGTTGTTGATAATAAACATTTGGAAAATTTTCTCGTTGAACCATATGCAAGAATTTTAGTTTCACTTTTAGATGAATATAATCCGCATATATTTATAGCCGCAGCTACAACATTGGGCAGGACACTAATGCCCTATATTGCAATTAAGAAAAAGACGGGGCTTACAGCGGATTGTACTGTTCTTGATATAGAGGAGAGCACAAACAATCTTTTGCAAACACGACCGGCAATAGGCGGAAATATTCTTGCAACAATAAAAACGCCAAATACAAAACCGCAGATGGCAACAGTAAGACCGCATTCAACGAAATCGGCTCTTCCTGATAAAAACAGAAAAGGAGAAGTAATATATAAAAAATATAGTGATGAGATTTTTAAATCGAGAGCAAAATTTATAAAATTTATAAAAGATGAATCTCAACAGGTCGCTGTGCAGGATGCAAAAGTAGTTGTGTCTGCTGGCAGAGGTATTGGGAAAAAAGAAAAATTTAAGATGATAGATGAATTGGCTGAGATCTTAGGTGGTGCGGTCGGTGCATCCCGTGATGTTGTTGATAGAGGTTGGAAAACATATCCCCACCAGATAGGGTTAAGCGGTAAGACTATTTCACCCTCATTATATATTGCTAACGGTATATCCGGGTCTGTTCAGCATATCGCAGGGATGCAAACATCGGAAAATATTATTGCCATCAATAAAGAACCTGATGCACAGATATTTAAACTTGCAGATCTTGGTATTGTAGGTGATTTACACGAGGTAGTTCCACTTTTAATTGAAAGACTTAAAGAATACAAGGCAAAAGAGGCTCAAAAATGATATACAAGAAAGTTACTTCCGAAATTATTGATGAACTTATTAAGATATTGGGTGCTAAAAATGTAATTTATGATGATATTGAGGCTATGGAACAGTATTCCCATGATGAGGTTGCAGAAAAATCTTATGCTCATATGCCCGAAGTGGTAGTAAAACCATCTACTGCAAAAGAAATATCAAAAATTATGAAGCTTGCCAATAAATATAAAATACCGGTAACTCCGAGAGGGGCAGGAAGCGGTCTATCAGGTGGGGCAATACCTGTAAATGGCGGTATTGTGTTATCTGTTGAAAAGATGAATAGAATTATCGAAATAGATAAGAAAAATTTTATAGCTGTTGTGGAACCGGGTGTTGTCACGAATGATATAAATAATCTTGTAAAAGATGATGGACTTTTTTATGCAGGGTATCCTATGAGTGTTGAGACATGTTATATAGGCGGGAATGTTGCAGAAAATGCCGGAGGCGGAAGGGCTGTTAAGTACGGTGTGACAGGGAGATATATATATGGCCTTGAAGTAGTGACACCTACGGGTGAAATTGTACATCTCGGCGGCAAGAGAATGAAAGATGTAACGGGGTATGATCTCATACATCTTATGGTAGGTTCTGAAGGTACTCTTGGAATATTTACAAAAATATATATAAAACTAATACCTCTTCCACAAGCGAATGTAAACTTACTTGTTTTATTTAAAGACATAGAAAGTGCAATTAAGCTTGTACCAAAGATAATGACCTTTGGTAGAATTATACCTACCTCAATAGAATTTATGGATGAATTATCATTTAAGACATCTTGTGAATACCTAAATGAGAAAATACCTTTTGAAAAAGCAGGTGCAATGCTTTTGATAGAACTTGATGGTAACAGTAAAAAGGAATTGGAAGGACAATATGAAATAATAGGAAATTTATGTACGGAAAATGGAGCAATTGAAGTTTATGTTGCAGATAATGCTACTACATCAGAGAGGATATGGAAGATAAGACAAAATATCGCAGAGGCCTGGAAACTTATAAGCCCCCACCAAAGCATAGAAGATATTGTAGTTCCTATATCAGAAATACCAAAATTTATGACAAAGATAAAAGAGCTTTCAGAGAAATATGATGTACCTATTCCATGCTATGGTCATGCGGGCGATGGGAATTTGCATCCCACCCCTATAAAAAATCCAAAATTTTTAATGAATGAGTGGTATGAAAAGTTAAATGCATTACTTCCGGAGTTATATAAAGCAGCAATTGAACTTGGAGGGACAATTAGCGGTGAACATGGCATAGGAAGTAAACGTAATACGTATATGTCAATGGCATTAGAGCCGGCACAGATTGAAATGATGAAAAATATCAAAAAAGCCCTTGATCCCAACTTAATTTTAAATCCCGGAAAACTATTCTAAAAAAATATCACGAGGTAAAATTAAAGTTGAAAAAACAAAAGATTATTTTAGGTAATAAAATTATAACGCCCTTAAAAATAATAGAGAACGGTATTATTGTAATTAATGATGGTGTAATTGAATATGTTGGAGAGGGAGAGAGCAGAGATTTAACTTCATATGACAATATTTATAAAGGCGAATATATTGTTCCAGGGTTTATAGATATTCACTGTCATGGCGGTAATGGATATGATACCATGGATTCAACATATGAGGCATTAAAGGAGATTAGTAAATTTAAAGCAAAAAATGGCTGTACAGGTTTTTTAGTCACAACGGTTACATCTTCAATAAAAGACACCTTCAAAGCCCTTAATAATATTTGCGAGTATAGTAAGCAGTCTCCGAAAGAAGGTGCTGAAATACTTGGAGTCCATCTGGAAGGCCCCTTTATTAATACAATGCAAAAAGGTGCCCAAAGGGAAGATTTAATAATACCTCCATCTGTAGAAGTAATGAAGAAATTTATTAAAGAATCAGGTGGATTAATAAAAATTGTAACTTATGCACCCGAACTGGATACAGGTTTTAAATTTACATCTTTTCTTAATGACAATGGAGTTATTCCCTCTGCAGGACACAGTTTTGCAGATTATGAAACTATAATTTCTGCTATTAGACTTGGATTAAAATCATCCTCCCACATATTTAATCAGATGAAAGGAATTCATCACAGAGAACCGGGAACTGTTGGAGCAATTCTAACCGAAAAAAATCTATTTGCGGAGATAATTGCAGATTGTATTCATGTCCATCCGGCAATTGTTAATTTACTCGTTAAGGCAAAGGGTGTAGATAAAATAATTCTCATAACAGATGCTATGAGAGCAGCTGGTTTGCAGGATGGGACATATGACCTTGGAGGCTTGAAGGTTATAGTTAAAAATAGTGAAGCCCGCCTTGAGTCTGGAAATCTGGCCGGGGGTACTTTAACAATGAATAGGGCAGTTAAAAATATGGTAGAAAAAATGAGTATAAGTATAGAAAAATCAATCAGAATGGCCTCACTAAATCCTGCTCAACTTTTAGGTTTGGATAAATACAGAGGCTCTTTGACTCCTGGTAAACGGGCAGATATTGTCGTTTTAGATGATAATTTTAATGTTATTTATACAATTAAAAAAGGAAAGGTAATTTATAGTAAAGATTATGGAAATTAAACCAATAAGTTCATATGATGAGATGAGTAAATTAGCAGCTAAAATGGTTGCAAAGCAGATTAAAGATAAACCGAACACTGTGTTAGGTCTTGCTACCGGAAGTACGCCCGAAGGGATGTATAGAGAGTTAGTCAAAATGCATAAAGAGGGCGATTTAGATTTATCGCAGGTGATAACATTTAATCTTGATGAATATTTAGGAATATCTCCTGATCATCCACAAAGTTATCACTACTATATGCACGAGAATTTTTTTAACTATGTAAACATTGAAGAAAAGAACATCCATATACCTAAAGGTGATGCCAAAGATCCTGTTCAGGAATGTCTGAATTACGAAGAAGAAATCGAGAAAGTCGGAGGAATTGATTTACAAATTCTTGGAATTGGGATAAATGGTCATGTAGGGTTTAATGAACCTGATATTAATTTAGAAGCGAAAACTCATGTCATACAACTTTCTGATGATACAATTACAGCAAATTCCCGATTTTTCGAAAGTTTAGATAAAGTTCCCAAGAAAGCAATAACTATGGGAATGGCAACGATAATGAGATCAAAAAAAATTATTCTTATGGCCTGGGGGGCAGAGAAGAAAAAACCAATTCTAAAAGTTACATCGGGACATATTGCTACTGAAGTCCCCGCTTCATTATTACAAGTCCATAATGATGTGATTTTGATAGTGGATAAAAAGATTTATCCATCTTCTACAGTAACTAATTCGCTTTCCTATCCAGAAAAGATATGATTGATAGTAGTAATATTATAAATATATAAATACAGCCTCTCCTTGTTGACATTTCCAAATATTTCCTATTCCTATATTTATAGATCGTTTTATTGATAATCCGAATTAATATTCGGATTTTTTAGTTTTTGAGATAAAAAAGAAGGATAATTAGTGGGGAATGTAGAATGTTTATATTATGAGAAATTTAAGGGACTGCTTCAGCTATTGAGGAACCAGAATATAAAAGGAATTTAAATTGAACAAGAAGGATATGAATAGGATTATTACCAGGCCTAAAGAAATAGTAAAGAATGAGCGAGTTTTGTATGCCGGGAATCATTACCTGAGCATACCTATCATTGATTGCCAAAATGGTGCTATCAAAAATATAAATGTGGTATCTCTTTCTAATAAAGCTTTGGTAGAATTACAAGGAGAAGCAAATTTATTTACGCCACATTTTTACAAAGAAGGAAAAGAAATTGAAATAGAAAAGATAAATGTCTCTAAAGAGCAGTATTATCTACCCCGTTTAGACTACTTTTTAAAAGGCGGGATAAGAGTAACCGGAAGAATATTTACCGATCTTAAGGAAAAGGGGCTAATTTATAGCTTTGAAAGTTCAGAAGAAATTGATATTTCTTTATTTTTTGATGTAAAAGATGTATGTTTATTACGATTCGATTCTCACAAGATAGACACTAAAAAGATAATAAAAAGAGATAAATGGCTGGGCAATCCGGTAGCTAATATTTTTTCTTCAAAAGTTTCGCTGGCCTTAGCCTTTGGCGGAGATAAAGATTTCGAAGTTGATGACTTTAAAGGAAAACAAACCTTAAATTTAAAGATATCCTGCCAAAATAAAAATTGCTTTTATATAGCTGTAAATTATGACCCAGATGGTGCTTCTGCTACTCTTATTCACTTGAAAAGAAAAGGGTGTAGCGGAATCTACAATGAATTTCTGGATTGGTTGAAGAAAAAAACCATTCCCTATCCTAAAGACCCTGCATTAGAAACCAGGTTAAATGAAAATCTATTTTTTAATTATTTTTACTCTATAGCCAAAGATATGGAGAGCGATAGATATCTGGCATTAACTTCGAGAAGTCCCCGCTATTATGTTTCCGGAGCATTTTGGGAAAGAGATTGTTTTTTATGGTCTCTTCCTGCTATCAAATTGGTTTGTCCTCAATTATATCAACATTTGGCAAGAGAAATGATTCTTCTGCACAGCAAAAATCCCGGGGATCATGCCTATTATATTGATGGTACCGTTTTGTATCCGGGTTTTGAGCTGGATGAAGCAGCCAGTTATTTTATTCTTTTAGATAACCTGGAAGACCATCTTTTTGATGAGATGTTAATAAGAGCTCTGGAAGAAGTATTTGAACGGGTAGAAAGAGAGTATGACCCCCGAACCGGTCTATATAAAACTTTCTTACTCCCTTCTGATGACCCGTCAGATTATCCCCTGGTTACTATTGATAATGTTATTCTATGGCGAGGGTTGCAGAATTTGAGAGATATTTTATTAAAAAAAGGGGAGATAAAAAAGGCACAGCTTATAAATCAAAAAATAGAAAACATCCATAAAGGGATCTATAAATATTTAGTTAAGGAAATAGAAGGGAAGAAAATATTTTTATGGTCTACTGATGGGAAGGAAAATTTCAGATTATATAATGACCCTCCCGGGAGTTTAGGCACTCTTTGTTTTTATAGATTTGTAAATAAAGATGATCCCATATTTAAAAATACTATAGATTATTATTATTCTTCTCAATACCCTTATTACTTTAAAAATGCCAGGATAAATGAATTGGCCTGTGATCACCATCCTAATACCCCTTCAGGGCTGGGGCTATGCGGGAGTATTCTAAATCCATTATTATCAAATGCGGCACTGAAATGGTTAAAAGAAGCGAATATGGACTATGGTCTTCTTGCGGAGAGTTTTGATAAAGATTCAGGAGAAGCTAAGACCGGAGTCGGGTTTGCTTCCGGATGTGGGTATCTGGCTTATTCTCTCTATTATGTCTTGATTAAGGAGGGGAGGGAATGAAGGTAGCTTCAGTAGAATGGAAGAAAAATGAATGGAAAAGGATAGATAAACCAAAGATTTTAGTGGATAAAATAAAAGAATATCTGGAAAAAGCGATAAAAGAACAGGTTGATATAATAGTGTTTCCCGGATTTACGGGGTGTTTTTTTCAACAGCTGAGCTACCCGGATAGGAGTATACAGAGTTTAATAAAGGAAGCAGATTCCACAGAATACATCGAACAGGTTAAAGAATTATCTCGAGAGTGTAAGATAACAATTTGTCCGGGAACTTATTGGCAAAAAGAAAAAAGCAATATCTATCATGAATCCAGTTTGATAATAAATGGAGAAGTCCAGCTTAAACAACGGCAAATTTATTTAGCCCGCTGGGAAAGAGAATTAGAATTTTCCCGGGGAGAAAAGATTGATTTAAGAGAAATAAAAGATTGGAGACTTGCGCTAATAATTTCCACTGATGTTTTTTATCCTCAGGTTTCCAGGATGGCGGCTTTAAGGGGTGCAGAAATTGTTCTATCTCCGGTAGGCTTTATAGGAGAAAAAAATCGAGCTTTACAAGTAAGTGGTATGTGGCAAGAAGCCCAGCAGAATCAATTTTTTGCGGTAGAGAGTGGATTTAATGGATTTCTGGAGGAGCAAAGTTTTTGGGGAGAATCGGTCATTTATGCCCCTTTGGAAATAACTGAAGAGGGAGATGGATATTTAGAGAGAAGTAGTGGACAACAAAGTTTAATAATTGCTGAGTTGGATAATGAGCAGAGAAGAAAAGTAATTTCAAAATTTGATGTGCTATCCCAATTAAATCGAGAATTTTATCAGCAGATGAAAATGTTTAGAGGAAGATGAGTGCCGTGAATATAGAAGTCTTGATAGAAAAATGGTTTAATAAAAAAATATCTTTAGAAAGAATAGGAAAATATTATAAACAATTAAGGATAAAAGAAAGAAGACTTTCAGAAAATATTAACCTGGAAAACATTCGAGTTTCCTGTGTTCAAAGGCAGATTCATCCGGTAAATAGTATAGAAAAATATATAGATATACTTTGTGGTTTTGTAGACCAAGCTGTAAAAGAGGGTAGTCACCTGATTATCTTCCCCGAATATAACTTTTTTGATTTATTCGGTCTAATTCCCGGGTTTAACTTCTTAAATCAAATTCTAAATAAAAAAGCAATAAAGGCAAAAGAAGAAGAAAAAGGATCTCATTTAAAAGGGAGCAATTATTTTCTGACCACTATTTTTAAAGGAGTTGCCAAGCCAATAGAGGCGGGGATTAAAAGAATTGTTTCTCTGTTAGCAAAGGAATATGGAATATATATTTATACCGGAAGTTATATTTTAAAGGAGAAAGAAGAAATTTATAATGCCGGTTCTCTTTTTGGCCCTGATGGAAATTTAATAGGAACTCAAAAGAAAATACACCTTACTGATTTCGAGGTTAAAATAGGAATAAAAAGAGGTAATAAAATGGAGATTTATTCTTTGCCTTTTGGTAAGGTGGCATGCCCCATTTGTATGGATGCCACTTACTTTGAGACTTTCCGTATTGCCAGAGAGATAGGAGCAGATATGGTTATTTTACCTATTGCTAATTTAGAAGAATATACTATATGGAAAGCCCTCAGAGGAATCTGGCCGAGAGTGCAAGAATCATATCTGTATGGTTTAAAATCCTCATTAAATGGATGGATTGCCGGGATGCATTTTACAGGAAAGGCCGGAATATTTGCTCCCTTATTAATGACTGAAGGAAAAGATGGAGTTTTATCTTTATCTCCCTCTTATGAGGGAAATCACCTGATAACAGCCAATCTAAACATAAAGAAATTATATGAAGCAAGAGAAAAAGCAGAGTATCACGAAGATAAGAATGCTAAGTTTGAAAAAAAATATATTGAAAGAACCTATAGTATAAATTAATAATAAATTTTTTAAGAAAGGAGAAAGAGATGGAAGAATTTAAAGGCAAGAGACTTTTTCTATATAACCTATCCACAGCAGGATGGGTATTGTTAGATTCGATCTGGTTAACTTTTGCTATAGCCTTTCTACTTCCCCCCAAAGAGAAGGTAGCAGAAGGTATGATTTCTTTTATTTCGAATGAGAGATTTTTGGGAATTATTACTGTGTTAGGAGCAGTGATGCTCTTTGGAAGGATAATAGATGCTGTTGCAGATCCCTTGGTAGCCTCCTGGACTGATCGTTCCACCTCAAGATTTGGGAGAAGGAGATTGTTCCTTATTATGGGCGGACTTCCTCTGGCATTATCTACAGTTCTGATATTTTTCCCACCTGTAGTCCATACTTCCTTCATTAATGGTATCTATCTGGCAATTGTTTTTGGTTTCTACTTTTTTTTCTTTACTGTATATGTCGTTCCCTATCTTGCCCTAATTCCTGAACTCGGTCATAATGAAAAAGCTCGAATTGGTATTACCACAGCTCAAGGATACTTCTCTCTAATTGGTTCAGCAGTAGTGATGATTGGCGGACCTTTTCTTTTGACTTTATTTATGCAGAACACTGATTATGTAGGGTCTTACCGGAAAATGGTTATTTGTCTGGCTATTTTTGGAGCTATATTATTATATGCAGCTGTATTTGCGGTAGATGAGAAAAGATTCTCCAATGCCAGACCCAGTAAGGTTCCCCTTGTTGATTCCTTTAAAAAAACAGTGAGGAATAAGGCTTTTATTATCTACCTTTTTGCCAATATGTCTTTATGGTTTCTTTTTAATATTGTCCGCTCATCTGCCATACCTATTGTAATTACTCTGATGGGTGCTGATGAGGCTTTTGCCAGTAATATGTTTACTATCCTCTTTATCATTGCGGCTATCTGTTTTCCGGTTGTGGGATTTTTGGCGAGGGTTCGAGGAAAGAAAGTTATTATGATTATAAGTCTTGGTTTATTCTCAATATTTTCTATTTTTCTATCCCTCACCGGTCTGACCCCGGTCAATCCCAAGACATGGGGACTTATTTTTGTAGGACTTATGGGCTTTCCTGCAGCAGTTCTAATGATTATTCCTAATGTAATACTTTCTGAACTTTGCGATGTTGATTATAAAAAAACCGGAGAGAGAAGAGAAGCTATGTATTTTGGGGTCCAGGGTTTCTTTATGAAACTCAATTTAGGACTTTCTACCGCAAGCCTTGCTCTTTTATATTCTATTTTCGGGAAAGACATCAGCAACCCCCTGGGAGTAAGATTAGCTCCGGTATTAGGGAGTATAGTAGCCCTTTTAGGGCTTATAATTATGACCCGATATCCGGAAAAGCAGATTAAAGATTTATTATCAAAATAATTTTATAAAATATTGCTAGGTTTATAATTCTCAGCAAGAGAAGAATTCTATCATTCCCGCTCCACTTATGTCATTCCCGCGGAAGCGGGAATCTACCTTTAATAATATTTTCTATTAAAAAGAAAGATTACTTAATGGAAAGAAGTAAAGAAATGTTTGTCTCAAAAAAAGGAATTTTATTTTTATGTACCGGAAATTCCTGCCGTAGCCAGATGGCGGAAGGGTTTGTTAAAAAAATGCTTCCCGAAAATATGGAAATCTTTAGTGCGGGGCTGGAGCCAAAAGGTGTACATCCTATGGCGATAGAAGTAATGCAAGAAATAGGCGTTGATATCTCTCATCAGAAATCAAAAAATATTTCAGAGATTCCTATTGATAAAATAGATTTAGTGGTTACTTTATGTGGAGATGCTGCTGAACGATGTCCAGTTTTACCAGGTAAGGTTGAAAGGATTCATTGGGAAATAGAGGACCCTGCCAAAGCTCAAGGAAGTGAAGAAGAAATTGCCAAAGTATTCCGAAAAGTTCGGGACAATATTAAATCCTATATAATTAGTTATTTACTTATGAAATAGAAAATAAAAATGTATATAAAAAAGCCAAACCTACAATTGTATTAATAAAAGATAAAATTTCGAAAAGTCATTATAAAATAAACCAAAGAATTTTTTTAATAGGTTTGGCTTTTTAATGATATGTCTCTATTTAATTTTACCCAACACTACTTTCATTCCAGAGAGTTCTTTCTGCACCTCTGCAAAGCGCAGGGAGGAATATTCTCTGTTTTGCTGATTTAGTGTGGTGATAGTATTGTGAATCTCTTTAGTGTTCTCCAGGACTTGCCGATATCCTTCTTTCTGAGCAACTACTATCTCCTGCATAAATTTATCAATTCGAAAGATTAAGAGTATCGATAGGGCGATAGGAAAGCCCTGATTAGCGATGATGTTTGATAATATTTCAACATTCATTATTCCACTCCTCTTACAATATTCCGATTAAGCGATTAAATTGGTTGCCAAGTTAACCAGTATACCCGTTAACCAGTCTACCAGTTTATCAGTTCCCCCTTTATGCTGACGGGCTTGATAAATCAAACTCCTACATTTGCCTAAACATCTATAGACAGGCGAGACGCCTGTCCTACTAACGACTAATTTATTCCCTCCATCTGGTTCTTTTGGTAGGTCGGACATCCAGGTGCAAAAAATTCTTCTTCTCGTAAAATCCTTAAAAGATATAGCAGAATATCTTGGTGTACATTATTCTACAGTGAGTAGAGCAATTAAAAGGGTCGAGCAGGAAGATGAAAAGTGGCATTGCAAGACCTGACCCCTTATGTTCGAACTCCTCTTTTTTCCAGTTTAACCTTCCGACCCTTCCTCCCATATTCTCCACATCGGCCAGACTAAGACTGGTGCAGTAACTGCTCTTATAATCCCCGTTGTCAGATACATATTTATCACCTGATAAGATTACATTTTTAAAAGGCAGGTTTATTCCCATAGCCAGGGTAGTAGTGGCGCAGATTATTTTTATTTCACCTTTTTTCAGATATGATTCAATCAGGTTTCTTTCTTCCCAGGAAAGGTCAGTATTATGATAGGCGATACCTTTTTCCAATAGGTATAAAATTCATCACGAGACCTGGTCTCCTCCAGCCGGGAGAGCTTAGCAATGGCTTCTTCTGCCCTCGGAGCATCTATCTCTTCTGCCAGCCATCCCGCCCACTTTCGGGTCTCTTTCTTAGAAGGCTTAATAAGTTCGGTTTTTCTCTATCACCTGATAAGACTAGAATCATAAGATTCAGTCGGTTTGAGAAAGGGACTAATTACTTTGAATTCTTGGGTTTTGAATTCCGTTGGGGTACCAGCCGCAAGGGCAAAGATATAATTAAACGGAGAACCTCAAGGAAGAAATTACTATCAAGCTTGATAAAATTTAGCCTCTGGTGTCGTAAATGCAGAAATCTTCGTCTTAGGGTAATCTTTAAACTACTTAATGCCAAACTAAGAGGCTATTATAACTATTATGGAGTTATCGGTAACTTTACGAGTTTGCAAGAGTTTTTCCGCCAAGCGATGAAAATCTTATTTAAGTGGTTGAATCGTCGTAGTCAGAAACGTAGTTTCTGCTATAATATATTTAACCAGATTACAAAATTCTATAATATTGAGAAACCTAGAATTACGGAGTTTTCTTATCAGTTTAAATCTTATTAGTTTTTCTTTTACGGAAGCGAGTATTTCTGAAGGGCCCAGTGCGGTAATTCCGCACGCTGGGATCTGTGCGGGGGCAGTCGGGTAACTGGTTGTCCTACCGTGACAATCTATAATAGGATCTGAGGAGTTCCTGCCCGGATGGTTGAGGCTTTAGGTATTATTATAGATAGACGCCCTAAAGGAAGACCTCGTAAAACGGAAAATTAAACTATAGAAAAAATAGGATATGTCTCTATTTACTATTATTGAAGGATTTATTTAAAAGAATCAAATGTATTTTGTCAGAATAAAGATTTGACCCTAATAAATATTTGAATATGAATACGGATAAAATTAATTATTTCTCAATAAAATGACAGAGGCAATGAAGAGAGTTGAATAAATATTTGAAAAAAGGAAGTAAAAAAATTACAATAAATAAGTAAATTTTATAAATTCAATTAAAATAAAAATACTAAAAAATAATGTTGAGAGGTTAGAACTAATGGGATTAGATCTGAAGAATAATAAAAAATCTAATCAATATTTTTGGTTGATTTTTATTATCTATTTATTAACCATTGTTTTATGGTTGTATGTTTTTGAAATAAAAAAAACCTTTGATATCGAGGATGTCTTTTTTGAAGGAATGTATTTACTCGCTGTCCTGGTATCCTTACTGTTTATCAAAAGACTGAACTTATTGGTACTGAATATTGGGTGGGGCTTGTTTACCTGGGGATTGATTATAGATTTTCTGGATGAATTTACCAAGGAACCGGAATTTTTTGACACTATTCTGGAAGGTATCATCACTATCACGGGATTATTGATTATTGCCTACGGCTTTTATATTCATTATTTTCAACAAAAAAGAATTGAAAAAAAATTAAGTTATTTGGCTGATCATGACAGTATCACCGGTTCCTATAATCGTCATTATTTTACCAGGACAGCGAAACAGGAGATAGATCGTTCCAGGCGCTATGGTCATACCATCGGATTTATGATGCTTGATATTGACCGTTTTAAAGAGATTAATGATCGCTTTGGTCACCAGCAGGGAGATAGGATATTAAAAAAAGTAGCACTATTTTTAAAAAATCAGTTGAGAACTGTTGATAAAGTGATCCGCTATGGTGGGGATGAATTTTTAATTGTCCTCCCGGAATCGAGAGAGGAATTGGAGAGTGTAAAAGAGAGATTAATACGACAGCTGAAAAAGCTAAATATTGATGAAATCATGACTGGTTTCCCTCTTTCATTATCGATTGGGACTGCACTGTGGAAACCGGACAAAACGGAAAGCCTAGAAGATATCCTTAGTCTTGCTGATCGGCGGATGTATCAGGAAAAAAGAAAAAAGACTGTTAATCAGGAAAAGAAAAAGTAAAATAAATGTTTAAATAAATAGGTGCCTACATCCTATTTTCTTAGACAATTAATATTTTACTTTTAAATTAAATAAATAAGGCCGTCCCTTGTCCCATTTATTATGTAAATTATTTTATAAATAAACATATAACTAAAGCAGAGAAGTATAGCTTTCCCTGGAAAATAAAATAATGGAGGGTTATTATGAATAAAAAAGTAAAATTATACGGACTTCCAACTTGTCCTGTTTGCAGGAGGACTAAAAAATATTTAGATGATGAAGGTATTGACTATGAATATCTGGATGTCTCCATAAATCACGTTGCCAAAGAGATGATTGTAAAATCTGGCCAAAAAACTGTACCAGTAATCGAAATTGAAGGGGAAATTATAATTGGATTTGATAAAACTAAAATTGAAAAACTTCTAAAGGGATAAAATATGAAAAGAATTTATGATTTGAAAATTATTGGAGCGGGAGCTGCTGGCATTACCGCTGCTGTATTGTTGCCCGGAGTGGAGATATTCAAAATTATACAGGCTATCAATTTATTTCTGGACCGGAACTAGCTGAAAAATTTGAAGAGCATATGCGTAAGATGCTACTTTACAATTGATGAAGATTGCCAATTATGTATATATTATAAATATTGCCGATTACCTTGCCGGGGACGAAATAATGCAGGAGAAAATCAAGATAAGATATACATCACTCAGGTTAGCAAGCGGGATATCAGACGAATTAAAAGCCCTTTGGATTTTAGGAACTGGATGAAAGAGGTATAAATGGATATTATTTCAATTATATTTATAGCATTTGGATTAGCAATGGATGCTTTTGCTGTATCTATCACCAGCGGATTAACCATAAAACACTTAAGAATCAATGATGTCTTAAAGATCGCAATATTTTTTGGATCATTTCAGGCCATTATGCCATTAATCGGGTGGTCAGCAGGACTGGGTTTTCGAAATTTCATTTCAGATATTGACCATTGGATAGCCTTTGGACTTCTATGTATAATAGGCTGTAAAATGATTTATGAATCATCTAAAATGGAAGTAAACAACAAGAAAATGGATCCACTGAATGTTTATGTTTTGCTGATGTTATCCATTGCAACAAGTATAGATGCTTTGGCCGTTGGTCTAAGCCTGTCATTCTTAAACATTTCTATTGCACTACCGGCAATAATAATTGGAGTTGTAACATTTTTACTATCGATTTTCGGGGTTTATTTTGGTAATCGATTTGGACATTATTTTGAAAGGAAAATTGAAATAATCGGCGGTCTAATTTTAATTGGTATCGGAATGAGAATATTAATTAATCACTTAACTTAAAGAGTGACAGGAACATTAGGCTAATAATTGTTAATTTTATTTCTTCTACTTTTTTAGCGTTATATCGATTGTAAAAAATTAATGCAATAAATGAATAAATCGAGTATAATAGAAAAATAATAAAAATTTTTTAAAAAATATTTTTCAGCTAAGGAGTAAAAATTGTTGCTATCAGCTTTTTTATTAGAAGCGGTCTTAATATCTTTATCTGGAGTTATAGCTCCCGGACCTGTTACTGCTGTAACAGTAAGCAAAGGGACTAAATCTCCTCATGCCGGAGCAATTATTGCCCTGGGACATGGTATTGTAGAAATCCCCTTAATGATTCTGATACTTTATGGTTTTGGTGATATATTAAAAATTACTTATATTAAAGCGATAATAGGTTTAATTGGTGGCTTATTTCTCCTGAAGATGGGTCTTAGCTTACTTAAGGGAATTAAACAAGCAAAAATTGATTCAGCTAATGGTCCAAGTTCTCCCCTGAGGGCTGGAATTATACTCACTCTGGCTAATCCTTATTTTCTGGTCTGGATGGCAACCATCGGTTCTATTCTTATTTTCCGCTCTTATACTTTTGGATTGCTCGGTTTTACTATCTTTATGATTGCCCATTGGTCATGTGATTTTTTATGGTTATACTTTCTTTCTGCTCTATCTTTTAAAGGAGGGCAGTTTTTTGGCAAAAGACTCCAGCAGATTTTATTTGCAATATGCGGAGTTTTTCTCTTATTTTTTGGTGCTAAATTTATTTTCGATGCAGCGAAAATAATCTTTCCTTTCTAAATACCTAAAATGATTTATTTCTTCAGCCGAAAATTTGTTGGGTTAACTAATACAATCTTCTCGTAACATAAAAAATAAATGGAAAATCCTTTTTGTAATTCTTCTAATACAGATAAATCTGTATTAGAAGAATTCAAAAGATTGTATTTTTTATTTTTTTGAGCTATAATTTTTTTAGAATAAACTAAATACTTAAATATAAACAGTTTAAGGGAAGAGTGGTGAAAATCCACCGCAGTCCCGCTACTGTAATGGGAGACGAAAGCTGTAAGGGCCACTGTTAAATAATTTCTACTTTAGCGTTAGATGGGAAGGCACAGCAATTAGGTTGACCCCTGAGCCAGGAGACCTGCCTGTTTATAAATATAAAATCACCTCTTCGTGGAGAAAGAGGGTGATATTTTTTATTTTAATTTGAAAACAATTCTAATTAGATGGCTTTTTTAATCTTATTTATGTATAAATCCTACCAGGGTGCTAAGAAAGGGAGAGTATTTATAGAAATGGCAATAAAATTATTTTTAATTCGTCACGGAGAAAGCTACAGTAATGTCCAGAAAAAATTTTCTGGTTTTCAGGATGTAGATTTGACTAAAAAAGGTATATGGCAAGCAGAGAGATTAGCATATCGCTTAAAAAAAGTACCAGTAGATGCAGTTTATTGTAGTGATTTAAAAAGAGCTATTCATACTGCAGACATAGTTTTTGGAAATAGAGATATAGATATGTTAATAAATCAAAATTTACGGGAAATGAATTTTGGAATTTGGGAAGGTATGACATTTGAAGAAATTAAATTAAAAGAAGGAGCCAAATTTACTTCCTGGATGGAAAATCCCGATGAAAAAAGCATTATTCCTCAAGGAGAGAACTTAGCTATTTTGAACGAAAGAGTTATGACCGAAGTAAATAGGATATTACAAGAACATAAAAATGAAGATAAAGATAAAAATATAGCTATAGTCTGTCATGGTGGAGCTATCCGAATTATTCTGTGTAACGCTTTAAATCTTGAATTAAAAAATCTGTGGAATATAAAACAAAAATCAACTGCTTTGAATATTATAGATTATTATGATAATAGAGGATTTATTTCTCTATTAAATGATACTTCTCATCTTGAAGATTGGTGGGAAAACGGATTAATAAGGGGGGAAAGAGATGAATAAAAAAATAGGAGAAATTATTCATAAAATTGAACCAATTAATTTTAATCTAATGGAAAAAGCACAAGAAAAATTAGACAATCTTACCAAACCTCGGGGCAGCTTAGGAAAATTAGAGGATTTTGCCAGGAGGATAGTAGGAATATCCAGAACTCTTTCTCCGATAATTAAAAGAAAAGTAATTTTTGTGATGGCTGGGGATCATGGAGTTGCTCATGAAAAAGTTAGTGCTTTTCCGCAGGAAGTTACTTTTCAAATGGTATATAATTTTATTCGAGAGGGAGCAGGTATTAATGTATTAGCCAGACATATAGGAGCAGAGATTTTAGTGGTGGATATGGGTGTGGCTAAAGATTTTCCCTTGGAAGAGGGTATAATAAGAAAGAAAATAGCTTATGGAACGAATAATATGGCCAAAGGACCGGCTATGAGTAGAGATGAGGCAGAAAGAGCAATAATTGCAGGGATTGAAGTGTTTGAAGATGAATTAAACAGAAAAGGAATCGACATTATAGGATTAGGGGAAATGGGAATTGCCAATACAACTCCTAGTAGTGCTATAGTAGCCTGCTTGACTAAATCTAAAGTTGAAGAAGTCACCGGCCGAGGGACCGGGATAGACGAAAACCAACTTAAAAATAAAATAAGAGTTATTAAAGAAGCGATAGAAGTTAATCATCCTGAGCCGGAGAATGGACTTGATGTTTTGTCTAAAGTGGGAGGATTTGAAATTGGAGGGTTAGTAGGTTGTATTTTGGCTGCTGCTTCCCATCGAGTTCCCATTGTAATTGATGGTTTTATTTCTTGTGCGAGCGCCTTAATCGCGATTAAGTTAGCTCCTTTGGCAAAAGATTACATATTTGCGAGTCATAATTCGGTGGAAAAAGGGCATAAAATTGCCCTGAAATATATAGGGAAAATTCCAATGTTTGATCTTGATATGCGGCTCGGTGAAGGAACCGGTGCTGCTTTGGGTATCAGCTTTATTGAGGCCGGGGTTAAAATATTAACTCAAATGGCTACTTTTGCCGATGCTGGGGTAGATAATAAAAGCTCATAAATTAGTCGTTAGTGAATAGTGAATAGTCGTTAGTATTGCGTGAAGAAAATTAGGAGTCAGAGGTAGGGGTTCGATTCATCGAACCCGAATGATGACGAGGCGGAGAGGAAAAAGATAGATTCCCGTTTCCACGGGAATGACAAAGCATGAAATACAGGAATGACAAAAAAGAACACGGGAATGACAGATAAAGAAGAGGGAATTTTATGCCAAGAGGGAAATTAATCTTTATCACCGGGGGAGCAAGGAGCGGGAAGAGTAATTTTGCTGAG
>LDZT01005511.1_pt1 | contig 33266 bp, 31 predicted proteins | sample 615521 | NCBI WGS metagenome assembly LDZT01 (sample SAMN03408292, study PRJNA278302) | terrestrial metagenome | isolation source: oil reservoir sample SB1 | place: USA: Alaska, North Slope, Schrader Bluff formation | collected 2011-09 | reverse complement strand
GATCTCGGCGGAGCAGCCCCTCTTCAGCTCCTTTATGGCGGCCCGGGCCATGTCGTATCGGGCGAAGTTCGTGTCGGCGATCCCGATCTTCATGTTTGTTGGATATATCTTCGGGGGTTTAAGGCTTATCGAGACGGCGTCAGTCGCAGAGGCTGCACCTTCCGGTGCCGGTCACTGTCTTCACATCGGTCACCGCATCCGTCACCATATCCTTCGCCCTCCTCGTCTCCCTCTCCTTTCCTCTCTTCTCCTTTCGTCCCCCCTCTCCCAGATAGAGGAGCTGGTCCCGGCAGCCGTACCGGTAGACTGTGATACCTTTACAGCCGAGCTCGAAGGCGAGGGTGAAGATTCCGAGGACGTCCTCGACCGTCGCTTCCTGCGGGAGGTTCACGGTTTTGGATACGCCGTTGTCGGTGTACCTCTGGAAGGCCGCCTGGATTTTAACGTGCTGAGCGGGCGGGACCTCCATCGCCGTGACGAATAAGTCGCGCAGGTCGTTGGGGACTCCGCCGACGCCCGAGAGGGTCCCCCTTCTTGCCACCTCCCGCATCAGGGTCTCGCTGTATACACCCCTCTCCTTCGTTATCCTCTCGAAGAGGGGGCTAGTGACCACCATTTCGTCGCCGATGAGGTCCCGGGAGAAGGAGAGGCCGAATAAGGGTTCTATGCCGGGACTGGTCCCGGCGATAATGCTGATGGAGCCCGTCGGCGCGACGGTGGTGACGGTGGCGTTCCTCATGGCGTTGTACTTGAGGCTGCTCTCTTCGAGGAGGGGGAACGACCCCCTCTCCTCGCCGAGCTTTTGGGACTCGTCCCGGGCCGTCTCCGCAATGGATTTCATAGTCTCCTCGGCGAGCCGGATCGCCTCTTCCGAGTTGTAGGATATGCCAAGCTCGATCAGCATCTCCGCAAACCCCATCACCCCCAGGCCGATCTTTCTCGACCTCAAAGTCGCATCCCGGATCTTTCTGAGGGGGAAGCGGTTCACCTCGATGACGTCGTCGAGGAACCGCACCGCCAGCCGGGCCGTCTCAGAAAGCCGGTCCCACTCGACCTCGCCCCCTTCGACGAAACGGGAGAGGTTGATGGAGCCGAGATTGCAGGACTCGTAGGGGAGAAGCGGCTGCTCGCCGCAGGGGTTAGTCGCCTCGATCGTCCCCGACAGGGGGTGTCTTTCATTTATCCTGTCGAGGAAGAGGACGCCGGGGTCGCCTCGGTGCCAGGCGTGGGTCGCGATCTCTCGGAGGAGGCCGGAGGCGTCGATCGTCTCCGTGACCAGGCCGGACCTCGGGTTCACGAGGTCGATTCCGCCACCCGATCGTGCCTTCGCCATCTGATCGTCGGTGATCCCCACGGAGAGGTTGAAGTTCTGAAGCCTCCCCGGCGTCTCCTTGGCCCGGACGAACTCCAGGATGTCGGGGTGGTCGGCCCGGAGGACCGCCATGTTCGCTCCGCGTCTGCGGCCGCCCTGCTTTATCACCTCGGTGGCGGCGTCGAAGACCTCCATGAAGGAGACTGGGCCGCTGGCGATCCCGCCGGTCGCCCGCACCGGATCGCCCTTCGGCCGGAGGCTCGAGAAGGAGAAGCCGGTCCCTCCACCGCTCTGGTGGATCTTCGCCATCTCCTTCAGGGCCCCGAAGATCCCGTCCATCGAGTCCTCCACCGGCAGGACGAAGCAGGCCGAGAGCTGCCCCAAGGAGAGGCCGGCGTTCATCAGGGTTGGGGAGTTGGGGAGGAAGAGCCCCTGGCTCATGACGTCCCTGAACTTTGACGCTACTGCGCCGCGGTCGCCGCCGAACCTCCCCTCGGCCTGAGCGACGTGCCTCGCCACCCGGCTGAACATCTCCTCCGGGGTTTCGGAGACGTTCCCGAGTTCGTCCCGCCGGAGGTACCTCTTTCGAAGAAGCTCCGGGGCGAAAAGACCGAGAGTGGGGGCGAGATCGTGGCCGGGCTCTTCCAGGGCGCTTCGTCTTTCATCTCCGACTTTGTCCACCCTCATCGTCTCATGATCTTTCACCTGACCCACCTCCTCCATCCCCTCCAATCTTCGATCCTCTCTCCGTCAAAGTCTCCAGAAGCGATATAAACTCTGATCTTCCCATATATATCTGAAGATCGAAGATTGAATATCGAAGTTTGGAGATCGAAGTCAACTCCTGGAGGTCTTACCATCAAGATAGCCATCACTGGAAAAGGGGGCGTCGGGAAGACGACCCTCGCCGGAACCCTCGCCCGCCTCTTTGCTCGCGACGGTTACAACGTCATCGCGATAGACGCAGACCCGGACATGAACCTGGCGTCCGCGCTGGGTGTCTCCGAGAACCCGCGGCCCATCACCGATTACAAGGAGATGGTCCAGGAGAGGGCGAGCGCCGAGTTCGGGATGTTCAAGCTCAATCCGAAGGTCGACGACGTCATTGGGAAGTGCGGCTGCGTCGGCCCCGACGGCGTCAAGCTCGCTGTGATGGGGACGGTTGACACCGGCGGGAGTGGCTGCATGTGCCCTGAGACCGCCTTCCTCCGAGCTCTCTTAAGGCATGTCATCCTGAAGGAGAAAGATTTGGTGATTCTGGACATGGAGGCGGGAATTGAGCATCTGGGCCGCGGAACGACGAGGGGGGTAGACGTCATGATCGCCGTCGTCGAGCCGGGTCTTCGGTCCATCGAGACCCTGGAGAGGATCAAAAAACTCGCATCAGACCTGGGGATCGAGAAGGTTATGGCCGTGATAAGTAAGGCCCCCGAGGAGCAGACGATCATAAAAGAGAAGCTGGCGGAGATGGATGTTCCCGTCCTCGGGACGATACCCTATGACAGAAACTTCATGGATGCAGATCTCGCGGGCAAGTCGCCCCTCGACGTCGGCGGGCCGGGCGTCGAGGCGATAAAGGAGATCAAGATGAAGCTCGAGGAGCTCTTTGGGACTATGGCTAAGGAGGCGGCAGAAAAAATGGCTTAGGTCGCCTCCGCTCACCGTTTTCCACTTCCATAAAAAATCTGCTGTCAAGAGCGTCTGTTCCTTTCCAGCGTCTATGATCTTTCTTAACATTTCATACCATTTGTGAAAACATCTCAAACAGATACAAATCGTCCCGCCCCGAATAATCTCTTTGAGGTGCCGAGACGTGGACGCTTTAGGTAGGAGATATTATAAGGGTACTTCCGAAATCTATGAGGTCTTTAACGTCATATCGGGCGTGATTTTTGGCCCCAACTTCAAGTGGGAGATTTCAGACTCTGCCGAAGACAAGCTGGTGATGATGATCACCCGATGCCCTCTTCTGAAAGAGGTTCGCGGGAAGGAGCAATATGCAGAGCTTTCAGAGGCGTGTCAATCTTACTGTAGATCTGCCGTGGAGAACCTCAACCCTCGGTGTACCCAGATATATACCAAAAGGATGTGTTCTGGAGATGGCTACTGCGAAAACGTGATCTCCATCAGAGAATGACCGAGGATCAGAATCTGCCGGCAAAAATGCCAAACTGAAACGATGGGTCGAAAACTTTTGGAGCTTTCGACCTGGCAACATTCCTCAAAATTTTTTGATTATCGCTGGCGGCTGTATGCGTACCAGTAGATGGCGCCCACGAATAGCCCACCGCCGACGATGTTTCCCAGGGTCACCGGGATCAGGTTGACGACGAAGAAATCGGACCAGGTGACGCTAGCCCCGTACATAATCCCCGAGGGAATGAAGAACATGTTAGCGACGCTGTGCTCAAATCCGATGGCCACGAAGGCCATGATCGGAAACCATACCCCAAGAACCTTGCTGACCACGTCGTCGGAGGCGATGGCGAGCCAGACCGAGAGGCAGACGAGCCAGTTGCAGCCGACCCCCTTGAAGAAGAGCGGCCAGAATCCTTGGGAGACCTTCGACTCAGCGATGCCGGTGATGGTCTCAAGCCATGGATCGGAGGCCAAAAGGCCCGTCAGATATGTCAGGAAGAATACCACAAATATAGAGCCGATGAAGTTTCCTACGTAAGATACCGTCCAGTTTCGAGCGAGCCCCGACCACGAGGCCTTCCTGGAGAGGACCGCCGGGATGCAGCAGGCGGTATTGCCGGTGAAGAGCTCCGCCCCGGCCACCACCACCAGGATGAGCCCCACAGGGAAGACCGCGCCGAAGATGAACTTCTGCAGGCCGGGGTTGTCCGCCCGGAGGCCGGGAACCCCACCACCGACTATCACCGCCAATAACCCTCCGAAGGCGATGAAAGCGCCGGCCAAAAAGCCCAAGGTCAGAAGCGGTCCAAAGGCCATCTCGATCTTGTTACAGCCGATGTTGTCGACTGAGCAGGTCGTCTCTTTTGGTGATTTGAATCCCATCTATCTTTCTCCCTAAGATCTCTGATAAAAACGAGCCGATGGCGGCGTAATCCCATGCCGCCCCATTCCGACAAAAATGGAGGGACCCGGCCGATGGCCCCCCCTGGCGGGACGGTTTGGGGGCCGCTTATCATGAGAAGGGCCGTCAGCGGCTCCAAGGGCCGTCCTCTCGGAGCCATCGATCGATATCCTCAGCTGCCTTCTTCCCCGCGCCCATGGCGCTGATGACAGTGGCCCCTCCGGTGGTTATGTCTCCTCCAGCCCAGACCCTCTCCCGGGTGGTTCTACCGTCTTCGTCCGCCACTAGGGTTCCCCATTTGGTGGTCTCAAGCCCTGGAGTATTTCCCGGAACCAGGGGGTTGGGGATGGTGCCCACGGCTATGATGACGGTGTCCACGTCCACCATGTGCTCAGACCCCTTCTCGGCCACGGGCCTCCGCCTGCCGCTGGCGTCCGGCTCCCCCAGAACCATATTCACCACCTCCATCTGCGCGACCCGTCCTCGATCGTCTCCTATGAACCTGGTGGGATTTGTAAGAAAGTCGAAGATGACGCCCTCTTCTTTTGCGTTCTCGATCTCCTCGAGCCTCGCCGGCATCTCGGCCTCGGACCGGCGGTAGATCACGTGAACCTCCTCTGCTCCGAGCCTTACGGCGCATCGGGCGGCGTCCATGGCGACGTTTCCGCCTCCCACAACCGCCACCCTATCGCCTTGGCGGATGGGGGTATCGTACTCTGGAAACTTGTAGGCCTTCATCAGGTTGACGCGGGTGAGATACTCGTTGGCGGAGTAGACCCCGTTGAGGTTCTCTCCGGGGATGTTGAGAAATCGCGGTGCTCCTGCCCCGATCCCCAGAAATACGGCGTCAAAGCCGTTCTTCAAAAGTTCATCGACCTGAACCAGCCTCCCGACGACGGAGTCCAGCTCGAACTCGACGCCCAGGCGTTTGACGTACTCCACCTCTGACCGGACGATATCTTTTGGCAGCCGAAACTCGGGGATACCATAGATCAGAACCCCTCCGGCATCATGGAGCGCCTCGAAGACGGTGACCTTGTGGCCTCTCTTGGCAAGATCTGCAGCACAGGTGAGACCAGCAGGACCTGCCCCCACGACGGCCACCTTCTTCCCTGATGAAGGTTGAACCTCGGTCGAAAGTTCTTCCCCAACTGATGCCTCCGAGTCGGAGTGCTCGTCTTGGTGGCTATGACCAGCCTCCCAGTCCGCCACGAACCTCTCCAGGCGACCGATGGCGATGGGCGCGCCTTTCTTTTCCAGGACGCATCGGCTCTCGCACTGGACCTCCTGGGGGCATACCCTTCCACAAATGCCGGGCAGGCTGTTTTTGGCCTTGATGATCCTGACCGCATTTTCCATCTCGCCGTCCTGTATAGCCCTTATAAAATCGGGGATCTCTATTCCCACAGGACAGCCTTCCATGCACCTGGGCTTCTTGCACTGCAGGCATCGATTGGCCTCTTCGATGGCCTGCTCTTCGGAATAGCCACAAGCCACCTCGAGGAAGTTATGGCGCCTCTCCTCGGGAGACTGTTTGGGCATGGAAACCCGATTTAAGTTCAGCTTCTTCTTCTTACCAGACATCGTATCCCGCTCGATATTGTGGCTCTGCTGCCTTTTCGGATGATCCGTGCTCGTCGTCAAAGTTCGAGGCAATAGCCCCCGGCTGGCGTGGCCATCGCAGTTTTGAGTCCATCACCGTCTTCGACGGTGACCGACCGACATCGATATTTATCCTAGCGTTGGACAGTGGCATTCAACCTATGCCTCGATATTTAAATCTTTTCGGTTTTCGCCTCTGCTAAACCAAATCCCGTCGCATATTTTTGACCTTCAGCCACATTTCCGTCTTATCGCCCTGGCTCGCGCTTTAAGGCCTTCAGCGCTTTTTGAGATCTGCATTTGCGGGCTGGCCGGATGGAGCCTTCCGGTTCGCTTATACATAAACCCTCTTAACCAGGGAAGTCAGGCCCCATTTGTATCAAATATCCCGCGGAGTCGTCCATTTTCCGTCGGAAAATAGAGCAATCTTGAAATATGACTTTGAAGCTCCTAAAATAACGCGGTGGTGAAAGTGGAGGAGATCGGACTAACCATTGATGGACGAACGGTCAGGACTCAGAAGGGATCCACAGTTCTCGAAGCGGCTCGGCAGACCGGCATCTACATACCCGCCTTATGCGACTATCCGGACCTCTCTCCCATCGGTTCGTGCAAGCTCTGCATCGTCGAGATAGAGGGGCGAAACGACCGCCCCACCTCCTGCACCACCATCGCCGAGGGGGGGATGGTGGTGAGGACGAAGACCGACGAGCTCCAGGAGATGAGGAGGAACGCCCTGGAACTGCTCCTGGCGTTGACAAACCACCCGACGAGCTGCCTCTTCTGCGATCGGAAAGACGAGTGCACCGACCTCCGTGAGTGCATGAGAAAGTTCCCCCTGGCAGTGGGGTGCAAGTACTGTCCCAACGACGGCGAATGCGAGCTTCAGGACGCCGTGATTTATACCGGCCTTGAGGGGATGAGATACTCCACCGCTTACCGCAACCTTCCGGTTCGCAGGGAGCCTTTCTTCGACCGCGACTACAACCTCTGCATCCTCTGCAGCCGATGCGTCAGGACCTGCAGCGAGGTGAGGGGAGAAGGCGTCCTCTCTTTCGAGGTGGACTACCATCGACAACATGCCATAGGGCCCGTATCCCTGACGGAGTCGGACTGCAAGTTCTGCGGCGCCTGTGTCGATGTCTGTCCCACCGGTGCCCTGTATGCCCGGTCCGAGAGGTGGGGGAGGCCGAGCCATTCTGTCGTCACCACATGCCCCTTTTGCGGCGTCGGCTGTGTTATGAAGATCGGAGTTTTGGACGGCCACATAGCCCGGGTTCGAGGAAAAAGGGGCGGTAGCCCTAACAACGGTCAGCTCTGCGTAAAAGGCCGGTTCGGCCTCGACTTCGTCGAGAGTCCTGAGAGGTTGAAGACGCCACTGATCAGAAAGGACGGCCAGCTAGTCCCCGCCAGCTGGGACGAGGCGATGGCCCTCATCGTCGAGAAGTTCTCCCGAGCTAAAGGCGACCGTTTCGCCCTTCTTTCCTCTGCCAAATGCACCAACGAGGAGAACTACCTGGCCCAGAAATTATCCCGTCTTGTGATGGAGACGAACAACGTCGACCACTGTGCCCGGCTCTGTCACGCATCCACAGTCGCCGCCCTCGCCGCGGCCTTCGGGAGCGGGGCTATGACCAACTCCATCGAGGAGCTTAAGGACGCTGGCTGCATATTCATCACCGGATCGAACACCACAGAGCAGCATCCTGTAATCGCCCTCAAGATCAAGGAGGCGAAGACGAGGGGTGCTAAGATCATCGTCGCAAACCCCCGATGGATCGAGCTCTGCAAGATCGCCGACGTCTGGCTGAGGCAGGAGCCCGGTACAGACGTCCCCCTGATTCAGGGGATCTGCAAGGTGATCCTGGAGGAGGGCCTCGTCGACTATGGTTTTATCGAGGATCGGTGTGAGGGGTTTGAAGTGTTCAGAGCCTCTCTCGCTGGCATATTTCTAGAAGAGGTCGCCGAGATCACCGGCGTGGAGGTGTCTCTGATAAGAGACGCTGCCCAGGTTTACGCCCGAAACGGTCCATCATCCATAGTCTATTCCATGGGCATAACCCAGCACTCTCACGGCACCGACAACATCCTGGCCCTCGCAAACCTGGCTATGATGACGGGAAACCTCGGCAAGCCCGGGAGTGGGATTAATCCTCTGAGGGGCCAAAACAACGTTCAGGGAGCCTGCGATATGGGGGCTCTGCCGAACGTCTTCCCCGGCTATCAGGCGGTGACGAACGAGGATCTGCGGAGGAAGTTCGAGGATAGATGGGGCAAAAAGCTCCCCGAAAAGCCGGGTCTGACTCTGATGGAGATCTTCGATGGAGTCCACGACGGAAAGATCGACGTCATGTACATCATCGGCGAGAACCCCCGGATCAGCGACCCCGACGCGACCCACGTCGCCGAGGCCCTGGAGAAGCTGGACTTCCTGGTGGTCCAGGAGATATTCCTCTCGGAGACGGCGAGCCTCGCGGACGTGGTCCTGCCAGCCACCTCCTTTGCGGAGAAGGATGGGACCTTCACCAACACGGAACGGCGGGTTCAGCGGGTGAGAGAGGTGCTGGAGCCCATCGGTGACGCGAGGCCCGACTGGATGATCATATCGGAGATCGGTAGGAGGATGGGCTGCGAGGAAGAGTTTTCTTACGAGAGCCCCTCGGAGATCATGGATGAGATCGCCTCCCTCACTCCCAGCTATGGAGGGATAAACTACGGGAGGATCGAAAAAACTGGCCTTCAGTGGCCATGCCCGAACCCGGACCACCCCGGAACGCCATACCTCCACAAAACGGGGTTCACCCGAGGAAAGGGCCTCTTTTCGGTGGTCGATTACAGGCCCTCCATGGAGCTTCCCGATGATGAGTATCCCTTCATCCTCACCACCGGCAGAGTTCTCTGCCACTTCCACACCGGCACCATGACCAGGAAGGTGCCGGGGCTGAACTACCTCCGGAACGAAGAGCTGGTAGAGATCAACCCGAAGGACGGGCGAGCTATCGGTGTCGAGGACGGCGACATCGTCGAGGTCTCGTCGAGGAGGGGAACCGTCAGAGCGAAGGCGAAAATTACGGAGAAGTCGTCGGAGGGGGTGGCCTTCATGACCTTTCACTTCGCCGAGACGCCGACGAACGTTCTCACCAACCCCGCTCTCGATCCCGTGGCCAAGATACCGGAGTTGAAGGTCTGTGCCGTAAAGCTCAGCAAAGCGGGCGGTGATTGAAGATGTACCAGATAGTGGAGAAGGAAGTTTTAGTCCCCAACATCATCTACCTCAAGATAAAAGCGCCCAAGGTGGCGAAAGCTGCCCGCCCTGGCCAGTTTGTGATCATCAGGGTGGACGAGACCGGCGAGCGGATCCCCATGGGGCTTGCGGGCTGGGACGTGGAGGAAGGAACCATCGATATCGTCTTCTACGTCCTCGGGACCAGCACCATGAAGCTCGGCACTCTGAGGGAGGGCGACTCCATAATGAACCTGGCAGGCCCCCTGGGAAAACCGACGGAGATCGATAACTTCGGGACCGTCATCTGCGCCTGCGGCTGCTTCGGCATCGGGCCCAGCATGCCCCTCATCAAGGCGCTTAAAGAGGCCGGGAACTACGTCATAACCATCGTGGAGGGGCGGAGCCGGGAGTTTATCTTCTGGGAGGAGAAGTTGAGGGCAGAAAGCGACGAGCTTCACATCCTCGCGGGAAGCGGCGGCTGTGGCGAGGAGGGGTGGACGAACGACTTCGTATCTCGATACCTGGAGGGGGGGAAGAAGGTCGATCGGATCTTCGCCCACGGCTGTCCCTTCATGATGATGGAGACCTCCAAGGCCAGCGAGCCCTACGGCGTCAAGACGATCGTCAGCCTCACTCCCCTGATGGTCGACGGGACCGGGATGTGCGGCGCGTGCAGAGTCGAGGTGGGCGGCGTGACGAAGTTCGCCTGCGTCGACGGCCCCGACTTCGATGGTCATGAAGTCAACTGGGATACCCTGACTCTCCGGCTCCGCCAATTCATCCCCGAGGAGGATCGATCTGCCATGCTTTGGGAGAGGGATAACTGGCACCGGTTGGTGGAGACGGCGCCTCAGGCCTTAAACCCGACCCTGGGTAGAGGCGAGGGGAAAGAGAAGAAGAAGGCGGTCTCTTCGAGCTAGACGGTCAGATTTTGGAGAAGTATCTTACTTTTCTTCTCCGTCTTTATCTGGGCGACGTCCCAGAATAGTCGGAAACCATTTAGATTGTTCTTTTTATCTGACCATCTCTATCATCGAGGCGAACTTGTGGGGTGAAGCTGCTGCCGCCTCAACGTCAGCGATGATCTCCCGGCTTTCAGCATCGTCGAGGTAAAACCAGGCAGCTTCTTCCAGGTTGTCTAGTGCCTCTTCGGGGGTGGCGCCAAAACTCGATATCCCCAGCTCGGGGCGTTTCGAGATATACGCTCGATCCCCTTCCCATATCTCAAAAGTGAGGTTCAGTTTCATCTCTATCGTTCCTCCAGGGCAAACTTTCACAATTATTGGCTATGTCCCTTCTCTTTATATATCCCTTATCCATTTGCTGACAATTTTCTATGGTGGTGGTGCATTCTGAGGGGAAAATGATATATTTAGCCAAAAGGCAGCTTCTTTCCTTCTGGAGGATCGGCGCGAAGGTCGGAATCTCTGGATTGTGGGTTAGAGATCCAGGATTCGAGGGGGCTCGCCGCTCTATAACGTCAACCGCTCTAAAAATGATTTGATGATGGAGGACTGTCATCGTCCTCCACGGCGCTTCTTAAGCGTTGGAGATCGAATAGACGAACACGATCTAGGCCATCTTGATCCAGCCGCGCATCTTCATCGCCTCGACGACGCGGTTGACGGCCACCACGTAAGCTGCTTGACGCATGTTTATGTTGTAAGCCTTGGAGGTGTCGAGGACGGTATGATAGGCCCGGGTCATCCTGTCGTCCAGCCGCTTGTAGACGTCTTCAACGTCCCAGCAGTACCGATCGATGTTCTGGACCATCTCAAAGTAGGAGACGGTGACGCCGCCGGCGTTGCAGAGGAAGTCGGGGATGATGTGAACTCCATTTTTGAAGAGGATCTCGTCCGCCTCGGGGGTCGTCGGTCCGTTGGCGAGCTCTGCGATGATCTTGGCCTTGACGTTGGGCGCGTTCTTTTTGGTGATGACGTTCTCGAGAGCTGCAGTGATCAGGACGTCCACGTCGAGCTCGATCAGCTCTTCGTTGGAGATCTTCTGGGTCGTCTCCCTCGGGGATTTCGTCACCGTGCGGGTGTCCTTCTTGACGCTGCAGGCGAGCTCGAGGTCTAGGCCGTCCTTGTTGTATATGCCACCCTTAGAGTCGCTGATCGCCACCACCTTGGAGCCGAAGAGATCTCTTACGAGGAATCCTGCATTGCATCCGGCATTCCCGTAGCCCTGGATGGCGACGGTGGCCTTGGAGAGGTCTATGTCGAGCTCCTTTGCCGCCTCACGGATGGTGTACATGCCGCCTCGGGCGGTCGCATCATCGCGCCCACAGGAGCCCCCTATGCAGACAGGTTTGCCGGTGATGCAACCGAATTCGTTGCTTCCTGTGATCTTCGAGTATTCGTCCATCATCCAGGCCATGATCTGGGGGGTGGTATAGACGTCAGGGGCCGGGATGTCCTTGTTGGGGCCTATGAACTGCCATATCTGATCGATGTACCCTCTGCTCAGGCGTTCCAGCTCGTTTTCGGAGAGCTCTTTGGGGTTGCAGATGACGCCGCCCTTTCCTCCGCCGAGGGGGAGGTCGAGAAGAGAGCACTTCCAGGTCATCCATGCTGCCAGGGCTCTGACGGTATCGATCGTCTCCTCGGGGTGGAACCTGATGCCTCCCTTTGTTGGCCCCTTGGCGTCGTTGTACTGGACTCGGAAACCCTTGAAGACCTTCGTTCTTCCATTGTCCATCCGGACCGGGATTGATACGTGGAGTTCGCGCATGGGATTTCGAAGTACCTCGCGCACGTCATCATCCAACTTCAGTATTTTTATACAATTGTCTAGCTGCTTTTGAGCTATCTCAAACGGGTTCAGTTCTGCCATCCCTTTATCACCCTTTTTGGCTTCTACCAAAAACTCGATCATCAGGAGTTCGGAGGAAGCCCATGTCAGCATCGCCTAGTTAAATCTTATGAGTTACATTTATTTATAATGAAACGGGCCATAACATCCGGATATTGATATTTAAGCATTTCTGAAAAGCTGCGGCACCAAACTTATCCGAAATTGTAATTAAATTTTGACTGTTTTCAATCTTATTTCTGCCAGATGCTTATTAAAATTGGCGCTACATTTGGCATGATATATTCAATTCTTCTTTGAACTTTTAGTGAACTCAGCGACGTTGAAATGTCGAAAAAGGGATGCTGCGAGCTCAACGCTGCTCAAAATGTCGTATACTCAATTTATATATGGATGACTTCAATATCAACTGGTGCCTTTTTATGGCTGAATCATATCTTAAAAATCGCATATTTTTCTGAGTTTAAGTTTCCACCAAGATAATTTATTGGTGTATGTGCCATGTAGGGCACATACACCCCTCGCTGCGGCGGCAAAAGATCATCTTTGCTCTGGCCTGCTCAGCTCAGCGTTTCATTCCCTCAACTCTCCAGGATTCCCTCGGCGACGTCCCTGTAGGCGTCCATGACGTAGTCGATCCCCGAGACCTTGGCCGCCTCTTCGGTGAGGGCCATCAGGTCATCTCTGGAGACCGTCTTGAGGCTGAAGTTTCTGCTCCCGGCCATAAGCTGCTGCAGGCCGATCTGGAACCTCTGGGCATAGGTGTAGATGCCCATGGCACCCAGAGGAATCTTCTCGACATCTTTGCCGTATTTCTCGACCAGCTCCTCGTAGGTGACGAAGAGCTGCTTGGCGTTAGTTCCGTACTTGGAGACGGACTTTGGAAGCTCTCCCGCCTCGATCCACTTTTGAATGTTCCTTCCGACCATCCCCGGGATCATAAGGGCTCTGCCCATGCAGACAGCCTTGAAGTAGGGGGCGCCCATGGCGATCGCCTTGAAGACGCCGTCCTCAGAAGAGAAGCCTCCGGCCATGGCGAGGTCTGGCACCCTCAAGCCCCTCTTATGAAGCTTCTCCGCAAACTCATAGGTCAGGGCCTGGAGGTAGAAGGTCGGAACTCCCCACTCGTTCATCATCGGCCAGGGGCTCATCCCCGTGCCACCGGGGGCGCCGTCTATGGTGAGGAGGTCTATCCTCGCCTCCGACCCGTAGCGTAGGGCCATGGCGAGTTCGGTCATGGAATAGGCCCCGGTCTTGAGGGTGATCCTTTTGTATCCCAGTTCTCTGAGCCTGTCTACCTCTTCGAGGAACCCCTCTTTTGTGACGAAGCCGAGACGGGAGTGTCTTTCAAACTCCTTTATGGCTCCGTCCTTGAAGGCCATCTGGACCTCCTTTCTGGAGGGATCGGGCCTCACTATGTAGCCCCTATTCTGCAGCTCCAGAGCCCTTTCGAGGGACCTGACTTTGATCTCGCCACCGATGCACTTTGCTCCCTGCCCCCACTTCAGCTCCAGGGTATCCAGCTCATGCTTTTGGGATACGTACTCAGCGGTTCCAAGCCGTGTGTCCTCGACGTTCATCTGCACCAGGATCTCTCCGTACCCTTCATGGAACTGCCTGTAGGTCTCTATCCTCCTGTCCATCTCTGGGGACTTGACGATCTTGCCTTTATTGTCTAAATCCAGATTCGGGTCGACGCCGCAGACGTTTTCGCCACAGACGAGGGTTATCCCGGATATGGCGGCACCGATGGCGAAGTGCTCCCAGTTGGCTCCGGCGATGTCGGTCGAGCCGAGGGCGCCGGTGAATATCGGAATTTTCATCTTCACCGTTCTGTCCCATCCATACTCAGTCTCGGTATTCACCTCGTGGAATACGGCGGTGTCGGGGTTACCTTCGACCCCCTCGGGGAGGCCCTTGGCACCGACGGCATACCCCTGGATATTTATGTGAGAGTAATCCAGGGGGTAGTCCTTGTCAGCGCCAGCGGTGATCTCGCCGAAGGGGCCGGGATAGAGGACCTCCCGGCCCCTGAAAGAGGATAACCAAATATCACAACCACCCCTGCAGCCGTCGACACATCGGGTGCAGATCCCTGACATCGGGGTGACGTCTCTCGACCGGTTGTAAGTCCCGATTGCTTCGTTGGAGTTCGGCCGTCTTAGATTCATAATTAGCCCTTTCTCTTTATTATTTTAATATCCGCCGAGCGAAATGGGGGCGGATAGTCCCCTGTCAGCAGATTGTTTCCTACTTTCTATTATATAAATTTTTCTGCGTAATACGAGTCAAATTTAATATATAGAATTTATCTATTTATATTGCAACATCCAGATAAATATAAAAACGGTCGGGCCCGAAATATTTTTGCCCGAAGATTGCTGTAATGTCAAATCATCTCGCCATCTTTTAGTCCCACTATCTTCTCGACTTCGACGAGCTTCCAGACGAGGGACCTCTCCTCTTCCACGATTGAGTCGAGGGGGTCAGAGGGAGAGTGGCCAAGGGCCGAAAGGACGTTTCTTGAAAGGTTCTTATTTTCGATCAGGGCGACGAACCGCCTCCGGACCGCCCCTCTCTCCTCGGAGTCGCTGGCCTCTACGAGGCGGCCCCTCAAGGTGACGAAGCGATAGCTTGAGAGGTCTGGAGCGTACCGTTCCACCTCCACCGAGACGTGGGGATCTCGTCGGAATTGATCGATCTTCTTCCCGTACTTCGTCGAGAGGAAGTACATGAACCGGCCGTCGAAGACGTAGACGAAAGGGACAATGTAAGGGTACCTATCTCCCTTGAAGGCGATTCTGCATACGTGCTCCTCCTCGATCAGCCGGTCATATTCCCTCTTATTCATCTTCGGGATCTTCACAACTTCCGGTGCCATCTCATCTCCTCAGAGCAAGTTCTTGACGTGGTTCGGATCGGATTCTATTTAAATGATCCAGAATATGGAGAATTCTGGCATAGTGGAGGCCGGATCGATATACGGGCGAGGTATGAGCGATGGATGGAAAACTCAGAGCCCCGCACCTTCTTCTCAGATGAGAATTCAGGACGTCAGGGGCTCGTTACAGCCCCGGGATCCTCTCTTTTATTAGGGCCCTCAGAGCCTCCTCCGCCTCGGAACTCCGTTTCGGCTTGTGATACATGGTGCACCGTGATGGCATCGGAATCAGCCCCTCGTCCAGAAGGGTGTAGTGGACCTCCTCCAAGTCCATCTCCCCGTCGGCGTACCTTCTCAGTATCGCCGCTGTCTCGGCTCGCTCCCTCTCTTTCAGGCCCTCAAACCTCTCCACCAGCCGCTCGATCTCTTCCATCATGGTGAACCTCAGATAGCTGGTCGGGCGGATGAGATATAGATCTTACCGGCTTTTGAACGAACCCGAGGCGATAAATACGATCGATGCCAACCTTTCCGGACATACCGCTCATCTGAGGAGATCTCCATGATTCTAGCACCAAACACAGCCGTCGGCATAGACGACGTCGCCCTCCACGTGCCTAAGCTCTTCATATCGACCCTCGGCGAGTTCGCGGAAGCGAGAGGGATTGAGCCCGCGAAGCTCGCCCGGGGGATCGGCGTTGAGAAGATGGCCGTCCCCGACGCCCACGAAGACGCAGCCACCATGGCAGCATCCTCGGTCCTTGAGCTGATGAAGAGAAACGACCTTTCGCCCGAGGAGGTGGGGAGGATCTACATCGGGACTGAGTCCGGCGTTGACGAGGCGAAGGCGATCGGGACCTACGTCATCGGAATGCTGGAACGTGTCTATGGCCCCGGCTCCTTTCAGGAGTGTTCCACCGTCGAGTTCAAGTCGGCCTGCATCGCCGCAACCTTCGCTCTGGAGAACGCAGCATACTGGCTGAGGGTGGAGGGGATGGAAGAGGAGAATGGCGAGGGCGACGAGGAAGGCTACGAAGATTCGAGCCGGAGAGGGGGCAGGGTCGGGATCGTGGTGGCGACGGACATCGCCCGGTACGATCTGAACTCCCCGGGCGAGTACACCCAGGGGGCAGGTTCTGTCGCCCTACTCGTCAAAAGGAACCCGAGGCTTATGGTCCTCGACCCCGTCATGGGGGTCTTCACCAGGGACGAGAACGACTTCTTTAGGCCTATCGGGATGAAGTGCGCCGTGGTAAACGGCAAGTACAGCAACCTCTGCTACCTGGCGGCGATGGACGGCGCCTTCTACTCTTACAAAAAAAGAGTCCTTGGCCGAGGGATGATCCGCCTCGCGGATGACGAATGCACATCCGACCATCTATCTCATATCATCTTCCACATTCCCTACCCCCGGATGGCGGAGTACGCAGCCGCTTCGATATTCCAGCGGGAGTGGAGGGACCTGCCCCGATGGCGGACGATCGAGGAGGAGATGGGACCCGAGCCCAAAAGCGAGGATTTTGAAGGCCAGAAGGAGTACCTCTTGGCCGAGGGAGATTACAAGAGGAGGTTCTCCAAGTCTGGAAAGTTCTTGGAGGCCTACGGAAGGAAGGTTAAACCTTCTACTCTCATATCGTCGGTGGTGGGAAATATCTACACCGGCTCGATATACCTGGGGCTTGCGAGCCTTCTGGAGCAGGACCTCCTCGTTCCCGGGACGCGGATCGGCCTTGGATCCTACGGGAGCGGCTGCTCTGCCGCCTTCTTCTCGGGGGTGGTCGGAGAGGGCGTCGAGTCGATGGCCAAGGGAAAATTCCTCAAAACGCTCAATGAGCGAGTCGAGATAGGCCTTGCGGACTACCAGCTCCTCCACGAGGGGGAGAAGAACGAGAGCGTGATCTCGCCGTCGGGAGAGTTCGCCCTGGTCGAGATCGAAGGGGACGGGTATCGGCGCTACGACTTCGTCGTCTGACGGCAGAACTTTGCGATGGTTCTTGAACATGCTTTTGATATTCGTATGCTGTAAGATCTGCCGAACTCACTATGCAAAATAGCTGCAGGTATGGGTCAAAAAAGCACCCAGCACCGAGCTGCGATATGTAAAAAACGTGAATGAGAAAGAATCGACTGGCATCGGGCCAGCCGACCATTCTCTCGAATCAAGCCCCTGGGGATGAACTCCAGCTACGCAAGCATTTTTCCTACAACGCTCATGGGCTCCTTAATCTGGACCACGTTCATATTCGCGGGAGCGATGGCTAGAATTTTTTGCTCTGTAGTCACTTGGTTTGACGTGTACTCCTCATCGCACCTCCGGTCTTTCAGCACCACATATACCCTCTTGGGTGGTGTCTCACCCTTTTTCACTGCAAACCACAGATTCTGCAGATCCGATGGGGACGACAGAGCGCAGAAGCCGTACAGTCGTTTTCCACTGTCGTCGTAGATATCCACCCACGTCCTAGAGGACTCTGTGTTCAGGCCGCAGGCTGGCAGGTCCGGAGCGGATTCGAACAGCTCTGCAGGATAGGCGTTCCAGTTGGTCACAGAGAGCTTGTACCTGGTATACTCCCCGCCGCTGGTGGTATAGTCCTCGGTTCCGATCAAGGTCAGCTTGGGGCTTGGAAGGTTGGAGTAGCACTCGTATTGGAGACACTGGTGGTAGACGTTGGCCTTGTTCAGACCGCTCTCGATCAGTTGGGGCACATTCCAGCCGAGGATGCGAGTGACGTCGTTGTCCCAAGCATACTGGTGGGCTTCGCCAAAGGATATCCGGCCGTCTCCATTCGTGTCTGCAGAGGCGATGCTGAAAGCCATCATGTAGCCGTATATGCTCTCGCTTCCGGTGTCCGCCGGGTTTGGATCTGAGCCACCGTCGATATCGGGCCAAGAGGAGGTGTCAGTGGATGCCGAGGTGAAAACCACCCGGTTGGTCTCACCGTCGCCGGTCAGCTCGTTCTCTCCGGCTATGTAGGTTCCGTCCTTGTACTTGCCTATGAAGCTACCACTATGACATGCCTCTATGATGATGGCCATCTCCTTACAGCTTATGGCGTCCAACCATGTGTCCATCTCACTGGCCGTTATAGAACCTCCATCCGGGATGTCTGGCACGCAGGATACAAAGTTGACGTTACCGTGAGAGCTGTAGAGAAATAGCACCTTGTCCTTGATGTCGGACTGGGCTGCGACCTCATTGATGGCCCACTGGACGTTGCTCCTGCTCGTCGGCCTGTCCACACCTGCATGGCCCGCATGGGGACTGACGTAGAATATGTGATCATCGGGAACTCCCAAGTTTCTGAGGACGCTATACATTCCGTTGGTATCGTCGTCGAAGGTGTCGGGCAGGTCATTGTACCCGCAGACCAGAACCGCCCAGACGTCGCAGTTGATCTTGGGCTTGATTCTTTCGAGCTGACCTAATACCCCAGAAGAGGTGCTGAGCTTCACCTCAGCGGTGGGCCTAATGTAAAAGGTTGTGAGTTTTGGATCGGTTCGAGCAGGCTCCGTATCGAAAAGCTGGACATCGTTGACCTTTGGCCACCAGTCGGTCTCCATTTCCTGCCGCTCTCCTGTGATCGCATCCACCAAAACTAGCTTGACAGGATGGGCGAAGTGGGCTCCAGGCAACTCGTCGATCATGAATAGCCAGCTTTGATTCTGAGCCACCATCCTCCTGGTGGAACCGCCCAAGGGGGCAAAGGCCGGCTCTATCACGACCCCTTCAGCCAGCATCTCGTCGTGCTGCAGCACCCTCAGGCCCTTGCTTTGGTCGGCTCGCTCCCACAGGGGAGCTACGACGGCATTTTGGACCAGTTGGGCAGCCGTCTCCTTGTTCAGGAGTTCCATGCTGCCGATGGCAGGTGATGTCTGAATCAGCTCAGCTCTCTTCAGCATAGGGCCGGCTTTGAGGACGGCGGTCGTCTCCTTCACGTCGTCCGTCGATTCTAGGGATGCGCCCAGGGATAGGCCTGCTGGGCATAGGATCAGCAGAGATACGGTCGCCGCCCAGGTCGTGGCTGCCAATAACTTACGAAATTCATTTGATCTCATCTCAAAGACCTTCCATAATACGTCATCACATAGGGAGCTAGATGGTCTTTCTGCCGTGGGATCAGCCTTGGAGATACGACGGCGACCATCCTTTGGTCCCCCACCCATTTTCTTAAAAATTCGGCTCCTTCTCAAAGATGATAGTCTCCGAGTCCCGCCTCACCGTCTCGTTCTCAAAGGCGGGCTGCATTATGATCGGCCACCACTGGCCATCCATGAATTGGACGTCCCCAGTTACGGCATCAAGCACTGCTATTATCACCGGATGGGCGAAATGAGCACCGGGGGCCAAGTCCAAGAAGAAGAGCCAGCTGGCATTCTGGCAGACTAGGACTCCAGACGACTCAAGTTCATCCTGGTTTGCCTCTCTCACCTGGGTGCCAGCATCCAGCAGATCCTGGTACTGATTGACTCGGAGGCCCATCTCAAGCTCCGAACTCTCGGCCAGATTTTTGACGAGTGTGTCGATGATCATTTGGGATGCTTCGTCCTCGGAGATCATAGACGGGCTTATGTCGTCCTCTGCCTGAGGAGATGCGAGACATAGACTCACCGTGGCCAAGAGCGCCATCGTAAGTCCAGCAGCACTGAACAAATTCAAAGGCCAATTCTCACCATTTAGCTTTAGATTCATAGTAACCTCCAAACTTAATGAATTTTCTGATGATAAATAACTTTTGAATCATCTCCGCTTTGAGGGTCGGGAAGATGCCAGGAGAGGGGAGGAGCGGATAGATCCGGGACGATGGGCCCAATGACGAGCCATCCGGAATGAACCTCCGGATGGGTTTTATCGTATGCCAGATGGAGTGACCAGCGATGAAGCCTGAAAATAGAGACCTGATCCGAAAGTTCCTAGAGAGCGCCGACTCCATGGGGGAGGACATCTTGGAGGATAGCGAAGAGCTCTTCGGGTGCGTTCCGCCGATCCTCAGGATCATGAGGGAGAGGCCCGAATTCTTCGTGTTCTCAAGCCTCAAGGACTTCTACGCCATGAGGCCGGAGAGCTTGGACGCCAAGACCGCAGAGCTGGTGACCATCGCCGCAGCCGCGGGAGCCGGAGCTGAGAAGTGCCTCAAGGTCCACATCAACGCCGCACTGAGGGCCGGAGCCACCCGGGACGAGATCCTGGACGTCTTATTCATCGCCTCGGCCATCGGCCAGACGAGGGTCCTGGCGCCGTCCCTCAGAACCTTTCACGAGATCTTCGAGGGGCGAAAGGTGGAGGAGCCCTTCGATGATTGAAACGGCTCAAAAGTCAAGTGGACAGATCTCTCTTGAAGAGAAGGCTTGAGGACATGGAGTTTCAGGATTCGCCAGCCATCGTCCTGGTGGCTTATGGAAGCCTCGACCTCGAGGCGAGGAAGACCTACGGGAAGATCAGGACCGCCTATAGACGCGAGTTTCCCAGATCGGCGGTCCAGATTGCCTTCTCTGCCGATTTCATCCGGCGAAAGATCGCGAGAGATGGTGGCGAGCTGGCCAAAAGCCCCCTGATGGCTCTGGCGGAGCTTCACGACGAGGGCTACACCGACGTCGTCGTCCAGTCCCTCCACGTCGCCCCGGGCTCTGAGTTTCACGAGGTCGGAGCCGTCGTCAGCGCCCTCGGGACCGTCCGGGGAAAGTTCGGCTTCAGGAACCTCGCGATGGGGATGCCCCTCCTCGCCAGTAGCCATGATTTCGATGCTGTATCAGAAGCTCTCGCCCAGGAGTTCGATCGGATCACCGTCGACGGCGAGGTCAAAAACAGCCTCCGAGATCCGGAGGAGACGGCCGTCGTCCTGATGGGCCACGGGACCGACCACCCCGCCGACTGTGCCTACTCCCGGATGGCTTTGATCCTCAAACGGGATCACAGGAACGTCTTCTTGGGGACGATCGACGGCTTTCCGGGGCTCGATGAGGCGATGGCTGGCGTGAGAGGGGCAGGAGTCGAAAAGGTAAGGCTGATCCCCTTTCTGTTGGTGGCCGGAGGCCACGCCAAAAAAGAGATGGCCGGAGACGACCCCAAATCCTGGAAGAGCAGCTTTGGGCGGGCCGGCTTCGAGGTAGATTTAAACCTTCGGGGGATGGGGGAGAACCCCCGAGTGGTGGAGGTCTTCGAAGAGCACACGAGACTGCCCGGCGAAAGATTTCGGACGGGCGTCTGATGCCCTCACCATCAGCCCCAAATACCATCCCGACGAAAATAAAATCCCGATGTTCCCCCAAGAGAGCGCCCTCTTCCTGGTCATCTACCTAGCCCTCTTTGCCGTCATCCACAGCCTGATGGCGAGCTTCCCCTTCAAGAGAAGGGTCCAGAAGGTTCTAGGGCATCGGATGGACCCCTGGTATCCGGCACTCTTCTCGGTCGCCGCCATTGCCATGGTCCTGCCTTTGGTGTACCTGGTCTACCTGTTCCCCGGAAGGATCCTCTACGTCGTCCCCTCGCCCTGGCGGTGGGCGATGGTGATGGGCCAGGTGCTGGCGGGGCTTCTCTCTGTCAGGGCTTTCACCGATGGGCCCCATCGGTTCAAGGTTCCCCTCCAGCTCGCGGGTCCTCGGGCCTCTGAAGCAGAGCGTTTGGCTCCGAGGGGGATATACTGCTGGATAAGAGATCCGTTCCTTCTTTCGGGCTTTCTTCTCATCTGGCTGACGCCCTTCATGACGACGAACATCCTCATCCTCTATGCTATCGTCACCGTCTACCTCTGCCTGGGGTCGCTCCACTGGGAGAGGCGGCTCCTCGCCCAGTTCGGTGACGAGTACCGAGCGTACCGGAGCCGCGTTCCAAGGATGGTCCCCTGGCGGGGGAGGGTCTGCCCCGGCAGGTGAAGGCGAACAGCAGAGAAGAGGAGAAAAAAAAGGAAGCCCGTCTCGAAAAAGGTGCCGGCATGTTCACGAAATACACTCTCATCCTCGCCTTATACCTCGCCTGCTTTGCGAGCCTGCACAGCCTTCTGGCGGGAACCTGGATCAAACGCAGAGCTCAGCGGGCCTTTGGCGGGAGGGCGATGAGGTGGTATCGGCTCTTCTTCACCATCGTGGCGGTCGTCACCGCCATCCCGCTCCTGTACCTGCTCTATCTCTTTCCGGGCGAGGTCCTCTACGTCGTCCCCTCGCCCTGGCGATGGCTGATGGTGGCAGGGCAGGTCGCAGCGGCCCTCGCTTTCAGCAAGACCTTCATGGAGACGGGGCCCCTCCAGTTTCTTGGGATCAGGCCCGGCAACAGCGAGGGTGAAGGTGCAGACGAGCTGATCGTCCAGGGCGTCTACTGCAGAGTGAGACACCCGCTCTTCCTCTTCGCCCTGATCTTCCTCTGGCTCACTCCAGTCATGACCGAAAACCTCCTCGTCCTCTACCTCCTCGCCACCGTCTACTTCCACCTCGGATCAATCCACGAGGAGAGGATGCTGGCCGAGAAGTTCGGCGAAGCCTACCGCGACTACCAGAGGTGGGTTCCCAGGATCGTACCCCGCCTCCGCTGCCGCTACCCTGAGACGAAGTTCGAGGCCGCGGGCGACCGCTGAACTTGACCTCCATCAGCTGATGTCTGACCTGAAGCTGAAGGCCGGAGGTCCGCAAAAGTCATTTTCCCCAGTCTTCCAGACATTCTGTCGGGAAGGACGACGCCGGGGTCGCCAGGGCGATCGGGACCAGGGCGGTGGCCCTCATTCCTCCTCTACATCAAAATCGATGCTAACCGAGGTGCTCATCGACCGAATGACTGGCACCCTTCCCGCCACATCCGAGAGCATCTCCATGATCGTCTCGGGATCGCCGTCGGCGGCCAGGCGGACCTTAATCTCGATCCGGGTCACCTCCCGGCCATCCCCCACCCTCTCCATGACCCCCACCGCCTCCGACCGGTAGGATCGGAGTACGACATCGTGCCTCTTCGCCCTGGCCAGGGTGGTGGTGAGGAGGCAGGCGTTGGCGGCGGCGACGTAGATGTCCTCTGGTGACGGGAAGCCCCCGACGCCGCCGAACTCCGCCGGCAGGGCGAACTCGATAATCTGATTGGAGGGAAAGGCGATCTCGCCTTTCGCCCCTTCGGTCCATCTCACCTGGTTTTTGAAGGATATCTCATCGGTCATGATCCCAGGTTTGCTACTATTGGTAATTATCACTTTCCTACAATTTTCGGCTGAAGGGTCAACGATGGGAGGCCTCGGGCAGGTCGTCGTGGCGGTGGTTCTCGGCCCGATGGTAAGCCTCGCCGGGAGCCCCGGGCGGATCGACGTGGACCATGGCCTCCGTGAGGTAGGGGAGGCCGCTGAGGAGCTGGTGGCCGACCTCCTTTGCGATATCGTGCCCCTCCTCGACGGTGATGTCAGGATCGACGATCACGTCGATCTCGGCGTGGAGCCGGTGGCCGAGCCACCTCACCCTCACTCCCGCCACCCCCTCAACGCCGGAGGCGCGGGCCGCAGCGGCCCTCACCTCCTCGACCACCCCGGGGTCGACGCCGTCGATCAGCCTCGCCAGAACCGTCCGCCCAGAGCTCCAGCCGATCCTGAGGATGACGATGGCTATGAGAAAACCCACCAGGGGGTCTGCCCGGGGGTAGCCAGCCCAGACCCCGACCGCGCCGATCAAGACCGCGAGGCTGGTCAGGCCGTCGGCCCTCGCGTGGTGGCCGTCGGCCACCAGGGCGGCGCTTCCTATCTCTCGCCCCACCTTCATCCGAAAGACGGCCACGGCCTCGTTTCCGAGAAATCCGATCAGCGAGGCGATAATTACCGCCCGGAGAAAACTGATGGGCTGGGGAGAAAAGAGCCTCATCGCCGACTCGTAGCCTGTGAATAGGGCGCTTGCGACGATCACCAGGACTATGAAGAGCCCTGCCAGATCCTCAGCCCTGCCATAGCCGTAGGTGAACTGGTTCGTGGCCGGCCGCTTGCCTAGCCTGAAGGCGATCCAGAGGGGTACGGCCGTCGCCGCATCTCCCAGGTTGTGGACGGTGTCAGCGAGGAGCGCCATGCTTCCGGAGAAGAGAACTATCGCCACCTGGACCAGGGCCGTCGCGAGAAGGGCGAGAAAGGATATTTTTATGGCCCAGATCCCTCTCTCGGCTGCGAGAAGGGCTGGATCGGCGGGACCATGGGCGTGAAGGTGGTGGTGCTGTTGTCCGTTCTTGGAAGGGCCATCTGAGCTATGGGGGTCGATCATTTGGAGCATAGAGCGATCCGGACCAGCTTCGTAATTCCGACGATTTAAATCTTCGGCCTGCACCGGACATGGAGACTGAGATCTTGCATAAAGCATGTTGAAGGCTGAAGCTCATAGTCCGAGATGGGCCTATATGGCTCCTAAACCATAAATTCCTTCTCTTCCGAGAGCGTGCAATTGAACGCCATATCCCAGGCGGCAATACGGAACCGCAATTTCTGGTTCCTGTGCTTCTCGAGATTAATAGTCACGGTTCCACTCGTCAGATTGTCAAAGATGCGCTGCGACACCATCCCATTTACCAGGAGATCGATCCTCGCAAGCTTGTGATTACAAGGGATTGGCTCCGATGCAGTGTAATCTAACACATATTCGGTTCCCGCTTTCTTGCAGGTGGCTGTTACATCAAACGGCGCATTGAAATCTTCTTGGGTCTTTGCGTTTCCTCACCCATTCTCTAGCGGATAACTCCCAGCGTCGCAGCCTGGATAGCTTTCACGTAACCATTGCTTATGTTTGGTGAATTTATCGAATCCTTTTAGGTCGATATAGGCCGGCTTGTTGATCCCTATCCCGTCCCTGAATGCTGATTCGAGAAGAGGAATCGAATCCAGTTGATATCCACCAAGAAGCGTTTCTACCGTATCAATTGCGACTGAATCCCTCGAACAGAGGATTGCATTTACTAGGATAAAATCTGTCTTGGCATCAAAGTCGGCCACTTTGTTCTGTGGGCCGCTCCGGTTTGCGGTAAGTGCATCCATGATCACAATGTCGAATGCTCGTGCGCGGTTCATCGCACATAGGTAATCAAGGAACAGGCGGACGTCCCCTGTGCCGAATCCATATCCTGCATGCTCCTGTTTTTCAAGGAGCCCGAGCATCGATCCCCAGTGTAGTTTGAGTGCCCCCGTCATTCCGCAGAATCCGTGGCTTTTCATCACTGGGTATTCCGATGTATACATCGCAGTATTCTGCCTCGCCTTGTGCTTGTTCCTTCGTCCGCAAGAATTTGGGAAGCCAAACCTCGCTCCTCCCTCGGATCGGCTCATCGATAACAGTAAGGAACCGGTCTGACATCTGGACTGAATCGAGGTTGACTATTTCAGCCCTGGATCCTCCATCGAGAATACCATCGGCATCATAATCGTAGCAGATATCGTTCGCATCGACGGATCTCCCCGCATTCCGCTGCAAACGGGCATAATAAAAGCTTTGGGGGTCGTTTTTATCTGAAGGATTTTTCTCGGGTGTGAATGTTGCATCGATGACCTTCAGATCCGCGCTGCCATCAAATCCGATGATCTCTCGTACTTTGCCGGCGACATATCTAACGACCCTCGGATCCGTTATGATCCCCCGTCCTTTCTCGCCTGGAAGACCCTGGCTTGACCCGACGATGTTGACCTTAATGACGACTCTGTCCCCCTGCTTGATTATCTCTGACAAACCACGTGGGCCCAGCACCTGAGCGATGGCATCATCGACAAGACGAGGTATCTTATCGTCGGCGGGTTCCCTGACCATGCATGAAAATCCCACTATTGGTAAGGGAGTATCTGGGGGAATGCTGCGTCGGGTACTCGTATTGGCGTATAATGCAGAAATGCTTGTTCCTTGCACCCCGGTAACCTGAATCTGTCTCATGTCCGAGCTAATTTTTTCCCATCGACCGGCTGATGTCGCTGTAGTAGGGGGCGCCGCCAGCCGGGGATCTCGGATCTTCATGACAGGTGTTCGAGGCGGTGTTGTCAGATCGGTCCATAGCGGTAGTCGTCTAGACCATAAAGATTAATACCTTACTATTATAGTCGCTTCTTGATACCAGATCATCATTGGATTGATTGAACTGACAGCTAACATGTAATTCGGTGGATTGGAATGAGCAACAAGAACCTCCGGTCGGAATCTTCGGCTCAGCAGCAATTGAAGCGCTATATTGCAAAGAGTGCAGAGATTTCACTCTCCACAGAAGTTGTCCTTCTGATTGTTGGTGGAGTCTTCTTCCTCCTCTTTGGAGTGCTGCTGTTTTTGATCGAGAGAGGGATGCTGCCCTACAGCGAGGGTAGCATGTACGGGCTTTTCGTTGTCCTCGTATCGATGCAGATCATCACGATGGGAAAGACACCCTTCGGAGATGTCCTACGCTCATGGTTGGTCGTGATCGTTGGACTTTTAACGGCGATGATAGGAACCTTGGCCATCTTTTACCCCGGATACCTGAGCGTTACGATCCGTATCCTCGCTGGTCTCATAGTTCTGATCTCTGGAGCTTCGGGGCTGCTGCAATTATTCATCTCGAAGGATAAGGCCAGAACGTGGGTGAAGGTCCCCGGGATTCTGCAGCAACTTACGGTCGCCTGTGTCCTGGTATATGGTATCGAGATAGCGTTAGGGATTATTACATTTCTCCCTGGCATAATGCCCAATCTGCTAACAGCAATGCTGCTTCTCATCTTTGGTGCAAGCCTCTTCTTCCTTGCTCGGTGTATCCACATTGCAACCCAACAGTACAGCTCCTCAAGCGAGAAGATGGTACCTAGCCGATCCCCACGGAAAAAAATGTTTTTCCTGTTAGAAGAGGCCGCTTTAACGGTAGACAATACTTTCAACATTTATCAGGGATTTCTCTTGATACTGCTTGGAATCCTCGTCCTATTCATGATCCTTGGCATACTGCCATCGTTTAACTCTGATGGCCAGCTTGGCCTTCTGCTGGTACTGACATCCCTCCAGTTGCTCGCCCTGGGGCAGTTCGTGGGAAGCCAGGTAACCCGATCATGGTTGGTGATTGCCTTTGGGATCCTGTGTGCAGCAGCAGGGTCCTTCTCGTGCATCGTCCCGGGAATCTTGAGCGGTGTGATCCAGCCCCTCCTCGGAATCCAGAACATTATCACTGGGGTGCTGCTGCTCGCCACCAAGATCATCGCCCCAACCTTATATGGGATTAGGTCCCCCTCAGAAGAACCAGTTACCCTTCCTCCGATTGTCAAGCGACTCTTCCGTGTACTGACAGCCACAGGGATCGTGACTATCCTATTTGGAATCAATATGCTCGCACCACTCCTCCTACCTGGCCTGCTCGGGATTGTCGTTTATGCCATCCTTATCCCTCTGCTCGTCATCATCATGGGATTCCTGTCGTTAATCATGGTCTCCATCACCCAGAAACTTCAGCAGGCTGGATAAACCCATGGTGACATGGCGGTCTCCAGAAGCTCCATCGGAAGGTTGAAGGCAATATCAAGGCGGTATTCATCAAGCGTGCAGGTGATAGATGGTTTGCTTTGATTCAGGCAGAGCAAGAACCAAAGCGGTTATCTGAAACAGGTAACGCCGTAGGTCTGGATGTTGGCTTGACATCCTTTGTCGTGGATAGCGATGGAAATTCGGTGGAGAATACAAGAGTCGCAGAGAAGGATGCTACAAAGGTCAAGAACATCCAGAAAAAGCTTTCTAGAGCTCAAAAAGGCTCCAATAACCGCCGAAAACTCGCGGATAAGCTGGACAAGGCCCACGAACGGATCGATAACCAGAGGGCCGATTTCCTCCATAAGCTCTCCAGGATGTACGTCAACAGATATGATATCATTTGTGCTGAGGATCTGGATGTCGAGGGCTTGAAGGAAAAAGGGCAACGATAACGGGTCCATAAAAACATACACGGCGCCTCCTGATCAAGGTTCATGTTCATGCTTTCGTACAGGGCTCAAAGTGCTGGTCGAAAGCTGATAGTGGTAGACCCAAGTAACACTTCACAACGGTGTTCCTTCTTAGGGTAGGGTAGGGTAGGGTAGTTCACTGGCTAGACAACCCACTCACCACTTCTGCGCTTGCGGGCCACATCGAGTAGATAAGCGTCCACTCCCTCTGCGGTAAGAGGATTGAAGCAGTTGGTCGCGCCACTGACATCACCATCATCCCCCAGCACGAGACGTTCTCTCCTCGCGACCCCTTCTAGGATTCTGCTCGCCGACTGTTCGGCAGTCTGAGCGCCTTCTGGCGGCTTGTTCTCCCCCCAAATAGCCGTGATCGTGGTGCCAGGTGTCGCCGAGGTGAAGCAGATATTCTCATCCCAATATTCGTAACGAAGGGCCAGGGTCAAACCGTTCAGTGCGGCTTTAGTTGCTGAATACATCGTCTGCTGAGCCATGGGGGAGAAAGCGATACCCGATATCACATCTATGATATGTCCACCACCCTGGGCCTTCATAATTGGAATCGCGGCGCGTATGCCATATACAGCGCTGTAAAAGTTAATCGCAAAGGCTTTCTCCCAGTCCTTTGTTGTCTGTTCTTCGAAGAGCCCTGACAAACCCACTCCTGCGTTGTTGAAGAGGACATCGATACGCCCTTCTCCAAACGCCGCAGATTTAGCAATCATATCCTTTACGTTTTCCTCGTTGGTAACATCGCAGATCAAGCCGAGCACGTTGCCTGGATATTCTCCATCAAGTCGTGCAGCTTCGCCTTCGAGTTTCTCTTTGTTGATATCGGCCAAGACGACCTTTTTGGCACCAAAGGCAAGCATCGCCTCACAGAGAGCCAGCCCTATTCCTGATGCGCCGCCGGTGACGACAGCCACCTTGTTCTCGTAGTATTTTTTCGTCTCACTCATTCTTTATCCTCCTCTTGAATCGCGATTAGTATTGTCCGTAACGCTGATGACCCGTGCAGATGGTCGAGCGATCGTAACGACCGGCGAATAGGTAGCTGAAGAGGTCATCGGATTCCTTTCCCTCGAATGTTGCAAGTGGGTGTACTCCCCGCACCCAATTGGAATTGATGGAGTACGCAGCGCCCAGTGGCTTGACGACGACCAGCTCGGACCAAGGATCGTCCAACGATGACTCCATTGATATCGATTTTATGGAGGCATGCTCATAGCTTCTATAGTCCGTAACACTATCATACCCGATGAGAGTGGTTTTCGGCAGAGTCATACGCCCTTCTGAATCCGCACCGATTTCATATTTGAATAGAAAACAGTAACCGTCTGCGCTCGCACCAGGGTCAATTTTTGGGAAGGCCGCTTCTATCATTGGTTCGTCATGGTCTCCAATCTCTATCTCAGCCTCGAAGATACGCCTGCCCTTCGCCTCAACTATGGTATGTGCGATATCGTCGTTTCGCTCAACAACGATCTTCTCACACATTTTTTTTGGAAGTCCCGAGCCTTCCCGGCCACTTAATAAACCCATCTGGGCGCCCGGCCCGCTCAATTGCAGGTTGCAGAAATACAGGCCGCTATGTTCTTTGTACTGGGCACCAAGTAATCCGATACCTGCTTCCATATACCATGGCGCAAAGGTTGGCTCTCTAATGTTGACGAAGTAGGAATATACGAGAGGATGTTCGGGATCTGCCAATCCAAATTGCGGCGGCAGTACGCGTCGCGCGACCTTTGGATCGGTCTCCCAGTATATGTAGAGACCCTCTTCCTCGTTCATCGCAGCCCCCTTCATAAACGAGTGGAGTTTCTCACGTTCTACGAAATAACTTCCGTTCTTCATGGTAAGATATGCCTCCTTTTTGAACCTTTTAAGTCAGACCTATTTAAACGTCAGGATTCAAAGACGAATGCCTGACCATATGCGTCCTGTGTTGCCTCCAGAACCCTCCCTCCGCGGTTCGCATCCCCGAGGATATGCGCCTCCCGAAAAGCGGCTTTGAAAGCCTCCACTACATCTTTGCGTGGTCGAACCCCGAGCGCCAGGATAATCGTCTCGGCATTGACGAACACCTTCTCACCATCGTCCATGCGCCCCAAGGCGACTCCGTCTTTGGTTATCTCCAACACCTCATGACCCAGCATATAGGTTGGGCCATATTTTGCCAGGCGCCGTTTGATATCGAAGATAACCACGAATGAGATGCCCTGGCCTATTTCTGGTAGCATATCGACAATCGTTGTCCTGTGCCCGGCCTTCAGTACAACCTCGGCAGTCTCGAGACCGGTCATTCCGGAGCCGAGAATTATGCAATTGCCCTTGGGCTCAGCTCTTCCCATCAGCACATCCTCGGCGGTGACGACATTCTTCCCGTCGATGCCGGGTATGGGAGGTTTCATCGGCATTGCACCGCAGGCTATGAAAACTCCACAGGGAGATAGGGCCTTGACCTTCTCGACCGTTGCCTCTTCGCCCATCCTCAGTTCGATATCGCTTGCCTCTACCTGCGCGATCATACCGTCGACTAGCCTGGTTATCTTCTCCTTGCCCACACCCTTGTCAGCGACGTTTAGAGTGCCTCCCAAACGTTCTGGACGATCGAAGAGCACAACATCAAATCCGCGTCTGTCGAGAAGTAGCGCTGCCTCGATGCCAGCAGGTCCGCCACCGATGACCACGACCGTTCGTCCTTCGCCGTTATATTTAGGATTCTGGAACTCTCGCTCTCGTCCCAGTTTCGGGTTCACTGCACACTTGACATGCCGGAAGTTCACTATTTCCTGGAAACAACAAAGGCATCCAATGCATTTGCGAATAGTCTCGGCCTTTCCCGCTCGGGCCTTATTGCACCATTCGGGGTCGGCCAGATGCCCACGGGCCACTCCGACAAAGTCGCAGCAGCCATCCTCAAGTATCTGCTCGGCCACATCGGGCTCCTTGATGTTGCAGACCGCTATCACTGGGATGTTTACATGCTTCTTCACCTCTGCAGCCATGTAACTCTTCCAGCACTGCTCGTAGGTACCGGGCTCTATTGTGGCGCAGACATCGGAGCTTCCAGGGATACCGCCACAGCTAACGTCAATGAAGTCGACTCCTGCTTCTTCCAACCTCTCACAGATCCTGCAGCTTTCCTCGAGGCCGTTTCCCTCTTTCCCGAGGAACTCTTCGACGGAAAGCCGTACGCCCAGGGGGAAGTCTTCTCCGCACTGTTCTCGGATGCCTTTAATGATCTCGAGGAGAAATCGCATTCTGTTTTCTGGGTTCCCACCGTAGTCGTCAATTCGTTTGTTCAGATATGGCGAAAGGAAGCTGTTGATTAAATAGCCATGTGCGCCATGAAGCAGAACTCCGTCAGCGCCTGCCATCTTCGTGAGCATCGCACCGTTGACGAAGGCGGATTCGATTTCTGTTATCTCACCGACCTCGAGCGCGCGTGGCGTCTCTAAAGAAGTTTTTACTGCCGACGCGGCTACTATCGGTTCGCCACCGATTGCAGAAGATCCCTGGCCTCCGGGATGGTGGAGCTGAATGAACATTTTCGTACCGTACTTGTGCACCGTATCAACAAGACGCGCCAATCCAGCAAGGTCTGCGAAGTCTCTTGCCGCGAGCTGGCAGGGCTCTGCCGCTCCAGCACCATCGAGCACACGGCAGAGCTCACTTTCGATGAGCCCTACACCGCCTTTAGCGCGCGCCTCGTAGTAGGCAATGATGTCGTCGTTCACGCCCCCGCCGGGCGCTGCAATTACCGTGCCCATCGGCGTCATAACAACCCGGTTCTTAATCTCAACTCGCCCAATCCGCCCTTCGCTGAACAGTTTTTCATACATACGCCTTACCTCCCATTGTGGAAATTATAGATCTCTTGGTGTTGAGTATGTCAAAACAAAGAGGATGCATCCACCATTTAATCTCTTATGGTGGCGTAAAAGGCCTACACAACTATTTTTGTAATCTATATTCTGACGAAGTTTCATATATGAGAATTTGTATGTTATGTAGGTCATATATTAGAGATGACCCTTCGCTGTTTTATGCATGCAGATTGAACTTGATTATCCTTAATCTAAGATATATATGTAGTTATGATAAACTTCCCAGTGGTCCTGAATACAATCGATAGGAATCAGTGTCATTTGAATTACTTCATGTTCAGGACCCACTACATTGGAAGGCCGCGACTCTGCAAAAAGTATATTGAAGGTCAAAGCCTTGGAGTCCCGCATGGATCCGCTTATTCTGATCCTCATTGGCCTCGTCCTCGCCTCGGTCGCCATCCTTGCGGTGGCCAAAAAGTTCATCCTCGAAAACTCCGACTTCTGGATGTCGATGGGCATCATCCTCGCCGATTGGGGGAGATACGAGAGGGCTGCACGATGCTGCGAGAGGGCCGTCAAGATATATCTCTTCTACGTCCACGCTTGGAACAACTGGGGCCTGGCCCTATATCAGCTCGGCCAGTATGACGAGGCCCTCGACCGTCTGGAGGAGGCCCTCACTCTGAACCCTGACCTGGGCGAGGCCTGGCATAACAAGGGGCTGGTCTTTGAAAAACTCGAAAGACGAATAGAGGCGGAAGAGGCGTTCCAAAGGGCGAGATCCCTGGGAGCGGATCTGTGAACGGCGGTCCTAACGTCAAAAGCTATTTTGAAGATAGCAACGGATGGGCTCCAGGAGATAGAACGATGAAGATGATCTCTGCCTTGGTCCTTACAGCGCTCCTTTTGACGGCAAGCGCATCGTCTGGCACGCCCAATGCCCGTGAGGTGGTACAAGCTACCGATATTTTGTCAAAAATCGAGAGGGGGGAGGCCATCTCCGTCGACAACCTGATCGTCGAAGGAGATCTGAACCTCAGCGAGATCGGCCTGGAATCGGTTTCTGACCTCAGACCGGGATTGGGAGCGGGTCTCGGGCCTAGGTCGGCGATGGGCGAGGAACCTGAGATCAAGCACCCTGCCCTGGCCGGGGGGGTGAAGTTGATCGTTTCTCCGATAAGCATAACCAACTCCGTGATCAGAGGGAACGTCCACTTCGATAAGATCACCTTCGCCGGGCCAGTGAGCTTTGCCGGCACCGACATCACCGGAAACGCCAGCTTCGCTGAGGCGAGGTTCGCCAATCATGCAGCCTTTTTGTATACCCAGTTCGGCGGCGACGCCAACTTCAAAGCTGCCCAGTTCGACGGCGGAGTCTACTTCTCCGGCGATCAGTTCACGAGCGAGGCATTCTTCGGCGGGGCAGAGTTCAGAGATGATGCAGACTTCGGGGGGTCCGAGTTTGGCGGCTACGCCTACTTTGGACGGGCCCGGTTCAGCGGAAGGTCCCACCTGGGGGAGGCCCGTTTCTTCGAGATCGCCAACTTCTACAGCGCCCGTTTAGATCCCCGGGGTTGAAAAGCAGCAAGATATAAAAAATGTATGTGTTTAGCACCTACAAAAATGATGCGAATTGACGAGAATCCACCTCGACCAGAAGAGATATATAATTCATCATTAATATCTTCTTAT
>LDZT01010635.1_pt1 | contig 33351 bp, 24 predicted proteins | sample 615521 | NCBI WGS metagenome assembly LDZT01 (sample SAMN03408292, study PRJNA278302) | terrestrial metagenome | isolation source: oil reservoir sample SB1 | place: USA: Alaska, North Slope, Schrader Bluff formation | collected 2011-09 | reverse complement strand
CGGGGATCTCGTCCAGAAGGTCAGCCAGGGCCCGGACGGCGGTCGATTTAGCTGTGCCTTTGTCGCCCCTTATAAGCACACCTCCGATCCGGGGGTTTATGGCGTTGAGGATGAGGGCCAATTTCATATCTTCCTGACCGACGATGGAGGTGAATGGGATGGTTCTTCTCTTTAGATGGTGCATCTAGTCACTCCTTCTTTTCAATATTATATTGCACTTAATCACACTTCGTTATATAAGCTTTTACTTCGTTTTAATAACGATATATTATTTGATAAAAATTGTTACATTCTGTTATCATTCTGAAATATAAATCTGAAAATATGTGGGTGGACTTTCATTTTGGCACAGATTTTCAAGCGTTAATGCTGTCTTACTGAATCCCTTTCAAGTATGATCGTTATGAATATGAGGTCGATAGCATATTAGTTGCCATGCCCCGCGAAGATGAATACAGATCAACACAAACCGCGCAAAACCTTATACAATTCTATTCAACTATTGATATTAATATTTAATGCTATTTCACAGCGATAAGGTTATATCAGATAAAATCACCTCGGCATTTCGTATCCATGATGGCTTAAATTAGGTGTACATGGTGAGGGGATGAAGCGAATTGGTTATCGATTGACGGTATCGATCCTGTTATCAGCTCTGATGCTGGGTGTACCAGCTGTAGCGTCATCCTGTGATGACGATAGCTATCCTCGAACGATCGTAGACTCTCTGGGACGGGAGATTACGATAGAAAAGCCCATCGATCGCATCATCTCCATGGGCAACTATCGCACCGAGGCGGTAAAGGTTCTTGGGGCGGCCGATAAGCTGGTGGGGATAGACCAGAACAGCTATGAGGCCACCAATTACTTTTCCGATTTATTGAACCTTCCCGTGGTGGGCAGCTGGTCAGAGCCCGATTATGAGATGATTGCGGAACTCGATCCAGACATCGTGATCACTTCTGCCCATTCTGGTCGGGTATCGCAGATGGTAGAGATGCTCGACGATTTTGACATCGTCGTCATAGGGCTCGATTTCTACAGAGATGATATCATCAAAACTGAAGTTGAGAAGCTGGGCTATCTCTTGAATGAAGAGGTGAGGGCGGAAGATTACGTAGCATGGAGAGAAGGATACGAGGGCATAATCGAGGATACCGTGAAGAACATAGACGAGAGCGATCTGCCTACAGTTTACATAGAATGGAGCACCCAGGCGGGAAAGACTTATGGCAACGGATCATCTGGTCAGGCCCTCTGTGACCGCACGGGAGGAATAAACGTTGCCAGTGAGCTGCCGGAGTATCCGACCGTAGATATGGAATGGATAGTAGTGGAAGATCCTCAGATAATTATCAAAAATGTCGGATTGGGAGGGAAGTGGGGTTGGAACAATACCGAAGAGCCGAATCAGATCATAGACGAGCTGAAAAGCCGCCCCGGATGGGAGAAGGTGGCGGCTGTAGAGGATGAGAAGGTTTATTTGTACTGCTCAGAGATCGCCTGGGGTCTGGACAGCATCGTTCTGCAGGCTTACTCAGCAAGGTGGTTCCATCCTGATATCGACATAAATCCGGAAGAGATCTATAGGGAGTACCTAGATCGCTTCATGGACATAGAATATCCTGACGACCTGATCTTCGTCTATCCGCCGTTGGAGGCGTAGGGCTGTGAGCGACCTCGAGATGGCGGTATTTGCGGCATCAAAAAGCTCGGCAGATCTTCGCGGCTTTAAGCTTTGTTGCTGTAAGATGGATCGAGAGACGCTTTTGGCAATAGTGAGTGCAAATTTATGAGCGAAGCTGAGACGATCTCCAAAGAGGGCGCTATAGACGCCTCCGAGCTGAAGGAGGATTACGCCTCGTTCGTGGGCAGAAAGGTCCTCTTCATCATCGCGTCCCTGGCCGGGATCGTGATCTTGGCTGGGGTCGCGGCGACCCTGGGTTCCGCCAACATCACCCCCGCGGAGGTCTACTCCGCGATCCTGGCCCGGTTCTTCCCCTGCACCTTTCGTACCACCGACTTCATAGACACCATCGTCTGGCAGCTCCGCCTCCACCGGGTTCTTATGGCGATCTTCGCCGGTATGGGGCTCGCGGTGGCGGGAAGTGCTATGCAGGGGATCCTCAAAAACCCGCTGGCCAGCCCCTTCACTTTGGGGATAGCTTCTGCCGCCAGCTTCGGAGCGTCTTTGGCCATCATCCTGGGTGCGGGCTTCGTCAGCGGCCAGTGGCTGATCGTCGGAAACGCCTTCATCTTCACCATGCTCGCCTCCCTCACCGTCTACGGCCTCGCCAAGTACAAGGGGATCACCCCGGAGACGATGATCCTGGCGGGGATCGCCATCATGTACCTCTTTTCAGCCATGACCTCGTTTCTCCAGTACGTCGGCGAGGCTGAGGAGGTTCAGGAGGTGGTCTTCTGGATGATGGGAAGCCTGGGCAGGTCCTCCTGGGACAAGGTGGGGATCATAGCTCTGGTGGCCGTCGTATGCACCCTCGCTCTCATGTACTTCTCCTGGGACATCAACGCCCTGGGGGCCGGGGACGAGACGGCGAAGAGCCTGGGGGTGAACGTCGAGCTGGTGAGGGTACTTTGCATGATCCTGGCATCTCTCATCACCGCCAGCATCATCTGCTTCACGGGGACGATCGGGTTCATCGGCCTGGTGGCGCCCCACATAACGAGGATGGTCGTCGGCGGTGACCACCGTTTCCTCCTCCCGGCCTCGGGGCTGGTCGGTGCCCTCATACTTCTCGCGGCCGACACCCTGGCCCGGACCATCCTGGCCCCGGTGATCCTGCCGGTGGGGATCATGACCTCGTTTCTCGGAGTTCCGTTCTTCATCTATCTGTTCTTGAAAAGGAGGAAGGAGTATTGGTAAAGATAACGATCAAGGATCTCTCCTTTAGCTACGGGAGCCGGAAGATCCTCGAGGACCTGAGCCTGGTAGTCGGCGACTCGGAGGTCCTCAGCCTGGTCGGACCCAACGGCTCGGGCAAGACCACCATGATCAAGTGCATCGACCGGATCCTCAAGCCCAAGGGGTCGATACTTTTGAACGGAGGTCGTGACCTCCAGAGCTTGAGCCGCCAGGAGGTGGCGAAGTACATCGGGTACGTCCCCCAGTCCACCACCAGCGTCCTCACCACCACCGTCTTCGATACCATCCTCATGGGCAGAAAGCCCCACATGGGCTGGCGGGTTGCCGAGGAGGACATCGACAAGGTCGTCGACATCATGAAGCTCCTTCACGTCGAGGAGTTCGCCCTCAAGGACTTCTCGGAGCTATCCGGCGGCCAGAAGCAGAGGGTTCTGATCGCAAGAGCCCTCGCCCAGGAGCCAGAGGTGCTCCTCTTAGACGAGCCGACGTCCAATCTTGACGTAAAGCACCAGCTGGAGGCCCTGGATACGGTGAGATCGATTGTGAAGAAGACGGAGATATCGGCGGTGATGGCCATCCACGACCTCAACCTGGCGGCACGGTACTCCGACAGCCTGGTCATGCTGAAGAAGGGGGTGGTCCATGCGGTCGGAGATCCTCTTTCCCTACTCACGAGGGAGAACATCAGGGCGATATTCGGCGTCGAGGCGGTGGTGATGAATGATCTGGACCGGCCTTACGTCGTCCCCATCAGATCGCTGAACGGCGAGGCGGTCTGAATTAGAGGGTCTGCAAACGAAAACGGTTGCCAGAGCTAGAGGTGCCGCTGATCCCCCCACCATCCTGGAGGTGTGTGTTGGGGGGGGATTATTAGATATTAATTTATATTAATTATCATATATGTATGGTATAGGAGGGGTGATATGGACAGATCGGCCTTTGCATTGCTGTTGATCTCATGCATTTCACTGGCTGTTACACCAGTGATTGCATCCGATTATACGCTTGAAGTCTTCGGAAACGCCAACATGGATGAAACAATAGACGAAGATGATGTAGCGTACGTTGAAGGGATCATCGATGGAACGAACGAAGGTACTGAGCTGGCAGATGCCAACTATGACGGCCAGATCGATGGGGAGGACATCGCTCAGATCGAGTTGATTATGAGGGGAGAAGAGGAGGACCTGACGATTATAGATGAGAGTGGAAATATCGTAACCATCAAGGAGCCAGTAGAGCGAGTTGTCGTCTGCCACGCCATGTTTGCTGAAGTGCTAAGATCGCTTAGGGCCGAAGACCGAATAGTTGGCATTCCGTCTTACATGGCTGATTACGTCGTCTTCTATCCTGAGCTCAGCAAACTGCCAAAGATCGGCGGAGCATCTACGCCTGATTCCGAGGCTATAGTTAGCTTGAATCCTGACATTGTTATCGTATATGGTACATGGGCAGAAAATCTTGAAAACGACTTAAAAAACGTTGCCCCAGTCGTTCGTTTAACATACCGTCCCTTCAGCACCACTGAGAAAGATATAACGACTCTTGGATACATCGTCGGAAAGATGAAAGAAGCCGAAGAACTCATTCAGTTCTTTGAACAACCTTTATCCACAGTTCAAGAAAATGTTTCAGTCCTTTCAGAGGATGAAAAGCCGAGAGTCTACTCTGAGTATACAGATTATAGAACGCATGCGAAAGGGTCTGGGCTTCATGATGTGCTGATAATGGCTGGCGGGATAAATATAGCATCTGACATAACAACTGATCCTAGCGGCGTCCCTTTTATAGATCCTGAATGGGTGATTGCACAGAATCCAGATATTATCGTGAGAAGGGCACTGAAATCGGACGCATCCTGTGGTTACGATGAGGATGATCCTACACAGATGGAGGCACTGAGTGGGAAGATATTGAACCGTTCTGAGATGGCTAACGTTACAGCGATAAAGAATGGAGACGTTTACTGCTATTCAACCGATATCCTAACCGGATCTAACTATTGGATAGGCATCTTGTATATGGCGAAGCTTTTGCATCCAGACCTCTTCGAGGACTTGGATCCCCAAGCGATCCATCAGGAGTACCTCGCCAGATTCCAAAGGCTGGATTATGACCTGGACGAGCATGGTATATTCTTCTATCCGCCACTGGAGATGAGCTGAAATGAAGATATCAACGCTTTTTGTGATGATAATTCTTGCATCGTCTCCGCTGTCGGCGGTCATTCATGTAGCGGCGTCTGACTATACGTTGGACATATTCGGCAACGCCAACATGGATGAAACCGTAGATGAAACGGATATCGCATACGTAGAAGGAATAATCGGCGGAACAAGCGAAGTCACCAAGCTGGCGGATGCGAACTGCGACGGCAATATCGATGCACAAGATCTCGATCAGATTGAGAAGATCATAGAAGGGTCTGCAGACAGCTTAACCTTGATCGACTCCTCAAACCGCACGGTGACCGTCTCCCTGCCTGTAAAGGCAGCGGCAGGGCTTCATACCAGTCCATGTCGCGAGTTCTGCATGCTCGGAGTGGAAGATAGGGTGGTTGCCGTCACCTCTTACATCTTCGATGACCCGCTCATGTACCCCCGTCTTCTGGGCAAGGTCGATATAGGAACGATCTATGAACCAAACTTCGAGGCCATAGCTGAGGCGGATCCAGACCTCCTTGTGACCACACCCGGTACCTATCTGGACTCGGTGCTGGAGACCGTGGAGCCTATGGGCATCACCGTAGTCAGCCTCGACCTCGCCAAGCCATTTAGGTACGATGAAGAGCTGGCACTTCTCGGCATGATGATGGGTGAGGAGGAGAGGGCCAGAGGTTTCGTTGACTGGCGTTCAAGTACTATGGATCTTATCAAGGAGAGGACGGCCTGCCTGGGTGAGGATAAAGCTCGCGTCTTTACCACATCCATCAGCAACATATGGAGGGGAGAGACCGAGTTTGCACCCGGCCTTCTCAGTAGCCATATGATTCTCGAGAACGGTGGTGCCGAAGATATAAGCTCGGGTTATTCGTCTGCACAGAAGTTCGAGATGGAGTGGGTTCTCGATCAGGACCCCGATGCCATCGTCCTCGCATCCTACAATACCGAGGACGGCCTCGGGTATACACCCACTGATGACGGCCAGGCGGCCATATCATGGCAGCGGGTGATAGAATCGAATACCCTCGGCAAAACGAGGGCGGCTGAAGAAGGGAAGGTCCTCATAATGAGCTACTATGGCACCGCCTCGGGTGGGCAGGACCCCCTCGGTGCGGCCTATCTGGCCAAGTGGCTTTATCCAGATCTCTTCGAGGATATGGATCCAGTTGAGCTACACCGGGAGTATCTGGAGGAGTGGATGGGGGTACCCTATCAGGGGGTCTATGCATATCCTCCTCCGTGATGGAGAGTCGTCTTATCATGCTGACGGAGGGAAACTGAAAGAAGCACAACATATGATTTTATTCGAATACCCCGCAGCTCTGCTGCAGGGATGAGCATATAACCGACAAACAATTGCTGTGTTCTCGTATACCTGGCATCTGAATTGCTCAACGTGATGGGGAAGCAACCTATAAATCAAGACATTAAGCGGCGGCGCGAATCATGCCCCGCAGCTTGCTGCGGGGTGCACCGCCGCAATTTGACTTATTCCCATTTTTTCATCCATGTTGGCCGAAATAGTTATAACTAATGAATATTATTCACATTAAATCACACTTAATTAGAGATTATGTATAGCAATCAGGATGGTAGCTGATGAATCGGTTGATCTTTGGATTATTGGTGCTGGCGTGCACGCCGCTTGCCATTATGCCTGCAGTCGCATCTGATTACACGCTCGGCATCTTCGGCAACGCGAATATGGACGACGCAATAGACGAGGATGACCTGGAGTACGTAGAAGGGATAATCGACGGAATGAACGAAGAGACCGAGCTCGCAGATGCTAACTATGATGGTGAGATCGATGAGGATGATATCGCCCAGATCGAGCTGATCATAGCAGGTGAGGAAGAAGAGCTTACTATTATTGATTCTTCTGGAAGAACGATTACTGTGACGTGCCCCATCGAATCCATAGTAGCACTTAGTCATACCTCTGCTGAAGCCATAAAAATACTTGGAGCAGAAGATAGAGTCGTTGGGGTGGAACAGTATGTGGCGGACAAAGCGGTATTTTTCCCATATTTAAGCAAAATGCCAATTGTAAAATCTGGATCGGAGGCAGATTACGAGAAGATTCTGGAAATCAGGCCCGAATTGGTCATAGGTTACCAATTCAGTGCAGCAGAATACGCTGAAAAGCTCGAGCCTCATGTGACAGTTGTTGGCCTTGGATTCTACCAGCCCAGGATGATGTCCCAGGAGATAGCAATGCTCGGTTATCTTCTTGGAAGGACCGAAGAAGCTTACGAGTTCATTGATTTTTGTGATGGATATCTCGACATCATCCAGGAACGAGTCAGTGAGCTACCAGAAGAGGATAAAGTCAGGGCTTATCTTGAAGGGAACTCCGAGCTGAAGGCCGCTGGCAACGGTTCAGGTCAAAACGAATTGTGCGAGCTGGCCGGAGGGGTAAATATCGCGGTCGGTCTGGTAGGGTCCTCTCCAACCGTTGATCCTGAATGGGTAATAACCGAAGACCCGGATATAATGGTAAAATCAGTAAATCATGGCAACAAATATGCAGGCTATGAGAAAGATACTACTGAAGACATTGAAGAGCTGAGGTCATCATTCATGAGCCGTGCTGGATGGCAGATGATGACCGCGGTGCAGAATGGACGGGTTTTTCTTTGGTCGGATAGCATCAGTACCAAACCATCATTCTTTGTTGGCGTTACTTATCTTGCTAAATTGTTCTATCCTGAATTATTCGAAGATCTGGACCCGCAGGCTGTACACCAAGAGCATCTGACTAGATTTCTGAGACTGGATTATGACCTCGACGAGCACGGTGTGTTTGTATATCCGCTCCAGGTGGAGGGCTGAATGAGAACAATAACCGTTTTTGGAATGTTGATGCTTCTTGCATCATTAGCAATGTCTGCGTTATCGCCTGCGTCTGCACAGGCAATAGTCGTTCCCGGGGATCTTGATGGTGACATGATAGTGTCCGGTGATGAGATGGCTTCTGCCGAGCAGTCTTACCAAGAGGGGAAGATCTCCAGCGAGCAGCTGGAGGTGATCAGACACATCCACGAGAACTATCCTAGATCAGTTGAGGATTCTATTGGCTGTAATGTTACGATTTATAAACCAGTGAATAGTATAATTGCACCAAACTCCAATGCTGATGAACTTCTGCGTTCCATCGGGGCAGTTGATAAGATTATTGCTGTTGGAGAATCCACGAAGAGCGATCCCTTATTTTTTCCAGAATTAAGCAAGCTGCCAAGTGTCGGATCAGTCCGAGCACCTGATACTGAAAATATTCTGAGCCTTCATCCAGATTTATTAATTCTTTCCGCTCAATGGGATACATCCCATGCTGATGCCTTACAAGAGACCATTCAAGAGTGTGATCCTACAATTGTGGTAGCCAGATTTGATTGCTATCGCTTGGAGAACTATGATGATGAGACGAGAAAAATCGCCTATTTATTGGAGAATGAGGCCGAAGCAAATGAATTCCTGGAATTTTATAATGATCATGTAAATCTGGTGGTCAGTAGGACATCTTCTCTCTCTGAGGCCGAGCGGCCCAAAGTTTACCTGGCTTATGGTGAGTATCCACCTTATGGAGCCTATGGAGGTTCTGCAGGAGCGGCAGTCCGGCTGGAAATGGCGGGCGGAAACAACATATTTAGCGATGATATCGATACGCAGTATGCAGAGGTTGATCCAGAGGAAATCATAACCAAGAATCCAGAAGTCATCATTCGTCAGGTACAAGCGGGCGGATATGACACCTCAGATGCCGCTGAAATGGATGCTCTTTTGAAGCAAACTATCGATCAAAGTGGGTGGGAGTACATCGACGCGATCAAAAATAACAACGTGTATATGATTTCGAAAGAGCTGCAGAATAAGCGGTACTTCTTGGGGCTGCTCTACACGGCAAAAATTTTGTTGCCTGAGCATTTCAAGGACATGGACCCACAAGCGATTCATCAGGAGTACTTAAGTCGGTTCCAGAATCTGAACATCGATCTAGATAAACAGGGTGTATTCGTCTATCCGGCCCTGGTGGAGGGCTGAATGCTCTCGGTTTTGAAGCTAAGATGGCTTTTGCGCGTGATCAACGGAAAAAGCCGTGGAAGCGGGTGATAAAAACATGAATCGACCATTCAAACTGGCAATCTTGATGGCAATCGCCATCATGCTGAGTTCGTCGCTCTCTGGAACGGTGCTGGGAGCCGAATCCGCGGAGGCCGGAGGCTATCCGATGACCGTCGCCGACTCAGCGGGCCGTGAAGTGACTCTTCCCATGCCTGTGGAGAGGGTCATCGTGCTGAATACCGATGCTACTGAAGCCGTTACAATCCTCGGTGTCTCTGACATGATCGTCGGCTTGGCAGAGGGGATAACGGATAACTACGAGTTTTACGGCCTGAAAAACCGTCCCTCAGTGGGGACCTGGAAAGAGATCGACTACGAGATGATCGGAGAGATCGCTTACGACGGGAGCCAGGTTGTTACTCCCGACATCATCGTCGTCGGGTACGTCTATCCCGGAAAGCCGAATGGGGTTGAAGCGGTCTCAACAAACCTCGAATCCATCGATGGTATCTCTGTTCTCGGTCTCGACTATTATAAGGAGGAGAACCTGAGCAGGGAGCTTTCGCTGCTGGGATCGATTCTTGGAAAAGAGGACCGGGCGAAGGAGGTCTTGGACTGGCATGATGAGAGGGCATCTGAGGTGGAATCTGCGGTGGCTGATCTTGACCATCCCCGGGTTTACCTGGAGAGCGGAAGCTCGACGGGGGTTGGCGAGCTCACCACCTTCGGTGCTCAATCAGGGTCTGCGATGCTTTTGGAGAAGGCGGGCGGAGAGAACGTCGTAAAAGAGGATTTGGCATATCCCAAAGTGGACTGGGAATGGGTTGTATCTCAGAACCCCGACGTGATCATCAAGACCGACTATCTCAAGGCATCCGATGGCCTGCCGGGTTGGAGCGCCTCCTCCCCTGAAGACTCCGATGAGCTGGAGACGAAGCTGGACGAGCTATTGAGTCGGCCCGGCGCCGAGGAGATATCCGCCGTGAAGAACGGCCGGGTATACATCGTGAAAGCTCAGAGCCTCTTCGGGATGGACAGCGTATTTGGCCTTCAGCTTCTGGCAGAGATCCTCCATCCCGAAATCGAGCTTGATGCGGACGAGGTCTATGGGGAGTATCTGGAGTTCATGGGCCTCGGGGAGGAAGTGGGCAGGGTATTCGTATATCCGGAGGTGTGAGGCCGCAAAATTGGAGCGTGGTCAGAGACGGGTTATGGGACATAAATTTGGCCAACCCGTCTTACCGCCAATTTTTAATATGCAGCTTACTATATTATATTTATATTGTAATGGTTGTAATAATCGCCGAAGCAAGTTGAGATGAATTTGTATGAACCCGGAAGAACTGGATCTTATATCGAGGGATGAAGCCCCGATCCTTGATACCATGAGACGCATCTACAGCGCCGTTCCTGTCCACCATCTGGCGGCGATCCACGGCAAGATCGTGGGAGCTCTGGCGGTCGCCGATGCGATTGTGGATGCTCTGCCTCTCATTCATGGTCCTGTTGGATGTGCCTTTCAAAGGAAGCTCAATCCCTTCAACCTCTCGTCCACCTTCTACGATACCCCATGCACCAACCTGAACAATGTGGACGTGGTCTACGGTGCCGAGGAGAAGCTCTGCAGGGGGGTCGTCGAGGCTTATGAGAGATATTCACCCAGGCTGATAATTGTGATCACCACCTGCACCACGGATCTGATAGGTGACGACATCGAGGCCGCCGTAGAGAAGGCGATGGAGATGGTCGGCTGTCCCGTTGTCTATTCCACGGGGGATTTCGTAGGTAGATCAAGACCCGTGGGCATCCAGGACGCCCTCTATGCGGTTGCCGACCAGATGATATGTCGGAATGAGGTGGAGAAGAACGAAGGCTCCGTCAACTTGATCAACTCTCCGACGCAGCAAAACGCCCTCAAGTTCCAGGAGATGGCTCGGCTGCTCACCCAGATGGAGATCAAGATCAACAAGATCTGTTTCGATCATACCACCGCCGAGGATATGATGGACCTGGCGAGGGCCGACCTCAACATCACAGGCTACCGCATGCCTTGGGCCGAGCTGATGAAGGAAAAGATGAACGTCGACTACTGCAAGATCACGGGCTGGGACAGATACAACAAGAAGAAGGATCCGGAGCTCATCAGCCCCTACGGCATCGCCGGAAGCTGCCGTTTCTTGGAGGAGATCGCGAGGATCATGGGGCGGGAGGGAGAAGCCGAACCGGTGATCAAGAAAAATAGGACTGCGGCCGAGGCGAGGCTTGAGGCAGCATCAAAGGAGCTCCAAGGGGTGAAGGTCGCCGTCCCCGTCGGCTTCAGCCTCAATCTCTTGAAGGACATCGGCGTCGACGTCGCTGCCCTCATCTATCGAACCCAGACCCTATCCCACGGCCTGACGGAGAGGGCCGTCCGGGAGATCGAGAGAGCTAATCTGAGCCTGGCGGAACTGTACGGCTATCATCCCGAGCTTCTGGTCAACCCGACTCCGGATGAGGAGCTGAAGACCTTCAAAAAGCGGCAGGTGGACCTGGTCATGGCTCCCGCGAAGATCGCCCACTTCTACAACAGAGAGGGGATCAGGACCGTTGACGTGGGCGACTTCACGCAGACGAAGCTGAACGTTGGCTTTCTCCCCTCCATTGAGCTGTGCCGGGTCTTCCGGGAGGCGTTGGGAAAGGCGAAAGTCCGCTCTCCCCTCCTCGACCTGATGGAGTTCGATGGGGGCATCTCCAATCTCACGCCTCATTGGGCCAAGACCGCCTTATCGTTCCATCATCTCCGATCCAAAAATTTCAGGGATGGGTACTACTATCATTTCCAGGGGCTTGCCGGGGTGGAGCTGAATGAGCACAATATATGATCCGTTATTCGATTGCAAGATGGTGGGAGCCCTTCGGGCGATGCACGGCATCAACGACTGCATCTCCATCATACATGGCAGGAACGGATGCCATTGCGGCGCTCTCCTGCTGCAGACTCTGGGATCGGAGCAGAACCGCGTGAGGGTCCTCACTAGCGGTCTCAAGGCGAGCGACGAAGTGTACAGCGGTGAGGAGAGGCTCTCCTCGGCCATTCGCCTCGCAGATCAGGTCTTCGAGTCGAAGGCCATCGCCGTATTGAACTGTAGCGCTCCGGTCATCATGGGTGAAGATGTCGAGGGTCTGGAGCTGCTCCTAGAAGGTGAGACGCGATCGGAGCTGGTCGCCATGGACGTTGGAGGGCCGGAGGGACCGGCATGGATCGGCTATGAGGAGGCGCTCACAAAGCTCGTCTCCAGAATGAGGCTGAACGAAGACGTGCCTCGAGGTGGGATCAACCTTTTGGGATTCAAAGCCGATGACCTGTGCAGCCGAGGGGATCTAAATGAGATGAAGAGAATTTTGCGAGACCAGGGTCTTCCCCTCAACTCGGTCCTGTGCGGCTCTTCCTTTGAGGAGGTGAAGAAGGCTCCCCAGGCGGAGCTAAACGTCCTCCTTGGCGGGGACGGCCTGGATTGCGCCAAGGCCATGGAAGAGGAGTTTGACCTCCCTTACATATCCGTCCCTTACCCTTACGGCCTGAAGAAGAGCGTCCAATTCATCGAGCTGATCGGGGGCGCCCTGGGCAGGGAGGCGGACTCGCAGATCTTGGAGATGGAGAGGGAGCGGGTGAAAAGGACCGTGGAGCGGGCTCACATGTTCTTCCAGGGGATCTACTCGATGCCGGTGGCGGTCGTCGGGGAGAGCGGCAGAGCCTTCGATCTCGCCGATTTTCTCAGCTCGGAGCTGGGGATGGACGTGAAACTGCTGGCCATATCTTCCAGCAACTTCGCCACCCCGGAGAAGATGACAGCGAAAGAAGCCCACTATCAGAAGCTGATGATAGAGCCAGACCGCTGGGACATGAACCGGGCGCTGGAGGCGTCCGGGGTGAGCCTGATCTTCGGCTCCAGCTTTGAGAAGAGGATCGCATCAGAGCTCCAGGCATCCCTGGTGAGGGTATCCTATCCGGTGATCGACGAGATATCGCTCTCAGATCTGCCTTTTGCCGGCTTCTCAGGAATTGCGCACCTCTGCGAGAAGATCATCAACTCAATTCTAACACGAAATAAAGACGAGGTAAAAGCATGAAAGAGCCATTGCAGATTGCTTTTTACGGAAAAGGGGGCATTGGAAAGTCTACAGTTTCATCCAATGTTGCCGCCGCCTTGGCGGAGATGGGCAAGAAGGTCATGCAGGTGGGATGCGATCCCAAGGCGGACTGCACCAGGAACCTGAGAGGAGATCGAGATATCCCCACGATATTGGATGTGATGAGGGAGAAGGGCGGAGACAAGCTCGAGCTGACGGAGATGGGCAGGGGCAAGAGCATAGACCTGGACGAGGTGGTCTTCTCCGGCTTCGGTGGAGTTTTATGTGTTGAAGCGGGGGGACCCGAGCCCGCCGTGGGATGCGCCGGAAGGGGAATAAAAGTCGCAGTCGAGCTGCTCAGGCGCCTGGGCGTCTACAAGAGCGGCTTGGATGTGGTCATCTACGACGTCCTGGGAGACGTCGTCTGCGGAGGCTTTGGCATGCCTCTGCGTCAAGGGCTTGCAGACGACGTTTATGTCGTGACATCAGCCGATTATCTTGCGATCTACGCCGCCAACAACATCTGCAAAGGGATAGAGCGCCACGCCGGGAGGGGCGGGTCGGCACTGGGAGGCATCGTTTACAACGTCCGGGGGTCTCTGGATGATCTGGAGCTGGTGGAGGAGTTTGCCGCCAAGATAGGATCGAAGGTGACGGGATCGATACCCAGCGATCCATTGATCACGGAGAGCGAGCTTTACGGCCAGACCGTCATAGAGTACGCGAGAGAGTCCCTCGCCGCCGATAGGTTCAGGATACTGGCCACATCAATTCTTGAGAATGGGAGCGCTGCGGTTCCCAAGCCCCTCACCAGAGATAGCCTAGCGATGATGGCGCAGAAGATCAGGGAGGAGACCAGGAAGAAGGCCAGGATGTCGGTCGTCGCATGAGCCTCTGCGTCATCGAGTCTGATCTGAATGCATAAGCGGGCTGATAGCTGGTATCATATTGGCGTTCCTCGATATCCTTTCAGAAGCTCTGAGCTCGACGGTCTCCACCATGAATATCGTATTTTTGATGCTCTTTCTGACAAGCATAATGGTGGAGATGGGCTTATTTAATCGGGTCTCCTTCATCGCCAAGCCCCTGGTCTCGATATCGAGGTTGCCTGCCATCTCGGCCTCCACCTTTGTAATCAGCTTCGGCTCAGTTCTGGCCGCCAATACCATGACGGCCAGGCTGGCGAAGGAGGGGCATCTCTCAGATCGAGAGGCCTTCCTCAGCGCCTTGATGAACACTGTCCCGGCCTACTTTCGCGAATTATTCACATATCAGCTGGCCTTTGTCCTCCCCGTCATGGGCCCGATAGTGGGCGGGATGTATGCGATCATATTTTTTGCTACCGGGGTCATAAAGTTGTTAATCGTGGTGATCCTGGGCAGAAAATGTTTGTTCGAAGAGCCGATGGTCTTAGAAGGATCGATTAAACTGTCATCGAAGACGAACACATTGGAGGCCGCGAAAGGTTCCTTGAGAGGTGATATCCCGATATTTCTCAGGATGGCCGGCATCTTCTTCATAACGACCTTCTCGGTTCTCTACCTCGATGAAATGGGCGTTCTCGCATCTTTGGATGCAGCTTCCATCGCCCATATCTTTCAGTTCCCTCCGGAGACGATAGTTCCGCTGACCGTATTCGTGGCCAGCCCCAAGGCTGGCATGACTCTTCTCGGCCCCATGGTTCAAAACGGCAGCCTTTCGGAAGTTAAGGCCTTGATAGTCCTGATGCTGGGAAGCATGTTCATGCTACCGTTTATAGCCCTCAGATCGCAGATTCCAAATTATACTTCGATCTTCGGCATGCGGATGGGGGTCTCGCTGGTGGCCACCTCCACGTTCATCAGCGTAGTTGTGAGGCTGACTGTACTGTGCCTGCTCGTTATGGCAACTTGATCCATCATTATATTTAGCTGTGGCTTTGATGGAGCAGGAAGACGAACCGGATTGCTATCCACGTTTTGATGTTATTATAAATCCAAAAAATAGCACATAAACTTATCAGTCACATTTTTAGAACTATATATTAACTTCTTAACCAATATTGTTAATAATAAGATATGATCTAGTCTAGCCATCAGCAATGATATCTCAAAAACATCGTTCTTGGTGATGCCGAAATGTTGATAGTATCCGTTACGTGGAGCAGCGAACTGCCCCTCTTGCTAGAGAGCGCGAAGGAGCTTGGCCTGGACCTGGAGGCGTGGTCTTATTCTCAGCTCGCCGAACCTCAAGATATGGAAGAATGTCTCGAATCCCTCAAAAGAGCTCAAATAATTCTCCTCCATCCCTCCAGCGATGCCTGCTGGGATGAGATAATTCCCGCTTTAGACCCCAAGACGCCGGTTATCTCCTTTGGGCGGGACCCCTCTCACTGGGTTCTCTCCACCGTCTCTTCGGAGGTCACCACCACCGTCAACAGATACATCCTCTTCGGCGGGCCGGAGAACTACAAGAATATGCTCAAGTACGCCTGCCGCCAGGTTCTCGGTCTAGATCTCGACTACGATCCGCCCCAGGAGCTGCTCTGGCAGGGGCTGTACCATCCCCGTCATGAGACACCCTTCGCCTCCCTCGACGAATATCTGCAGTGGTATGGCCCGCTGGGACCTTCCACCGTCGGCATAATCTTTTCGCGGACCTACTGGGCGAACGGGGATCTGGCCCTCGTCGACGCCCTCGTAGCAGAGCTGGAAAAACAGTTCTCTGTGATCCCCGTCTTCTGCTTCGGCATGGGAAACAAGGATCTGGGAGCTTGGTCCAGCGGCCAGGCGTCAGAAGAGTTCTTCCTCGGCAGGGTCGATGCCATCGTCAACCTTCAGCCCATCTTCCGCCCCAAAAATCTGGAGGATGCCGTAAGCTCCCTCTCAAAGCTGGACATCCCGGTATTTCATCCCCTCACTGTCTACCATAAGACGGAAGAGGACTGGCAGGAGGATATACACGGCCTCTCCAGCAGCGAGGTGGGCTGGTCTGTGGCCATGCCGGAGTTCGAGGGGGTCATCGAGCCCCTGATCATAGGCGTGACCGATAAATCGGTCTCCGATGGCGCACTGATAGAAAGGCATGTCCCTCTCGATGAGAGGGTCTCCAAGGTCTGCAGGCGCGTCTCCGCCTGGATCGACCTCAAGAAGAAGCCCGCCTCCGAGAGGCGGGTGGCCTTCATTCTGCACAACAACCCCTGCGTATCGGCGGAGGCCTCCGTGGGGGGAGGTGCCCATCTCGACACCCTGGAGAGCGTGGCCCGCATCATGAACAGGATGGTGGAGACTGGCTACCATCTGGAGGCCCCTCCCAAAAACGGCAAGGAGCTTATAGAGACGATCATGGGCCGCAAGGCCGTCTCCGAGTTTCGCTGGACCCCCATCGAAGAGATCGTGGAGAAGGGGGGCGCCCTTGCCTATTTGAGCGAAGAGGAATACCGGCGGTGGTTTGACCGACTGTCGCCAGAGGTCCGGGATCGGGTCAGCGAGGCCTGGGGAAGGCCCCCAGGCGAGGAGAAGGACGGGATCCCCGCCGCCATGCTCTATCAGGGAAAGATAGTGATAACGGGGGTGCAGTACGGTCATGGGGTGGTCTGTGCCCAGCCCAAGCGAGGCTGCGCCGGAGCGCGGTGTGACGGTCAGGTCTGCAAGATCCTCCACGATCCAGATGTTCCGCCCACCCACCAGTATCTTGCCACGTACAGATACATCGAGGATTGCTTTGGGGCGGATGTGATTGTGCATGTAGGAACCCACGGAAACTTGGAATTTCTTCCGGGAAAATCGGTCGGCCTCTCTGGCGACTGTTATCCCGATATTGGGATCGGAGATATGCCGCACCTTTACATCTACAACTCCGACAACCCTCCCGAGGGGACCATCGCCAAACGGCGCAGCTACGCCGTCCTGATCGATCACATGCAGACGGTGATGACCGACTCCGATCTTTACGGAGAGCTGAAGGAGCTGGAGGAGAAGATCGCCGAGTACAACAGGGCCAAAGTCTCCGATGGCGGAAGAGCGCATGCGCTGGAGCATATAATTCTGGAGCTTCTGGAGGAGAGCAACCTGGCCAAGGAGATGAAGCTCGAGAAGATGATGGAGTCGGGGGCCAGCTTCGAACAGATCCTGGAGAGGGCCCACGACAAGATCTCCCAGCTCTACAACACCCAGATCCCCGACGGCATGCACATCTTCGGCCTGCTCCCCGAGGGCGAGAGAAGGTTGGAGATGGTTCGGGCCATCCTCCGTCCCGAGGTGAGAAAGGCGGCAGCAAGGCTCCTCGATAGAGAGGTAACTACCCGGATCGAGGATCTGCAGGAGCTGGACGGCCTCGGCAAAGAGCTGATCTCCGCCATGATGCAAGATGACGGCTCTGGTGATCTCAAATTGAACGCCCTCCTGGATGTCCGGCGGCTGAAGGCCAACGAAGCCCTGATGGCCTTGCGAGATCGGGTGGAAGAGCTCAGATGGAGGATCGAGGAGTCAGAAGAGATGGAAAGCCTGCTCCACGGATTTTCCGGTGGCTACATAAAGCCGGGGCCCTCCGGCCTCATCACCAAGGGGAAGATCGAGGTCCTGCCCACGGGCAGAAACTTCTTCTCTCTGGACCCTTCGTCCATTCCCACCGAGGCGGCCTGGATGGTGGGCAGAAAGCTGGCCAAAAGCCTCATAGATAAGTACGAAAAGGAGCAGGGTCGCCTTCCCGAGAACGTGGCCATGTTCTGGATGGCGGGAGATGTGATGTACGCCGACGGGGAGCAGATGGCCCAGATGTTCTATCTCATCGGCGTCGAGCCCGTCTGGAAGAGCGGCAGGCTGAAGGGCTATCAGATAATCCCCCTGGAGGAGCTGGGCCGTCCTCGGATCGACCTCACCGTCCGAGTCTCGGGGATCACCAGGGACTGCTTCTACAACTGCATCGAGATGATGGACCAGGCGATAAAGGAGGTGGCTGGGCTGGATGAACCGTCAGAGATGAATTTTTTGCATAAGCACGACCTGGAGAACGGCCCTTCGCCACGGATCTTCGCCAGCCGGCCGGGGACATACGGAAATGGAGTAAATCTGGCCGTCTACGCCAGCGCCTGGAAGGAGAACAAAGACCTCTCAGATGTCTTCATCTACTGGAACGGCTACGCCTATGGCAAAGGTTTCTTCGGCGAGGAGTCGCAAGAGCGGCTCATAAAGCAGCTCAGAAGCGTGGACGTCACTTTCAACAAGACCACCACCGACGAGAAGGATCTCTTCGGTTGCTGCTGCTACTTTGGAAACCATGGGGGCCTGACCATCGCCGCCCGGGAGGTCTCGGGAAAGGACGTCGAGGCCTATTATGGCGACACCAGGGATGCTGATCACGTGGAAGTTCGGGACCTCGCCGACGAGGTGAGGCGCGTCGTCAGGACGAAGCTCCTCAACCCCAAGTGGGTCGAGGGGATGAAGCGGCACGGCTACAAGGGCGCAGGCGACATCTCCAAGCGTGTGGGACGGGTCTACGGCTGGGAGGCTACGACCCAGGAGGTGGACGACTGGATCTTCGACGAGATCGCAAAGACCTTCATCATGGATGAGGAGAACCGCGAGTTCTTCCAGGAGAACAACCCCTGGGCGATGGAGGAGATGGGCCGGAGGCTCCTGGAGGCGGAGCAGAGGGGCTTGTGGAAGGCCGACCCCGAGGTTCTCGATGCCCTGAAGTCGCTCTACCTCGAGATCGAGGGCTGGATGGAAGAGCGGATGGGCGACGTGGGGGGCGAGTTTCAGGGCGGGGCGATCGACGTTATCTCTGCCGATGAAGTGGCCGCCTGGAAGGAGAAGATGTCGAAGATGCTGGGGGCTTAGACTATCTTGTGGGAGGTTGAAAGCACAAAATAGAAATGGGATGAAGTATCGTTTAAATCTTTTTTTCGTTCTATTATTTTAGTCAAGTTAGCCGAAATGATTATAAATAATGAGGATAATTCGCATTAAATCATACAAATATGACTTCAAGTATGGCTAGAAGGATGGTAGCTGATGAATCGATTGGCCTTCGGATTGGTGGTGCTGGCATGCACGATGCTGGTCATTATGTCCGCGGTTGCGACCGATTACACCCTCGGCATCTTCGGAAACGCGAACATGGACGATACGATAGACGAGGATGACATAGCGTACGTACAAGGGATAATCGAAGGAACGAACGAAGAGACCGAACTCGCGGATGCCAACTATGACGGCAAAATCGACGAGGAGGATATAGCACAGATCGAGTATATAATAAAAGGGGTGGAAGAGGAACTTACGATTATCGATACCATTGATAGAGTTATAACGGTGAAAAAGCCGATAAATAGGATCGTAGTCATTAACAGAAACGCCCTTGAAACAATGCGATCAATCGATGCAACTGATAGCATTGTTGGTGTATGTAAGCAAACAACAGACGATAAGGCATTCTTTCCGGTGTTCAGCGAGTATCCATGCGTAGGATCGTGGAGTTCTCCTGATATTGAAAAGATATTAGAGTTACAACCTGATGTTGTCATTCTTTGGGCAACTTTGAGCCCGTCTACTCAGGAGGAGACTCAAAATAAAATTGAAGCAAGCAATCCTGATATTACAGTAATTCGTTTTGACTGCTTTATGCCGGATTGGTATATCGAAGAAGTACGAAAACTTGGATATGTCCTTGGCAAAAAAGACGAAGCTGAAGTATTTATTGATTTTTATCAGAGTTGTAAGGGCAGTATAACGGATAGATCGGACAGAATTTTAGCAGAAGATAGGCCAAAAGTCTACATTGAACGGGAGCACTACAGTACTGATGGTGTAGGAAGAGCAACACATCAGATGGTTGTAGCTGCTGGTGGGGATAATATTTTCAGTGATCTTTCAGGTTATGGCGATATAGATCCCGAAGAGGTAATAACAAGAGATCCAGAGATTATAATAAGGGTCGAAAAAGCGGCAGGTGGCTATCTTTTGGACGTAGAAAACACTGAAATGCTAGAGGAACTGAAGGAAGAGATTATGAATCGTCCTGAATTGCAGAATGTTACAGCAGTGAAGGCTGGAAATGTTTACGTAATTAGTGATTTCGTCTATCGTGGAGCAAGAGATATTGTGGGCATCGCCTACCTGGTAAAGTGGTTCCACCCAGATCTCTTCGAGGATCTTGACCCCCAGGCGATCCATCAGGAATACCTGACCCGATTCCAGGGACTGGATTACGACCTGGACAAGCATGGGGTGTTTGCATATCCGTCACTGGAAGTGAACTAAAATGAAATTATCTATTTATTCTTTGATGATGCTGCTTGCATCATCTACGCTGCTGGTCGTCACGCCTGCGGTTGCAGATGATTACACGCTGGGCATCTTCGGCAACGCTAACATGGACGATACGATAGACGAGAAGGACATAGAACACGTCCGAGGAATAGTCGACGGAACAAAAGAAGCTACGGAGCTGGCAGATGCCAATTATGATGGTCAGATCGATGAAGAAGACCTTGCACAGATAGAACTGATCATAAACGGGGAGGAGAAGGAGCTTACACTAATTGATTCAGCAGATAGAATTGTGACGGTAAATAAGCCGATAACGAGGATGGTTGCTACAGGTTATCGCAGCGTTGAAGTAATCAGATCAATCAAAGCGGGTGATAAAATAGTTGGCGTCGGTAAACATATCATTGACAACCCAATATTCTTCCCTGAATTTAGTACGCTTCCAAATATTGGGCAAGCAACGCTAAGTCCTGACCTTGATATCGAAAAGGTATTAGAGCTAAAAACGGAAGTTGTCATATTGCCTGCAACGAGCGCCTCTGCTTTGAATGAGGAGCTTCAGAACAAAATTAAATCTGCCGATCCTACAATTACGGTGGTCCGTTTTGACTGTGACACGCCAGAGACCCATACAGACGAAGTAAGAAAGCTTGGCTACATATTTGGTAAAAAGAAGGAGGCAGAGGAGTTTATCGGATTTTATGAAGGAATTATTAATATTATATTGGCTCAAGTGGAAACACTCACATACGATGATAAACCAAAAGTATATTCAGAGAGATTTGGTGCGACTCCATACAAAACGTATGGTGCTGACTCTTCGCACCAACAGACAATTGCAGCAGCAGGAGGCAATGACCTCTTTAGCGACATATTTGGTAGCTCAGTTGAGATAGATCCTGAAGAAGTAATAACGCGAAATCCTGATATCATAGTAAAGGTCGAGAGTTATCTGAATGCGGGTGGCTATCATTTGGATTCAGGAGATACAGCGACATTGGAGGAAATCAGAAATGAGATCATCAACCGCCCTGAATTGGCCAATGTAACAGCAGTGAAAAATGGACAAGTCTACGTAATCACAACTGATTCTATTGGCGGAGGGAGATTTTTTATAGGCATTGCATATCTTGCAAAGTGGTTCCATCCTGATCTTTTCAAAGACTTAGATCCAAAGGCGATTAATCAGGAATATCTGACAAGATTCCAGGGTCTGGATATTGATTTGGAGGAGAATGGAGTGTTTATATATCCACCACAAGAGGTGAGCTAAAATGAATATATCCATTTTTTCATTTATAACGATGCTTATAGCATCATCGACACTGACGGTCATGCCAACGGTTGCATCTGATTACACCCTCGGTATCTTCGGCAACGCGAACATGGATGACACGATCGACGAAGATGACATAGCATACGTAGAAGGGGTTATCGACGGAACGAACGATGAGACTGAGCTGGCAGACGCGAATTACGATGGTACGATCGATGAAGAGGACATAACACAGATAGAGTTTATCATACTTGGTGAGGAGAAGTCGATTACCGTATCTCAATATGTTGGATCTCCAGCAGTTATTGCAGATAGAACAGTAACTATCAATAAACCTGTGGAACGTATTATCATGCTCGATACCTATGGTATCGATGCCATTAGAATATTCGGGGAACAGGATAAAGTAGTCGGTGTTGCCAGCGAGATTACTGAGAGCGAATACTCATATCTCCCAGAACTTAGCAAATTACCATCTGTCGGCATGTCAACCACACCGGATGTTGAGGAAATTCTTAGCCTAAATCCAGATTTGGTGATTACATGGCGTTCTCTTGGAAACAATGTTGAGGAACTTGTTGAACAGCTTCCAGAATCGATCCCAGTAGTCGGTTTGGATTTCTGGCGAGCAAGTGCTCTAAAAGAAGAACTGATGAAACTTGGCTATATCCTTGGAGAAAAAGATAAAGCGGAGCATTATAATAATAATTTCCATGATAACTATATTTGTCTAGTCAAATCGCGGACAGATGAATTGTCAGAGGAAAATAAACCAAATGTTTACGCGGAATGTACACGTGCCTATTTTACTTACGGCGGTACAAGTAGCGCACAGGAAATGATAGAGATAGCTGGTGGGAAAAATATATTTTGGGATATACAAAAAAGTACGTTTAATGTAGATCCAGAGGAAGTGGTGATAAGAAATCCTGACGTTATTTTCAGGGGTGCCTATTCTGGCGCCGGATATGGTATGGATGATACATCAGAGATGAAAATACTAAGAGACGATATATTGGGTCGTTCTGAATTGGCGGATGTTAACGCCGTGAAAAACGGACATGTTTACATAGTAGATCCAACCCTAAGCTACGGGATGGATTATCCTATACATATTGCATATTTGGCAAAATGGTTCCATCCAGCTCTCTTCAAGGACATCGATCCCAAAAAAATACATCAACAGTACCTAACAGAGTTCCTGGGATTGGATTACGATTTAGATGAGCATGGAGTATTTGTATATCCGCCACCGGAGGTGAGCTAATATGAATATATCAACTTTTTCGTTTTTGACTATACTTATTGCATCATCGGCACTGGCAGTTATGCCTGCGATTGCATCTGATTACACGCTTGAAATCTTCGGCAACGCGAACATGGATGATACGATAGACGAAAATGACATCGAATATGTACAAGGCATAATCGATGGAACAAACGAAGCTACAGAACTGGCTGATGCAAATTATGATGGCGAGGTCAACGAGGAAGACATAACACAGATCGAGCTGATCATAAACGGGGAGGAGAACGAACTTACGATTGTAGACGACTCTGCAGAGCACAAATCTGTAACAATCAGCAAACCGATGAATAGCGTCGTAGTACTTAGCACCTATAGTGCAGAAGCAATGAGGGCGCTTGACGCGGCGGATAAATTAGTTGGTATTCCTAGTTACTTGGCCGAGGAGCACAGTCTATTTTTCCCAGAGATCAGCAATTTGCCAACTATTGGAAGCGGATTCGATCCAGATCTTGAGAAGCTAGTATCACTTGAGCCGGATTTGGTTATTGCATTTGCAGAATCCCCCAACCCTGAGGATTTCGACAGCAAACTTCCGACAAGTATCAAGGTGATTCATCTGGACTTTTCACAGTCTGACTTGATGCGCGAAGATTTTAAAAAATTGGGATATATTGTCGATAGGACTGTTGAAGCTGAAGAAGTCGTAAAATTCTACGATGATTTCAACACCAAGATCATTGAACAGGCAGAGGATCTTTCAGACGATGAAAAGCCAAGAGTGTATATTGAGTCTATAACGTCGACTACTAGGAGTTATAACTCGATTGGCAAAGGAACAGGTCCAGATAGCGCTTGTGAAATGGCGGGTGGAACGAATATAGCTGAACATAACGACTATAAATCGGTAGATCCTGAGTGGGTAATATCGGAAAATCCTGATATAATCATCGGAGTTTTGTTCACCAGCTTGGGTTGTGGTTACGAACATGACAGTACTTCAGAATTTGAAATTATCAGGAATGATATTATGAGTCGCCCTGAATTATCGGAGGTCAAAGCGGTAAAAGAGGGGAAAGTGTATTGCATTGCCACTCAGGTTATGACCAAGCCGAGGTATTTCGTGGGAATCGCTTACTTAGCAAAATGGTTCCATCCTGATTTATTCGATGATCTGGATCCTGAGGCAATAAATACGGAATATCTGGAGCGATTTCAGAGCATGCCGTATCGAGGTGTTTATGCCTATCCACCCCTGGAGGTGAACTAAATGAAAACTGTGACCCTTTTTGTGGTGATGGTGTTTTTGGCATCGCCAACAATGACGGCTCTACCTGCAGCGGCATCCGATTACACGCTTAACATCTTCGGCAACGCGAACATGGATGATACGATAGACGAGGATGACATAGAGTACGTGGAAGAGATCATCGACGGGACAGATGAAGAGACAGAGTTGGCAGACGCCAACTATGACGGCAGAATAGACGAGAGTGACATAACTCAGATAGAGCTGGTCATAATCGGAGAGGAGAAGGAGCTTACGATCGTAGATAGCGCTGATAGAGTTGTAACGGTTCCCAAACCAGTTGAAAGTATAATTCCTCTTACTTCGGATCAGGTAGAGGTTCTCAGATCGATTGGTGCAACAGATAAGATAATAGGAATAAACGATTACGTAACTGAACTTTCATCATTTTTCCCAGAATTTGTCAATCTTCCTAGCGCAGGTGGTTATGAACCTGATTTGGAGGTAATAGTGGAACTCAGACCTGACATCGTCATGACAACGAACCCTCAGAAGCTTGAAGATTCGCTAGACGGGAACGATATCGTTTTCATCGGTTTCAAATTCTACACACCATCTACAATGAAAGATGAGATCTTGAAATTGGGATATCTATTGGATAAGAAAAACGAAGCTGAGCATCTGATCGAGTACTATGAGAGCGTAACAGAACCTATTGAGGATGTTGTTTCTGAGATATCAGATGATCAGAAAAAGAGAGTCTATTATGAGTGGTGTACAGGGACGTATAAGGCCTATGGGAGCGATACAGGCGGCCATGAAGCTCTCACCAGTGCCGGAGCGATAAATATCGCTGCGGAGTTGACTGGGTGCCCAACTGTTGATCCGGAGTGGGTGACAGAGCAGAATCCAGATATTATACTCAAAAATATTTGGTATGGCGAGTGCCAATGCGGTTATGAGACAGAAAACTCCACATATATACGAGATGCAAGGGACGAAATCATGAACCGTCCCGAGCTAGCCAACGTCAATGCGGTGAAGGATGAAAAGGTTTTTGTGATATGCTATAAGATTGGTGCATCCCCGCAGTATCCAGTGGGCATGGCGTATATGGCAAAGTGGTTTTACCCAGAGCGCTTTGAAAACCTAGACCCACATGTGATTCACACGGAATATCTGGAGCGGGTCCAAGGAGTTCCATATCAAGGTGTTTATGTATGTCCACCATTCGGAGAGAGCTGAATGAAACATTTTACTGTATTTATTTTGATGATGATTCTTGCATCATCAATGCTGGCTGTCATGCCAGCAGCTGCATCTGACTACACGCTTGGCATCTTCGGCAACGCGAACATGGACGATACGATAAACGAGGATGACATAGAATACGTAGAAGGAATCATCGACGGAACAAACGAAGAGACTGAGCTGGCAGATGCCAACTATGATGGCGTGATCGATGAGGAAGATATAACTCAGATAGAATGCATAATATACGAAACATCCGAGCAGATTTTCCTCATAGATGGTGCCAACAGGATGGTTAAAATACCTCTCCCCGTGGAGAGGGTTGTGCCTCTTGTCGACCGTGATGCGAAAATTTTGGCTGTCCTTGATGCACAGGATCTCGCAGTGGGCGTCTCAGAGAATATAAAAACGAGCACGGAATACCAGATACTCCTCCCTGAGCTCATAAAACTTACCTCAGTGGGTTCCTGGACAAATCCTGATCTGGAAGCGTTACTAACGATAGAACCCAACCTGCTAATCGCATACAGCACAAATGCGGAGAGAATAAATGATTCCATAGGTGAACATGTAGCAGTTCTGGGCTTTTCATCTTCAACTCCTGAGACTACATTAGATGAGCTGCTAAAGCTCGGTTACGTCCTAAATAGAAACCAAAGAGCCAGAGAGTATGTAGATGAATTTCATGATAAGTATCTTCATTTAGTAGAGGATCGAATCAAGGATGTCACTTTAGCGGATCGTCCGAGTGTATACGTTGAATCTAGTTCTGAGCCGTATAAAACATACAACAAAAATTCCGTGGTGCAAAAGTTGATCAATTTGTCGGGAGGCGTCCATATATTTTCCGATCTGGAAGGATCGGGAGCTTTCGCTACCCTTGATGCTGAAGAGATTTTAAATAAGAATCCAGATATTATCATAAAATATGCTGATAAGGCCGACTCAGGATACTCGGTAAGCGATTCTGCTAAGATGGAGGAATTGAGAGAAGAGCTACTAGATCGCCCAGAGCTAGTGGCAGCGGAGGTCAACGCCGTCAAGGACGACAGAGTTTACGTGATGAGCTCCTATCTTAGCTACGGTCCCGATTATCCAGTACTTCTCATGTATTGGTCCAAGTGGCTTCACCCGGATCTCTTCAATGATATTAATCCCCAAGAAATCCATAAGGAATACTTCGATCGGTTCTATGAGACGAATTATTCCCCAGATCAGGGAGTCTTCGTCTATCCACCTTTGGAGGAGAGCTAAATGAAACTATCAACCCTATTTACCCTGTTGGTTATGGTATCGTGCACACAGATGCTATCGATATCATCTTTGGCATCTGACTATACGCTCGGCATCTTCGGCAACGCTAATATGGATGATACGATAGACGAGAACGACGTAGCGTACGTAGAGGGAATCATCGCTGAAACGAACGAAGAGACCCTGCTGGCAGATGCCAACTATGATGGCGTGTTCGACGAGGATGATGTAACTCTGATAACTCAGATCGTGAACGATGAAGAAGATGAGATCACCGTAATCGACACCACGGGACGATACGTCACGATAAACAAACCTCTGAGAAGAATTATCGTACTAAATGCAAACATTCTCGAAGTAATGCGTTCCCTCAATCTTGATAAAGAATCCATCGCTGCGATATCGTCGAGTGCTATGTCCAAGGAGGATTTCTTCCCGGAGTTCCAAACCACTTTAAATGTGGGCACTGGATGGGAGCCCGACGTTGAGAAGGTGATAGAGGCCGATCCAGATATCGTGTTTTTATATGCAACCCAATTTGTAACATCTTGTGATGAGGTTCAAAACCAGCTTGAAAATGCCGGCCTTAAGGTGATACGTTTCGATTGCTTCAAGCCGGAGACCTATCTAGATGAGGTCAGCAAATTAGGTTTCATTCTTGACAAAGAAGACGATGCAGACGATTTCACAGAATTTTACAACAAATGCCTGAACGATATCAAAGATAAAGTGGAAGACATCCCCGAGGACGAGAGACCCAAAGTTTACTTCGAGGGTTTAACAGGCTACAAAGTTGTAGACAAAGAAGAGGTGATGGTGCGAGATCCAGAGATCATAGTCGTGCAAGGTTACACCAGGGGCAAATATGGATACAACGTAGATGATCCAACGTGGCTGAAAGATATGCATGATGAAATTGTCGGACGAACTGAAATGTCCCAGATCTCTGCGGTGGACGATGACAAAGTATACGTAATCATCAAAGAGCTTACAGGCAATAAACATTTCCTGGCCATAGTCTTCCTGGCAAAGTGGTTCTATCCGGATCTTTTCGAGGATCTTGACCCCCAGGCGATCCATCAGGAGTACCTGACCAGGTTCCAGAGACTGAATTACGACCTAGACGAGCATGGAGTGTTTGTATATCCGACAACGGAGGTGAGCTGAATGAACTCATCCGTATTATCATTTTTGACGATGCTTATTCTACCATCCGTCTTGATGGTTGTCACACCAGCGATTGCATCTGATTACACGCTAGGCATCTTCGGCAATGCGAACATGGACGACACGATAGACGAGGATGACGTAGCATATGTTGAAGGGATAATAGACGGAACGAATGAAGAGACTGAGCTGGCAGACGCCAAACACGACGGCGTGATCGACGAGGACGACATCGTTCGGATCGAGCAGATCATAGCAGGGGAAGAGAAGGAGCTTACGATCATCGACAGCGCCGACAGAATTGTAACCATCAAAAAGCCGGTTGATAAGATAATCGCTCTCAACAGCGATGTAGCCTCAGCGGTGAAGAACCTCGGATCAACGGATCGAGTGGTGGGCGTAAGCAATGTTGTACTGAAGAAGGATTACTACTTCCCAGAACTCGGCGACAGACAGAACGTCGGCTATCCAGAATATGACTATGAGATGATCCTATCTCTCAACCCCGATCTGGTCATAAACTACGGTTCTGGTAGCTATTATGAGCCCAAGTTGCTGGAGATGACAGAAGCACTACCTGATATTACAATAGTCGGGCTTGATTTCTACAAGCAACAATCTCTGAGATACGAAATGGATATGTTGGGTTACATCCTCGACGAAGAGGACGAGGCAAAAGAGTACAACGATTGGTGCGGCAAATATGAAGATGCCGTAAAAATCTTGGTTGATTCGCTCGATCCTGGAGATAGACCAAGGGTATTCATCGCCACGATGGAAGGTTATCCAGGTGCACTTAAAACTTATGGGCCAGGTTCTGGGTGTGACATCCTCTGTTCACTAGCAGGGGGCATCAACATCGCAGGAGACTTGTCAACAACATATCCGAAAGTTGATTCTGAATGGGTGATTTCTGAGAATCCCGATGTGATCATTACGTTTGGATACGGCAATCAGGGCTGGGCCAACATGACGGAGCCTGAGAACCTGAAAAGCGACGTTCTAAACACTGAGGAGTGGGCGCATCTCTCGGCTGTAGAGAACGACAGAGTGTACGTATGCAATTATGAGCTCCTCTTCGGGCTGGATAGCGTCGTAGGGCTTACTTATTGGGCCAAATTTCTGCACCCGGAGTTCGACTTGGATTCTCCTGAAGTCATATACAGGGAGTATTATGAGATGCTGAACGAAGAGTATCCAGAAGATTTGATCCAGATATATCCTTCCCTGGAAGTGAGATGAGATGAACAGATCCATCTTTTCGTTTTTGATTACACTGCTCGTATCATCGATGTTGTTGTCAGCCGCTCCAGCGACAGTATCCGAGGATGGTACTCTGCGCATATTCGGGAACGCCAACATGGATGATACGATAGATGGCGATGACGTAGCATACTTAGAAGGGATCATCGACGGAACGAATGATGAGACCAAGCTGGCAGACGCCAAACACGACGGTGTGATCGATGAGGATGACATCGCCCAGATTGAGCTGATCATAGCAGGGGAGGAGGACCAGCTCATCATCCTTGACGATGCCAGAAATCCATTGGCTCTGACGATGCCCATCCGGAGGATAATCGTTCTCAGCGCTGATTGTTCCGAGGTGATAAGGTGCTTTGGGATCGACGACAGAATCATCGCTGTAGATTCCTATACCGCCGAAGACATTAATTTCTTCCCCAAGTTTGCAGATCTGCCCACAGTGGGATCTTCCTTTCATCCCGACTGTGAGGCCATAATAGAGCTCAATCCTGACATAGTATTTGCATATACAAGCGTAAACGAAGAAGAGCTAGAGGACAAATTGGAGCCCGCTGGTATCCCTGTGGTTCGTTTTTCGACATGTAAAGTGCCCACAAGAGATATTCAGTTGAGAACGATCGGCTATATCCTTGGTGAGGACGCAAAGGCAGAAGAAATTATCGAGTTTTATAACGGCATCACCAATCCGCTGGCTGAGGCCTTGGACGATCTGTCTGATGGTGAAAAGCCTCGGGTCTACATCGAATGCTACAAGGAGTACCGTGCCCGTAACCAACGATCTGGAACCCATCCCATGGTTGAAATGGCTGGCGGGATAAACATCGCCCAAGATTTGGACCCCCTGGGATCAGGAACCACCCTCGAGGTCGACCCAGAATGGATAATCGAGCAGAATCCGGAGATAATTATAAAGGTGGTCTCCGGGAGCACAGTCTCCTGCGGATACGACCTGGATGACTCCTCGCAGATGAAGCTGGCTCGAGATGAGATCATAAACCGGCCCGGGTTCGAAAACATAGATGCGATAAAGAATGGCCGGGTTTATTTGATCTCATCTCACATCTGCGATAGGTCGTGTAACGCCATTGGCATCGCCTATCTAGCAAAGTGGTTCTATCCTGAGTTATTCGAGGACCTTAACCCTCAGGCGATCCATCAGGAGTACCTGACCAGATTCCAGAGGTTGGATTATGACCTGGGCAAGCATGGGGTATTTGTATATCCGTCCCTGGGGGTGAGCTGAGATGAACGCATCCCCTATTTCTTTTTTGACGATGCTTATTGCATCATCTGCGCTTCTGATGGTCATGTCTGCGATTGGATCTGATTACACGCTCAGCATCTTCGGCAACGCCAACATGGACGACGCAATAGACGAGTACGATATAGAATACGTAGAAAGGATCATCGCCGGAACGAACGAAGAGACCCAGCTAGCAGATGCCAACTATGACGGCCAGATCGATGAGGCGGACATCGCTCAGATAGAGCTGATCATACTTGGGGAGGAGAAGGAGCTCACGATCATAGATTATACGAATAGGATTGTGACAGTAAGCAAGCCCGTAGGGCGTGTTATACTACTGAATGAGTATTGTGCTGATGCTGTACAGATGTTGGGGGTCCAGAATAAAATAGTCGGTGTGTCCAATCCGGTTACAGAGTATACATATCTACCCAAACTCAGCAATCTACCTGGGCTTGGCATGGCCAAAGATCCAGACCTTGAGGCGATTATCAGCCTCGATCCCGATTTACTTATTACATGGTGGTCGCCAACCGTTTCGGAACTTGCTGAGACGCTTCCGGACAGTATCACTGTTGTTGACTTCTCCTTTACTAAACCAGAGAATCTTACTGATGAATTGATGATGCTTGGTTATATTTTTGGAAAAAGAGATTATGCAAACCGCTACATTGATGATTTCCATGGAAAATATATTGGTCTCATCAAATCGAGGACAGAAGGATTGTCGGACGAGGAGAGGCCAAAAGTCTATGTAGAGTGCAACAAGCCTTACAAGACTTATGGTCACACCACAGGCGCCCATCAATCGATTAATCTGGCCGGTGGGAGAAATATCTTTTCCGATCTCGAGGGGATTCCTATTGTAGATCCCGAAGTAATTCTGGAGAGGGATCCTGATGTCATCATTGTAGGCGCGTATACCGATGCCGGGTACGAGGTGGAAGATCCTTCAAAGTTGGCGGATTTGAGGGATGAAATCATGAGCCGCCCTGAATTTGCTGATATCACTGCAGTGAAAGATGGGAAGGTTTACATGGTAGATGTAACCCTCCATTACGGGCTTGATTATCTTTTAGGTATTGTACATTGGGCGAAAATTATCCATCCTGACCTATTCGTCGATTTGAATCCTCAGGAGATACATCAGGAATATTTGACAAAATATCTGGGATTGGACTTCGACCTGGATGAAAAGGGCGTATTTGTATATCCGCCCTTGGAGGTGACGGGATGAAAACACCGACCTTATTTTTATGGATGCTTTTTACAGCATCTGCTCTAGTAGTCATTCCAGCATGTGCGTCCGATTACACATTAGGCATCTTCGGGAACGCCAATATGGACGATACGATAGACGAGGATGACTTAGAATATGTAGAAGGGATCATCGACAGGACGAACGAAGAAACCCAGCTGGCAGATGCCAACTATGACGGCCAGATCGATGAGGATGACTTAACGCAGATTGAGCTGACGATGTTGGGTGAGGAGAAAGAACTCACCATCCTCGACGGTCTGGGAAGGGCAATAACCATAGAAATGCCTCTGGAACGAATCGTCAGTATTGCTGGAAGCTACGGTCCTGAAACCTTCTGCGCCTTAGGTGTCCAAGATAAGCTGGTTGGGGTGGCAAGTTATGCCAAGGAGAATTCCAAACAACTGGAAGAGTTCTTGCAAGAGATTCCTGCAGTTGGCAGTTCCAAGAGTCCAGATGTTGAAGTCATCCTGAATCTGAACCCTCAGATTGTACACTCCTACGAGTGCTATTACGATTCACAAACTGAGCTGGAGGAGACGCTCAACTCCATGAGCATCCATTTGGTCCCACTTGACTTCCACAAACCAACGAACTTCCCAAATGCCATAATGACAATCGGCTACCTGTTAAACGAACAAAATAGGGCACAAGAGCTGATCGATTTTGAGGAATACTATCTCGGCCTCATAGATGAGCGAACAGAAATGTTGGAGGATGAAGATAAGCCGACGGTATATCTGGAGAGCTATTTGGATTACAGGACAGCCGGACCCGGAAGCTCCGAGAACGACAACGCCCTTCCGCGCTGTGGTGGTATTAACATATTCGATGACGTTACCGGCGTGGTTTACATAGATCCCGAGTCGGTGATACGGAGAAACCCTGAAGTGGTTCTCAGGCTCGTTCACGATGGGCAGGTACTCTCCGGTTATGGCGTCACCGATGTTGGTCCGATCAACGAGCTGAGAGAGCAGACGATTAACCGTCCAGGATGGGAGAGCATCGATGCGGTTAAAAACAACCGAGTTTATCTCATAAGCACATCGTCTGAGTCCACTCATATGTCTGTTTTCCTGATGTATGTGGCCAAGTGTTTGCACCCGGAACTCTTCGAAGACGTAGACCCTGAGCAGATTTATGAGGAGTGGTTCCACAGGTTCTTGGGAGTAGATTATCTGGGTGTGTATGCCTACCCACCTCCGTCTAGTTGGTAAGAAATGATATTAAGATATTGCTGAGGTGTTCTTCAGATGAAAATAACCTGCATAGTAGGAAACTCGTACCTACCTATAATCGCAAAGGCGAACAAGCGCCTAGGATTCGAGCTGGCGCTCTACTCCACACAGCGTCTCGATGATCAGCCCGGCCGGCTGGAAGATGCCCTGAAGTCCTGCGCTGAGTCGGACCTGATCTTCATTCACAGGGGGAGCGATCCGATCTGGGATGAGATCGAGCCGAAGATGAAGGAGATCGGAGAAAGCACTCCCATCGTCTGCCTCGGATACGATCCGTCGTACTGGCTGCTCTCCACCGCGCTGGCCGAGGTGGTGGTCACGGCGAACGCCTACCTCACCTACGGTGGGGAGGGGAACGTCTGTAACATGTTCCTCTACCTGTGTAAAGAGCTGCTCGACGTGGATTGCGCCTTTGATCCTCCTATT
>LDZT01005125.1_pt1 | contig 33447 bp, 40 predicted proteins | sample 615521 | NCBI WGS metagenome assembly LDZT01 (sample SAMN03408292, study PRJNA278302) | terrestrial metagenome | isolation source: oil reservoir sample SB1 | place: USA: Alaska, North Slope, Schrader Bluff formation | collected 2011-09 | reverse complement strand
ACACGGGCTCGACTCGACAGTACAGGCGTCGGTGGGGTGGTCAACTTTTCGGCTATCGCAGCACCCTCAAGTGGTCAACATTTAGGTTATCGAACACACAGCTTGAACTGCACCATCTGGCTCGCTTCTTTTCGTGAAGCGCCCCGGGTTTGGCGAGGCACTCACGCTGAGATCGCGCCCTGGATTTGTCGCCCGATTTGTCGCCCAAATGCATGGTGATTGTTGGTACTCGTTGGTACCTATTGGGACTCGCCGCAGCTTCGCTGTACCAACGAGTCCCAAGTAGTCCCAATAGTCACAAGCACTTTCAGGATTCGAATTCCCTTGGGGGCACCAGATTCTCGGTAGACTCGCCAGTCACGACAGGCGGGTCTATCTGCTTCTTCAGGGCCCGATGATGGTTCCACTGAGTGGTTGGCCTCACTGAACGATATCATCAGCACTTCAGATGATATCGTTAACGACTCACTGAGTCGTCTTCTCCCACGTCGCGTCACGCCCGCCCTTTGTGCACATGATCTCACCATTGTCTCGAAGCTCGCCGAGCACGCGAACGATCGTGGGACGGCTCACTCCCGGACAGGCTCGCTCGACGTCGGCGTACCGGAAGGTTGCCGGGAGGTGCCGGATGCAGTCGATCACCATCTCGCGCTTCACCCCGCGCCCGGTCCCCATCTGCCCGACTCGCTGCTCGAACTCGAGGTACGCTGCGATGAGAACGCCGTGCGAGTACTGGAGCCAGGGCACGAGGTCGTGTCGGCCCTCGTGCCATCCGTCCGACGAGGCTTCGAGCGCCTCGTAGTATGTCTCCTTCGAGTCCTCGATGACCTTCTCAAGACTGATGTAGCGGCCGACGTCATAGCCGGCCTGGTACAGGAGCATGAGGTTCAGGATGCGCGACATCCGCCCGTTGCCGTCGGAGAACGGATGGATGCACAGGAAGTCGAGCACGAATGCGGGGACTGAGATCAGCGAGTCAACCTGCCCGCCCGACACGAGTGCCTGATAGCCCGTGACGAGTTCGTTCATCGCGGTGTCCACGACGAGCGGCGCAACGGGGCTGAACCTCAGGCGGTGCGTGCCGTCGGGCAGGACATCGACGATGTCGTTGGCCGTGTTCTTCCACGCCCCGCCCGGAGTGGGCGAGAACTGGTAGAGGTCCCGGTGGAGCTGAAGCACGAGATCGGTCGACAGGTCCATGCCGAGCGCGTTCGCGTGGACGGTCGACAGTACGTCGCGATAGCCCGCGATCTCCTGCTCTGAGCGGTCTCTCGGCGTGGTCTTCTCGGCAGCGATCTCGGCCACACGCCCCGAGGCCGCGGTCACACCCTCGATCCTGTTGGACGATTCGATGCTCTGGACGCGCGCCACCTCGCGAAGCGCGCTCAACGCCTGAGGCGACTGCTTCTCGAAGAGCTGTTGCTTGCCCTTGTACTCGCCGAGGAGACCGATGGAGCGGACCGTGGACATGGGCACGGTCATCTGTTCAAAGCGACCAGGCTTGAATGAACCGCGCACGCCATCTCCTCACGGGAATGAATCGTAAGACATCCAGATGATATCGTTAATGCGTCATGATGTCATTCACGGATCACGCAATCGTGGAGGTCGCCGCACCCCGGACTTGCCTCTGCCGCAGCTCCGCTGTACCAACGAGTCCCAACTAGCGTACGCACGATCAGGATTCGAATTCGCTTGGGGGCACCAGGGTTCCAAGTGGACCTCTCTATGGGAGCAGGGGGGTCTACCCGTGTTGACGCCCCTGAGGATCCCGTGAGGCCGCACCCACTCCACATATGAAGGACTCCGCCGCGTAGGCGGCGGAGTCCTCGCAGATGCCAGCGTTCCGTGTGACCTGCTGGCTGTCGTACGTTTTACATACCGAGGATTGTCTTCACCCTGGCCTCGACGGCGGTACTCAGGGCGCTGGAGCCGCCGAAGAACCTGACGGCTTCGATGTCTGCCTTGTTCGCCTCAAGCGCCGCCTCAGCGTGGGCGTCGAGCACATCCGGTGTCGTCAGCAGCATCACGGTGCGCTGCAGGCCGGCTACCGGGCCACCTGCAAGCGCATCGGGGAACGAGGCGCCGCTTGCGATGCCAACGCCGTCCCACAGCAGGCCCGCGTCCACACCCGCCTGCGCGATCAGGGCCGCTGTCTCGTACCGGTTCGCGCCACCCTGGCGGTCGACATTGTCAGCTCCAAGCTTGCCTTCGACGTACGCCTGAACCGCAGGAGTGACTGCGCTCGTCCCACCAAGGATCATGACGTCCGTGGTATCCACGGGCAGGTATACCGAGTCGGTGCTGGCAAGCAGCACCGGCCAGTCGAGTCCCGCAGCAAGCGGAGCGCCTGCGAGTGCGTCCGGGTAGTTGGCGCCCGTTGCCACCAGAGCTGCGCCGCTATATGTGTCACCAAGGATGTCGATGACCCGGGCCGCCACGGCGCGCGAAGTGGCGTAGCGGTCGGCGCCGGCCAGGCGGAATACGTACCCGTCCACCAGCCCGTAGAGCTCGTCTTCAACGGCTCCCGACACCGCGCTTGTTCCGCCCACGATGTAGACGTACTTGGCGCCCAGGCGCTCGACCTCGGCCGCCACCTCGCCCGGTACGGCATCCGGAGCGGTCAGGAGAACCGGGCCGGCAACAGCGCCCGCTAGCGCTGAGGCGCACAGCGCGTCCGGCCAGTCTGCGCCGGTGGCGAGGACCACGGTATCGGCCCCGTACGGGAATGCCTGCTCGGAAACGGCAACTGCCGTGCTGTATCGGTTGTCACCGCTGAGGCGGTCGCTGCCGGGATCGACCGGTGATTCGAGACCCACCACGTAGACCTGGTCGTAGTCGCTTACCTCCTTGGCCGGTGAGACATCTCCTGTGCCCGCCGGGTCGTAGTACGCGGCGCCGAGGGATCTGATGTCCCGCCCCTGTTCCCAGGAGAACGCAAGCCACTTGCCGTCTCCGCTGAGGGTGAGATCGTAGATCTCGCTGCCCGGGGAGGAGCCATCAGCCGTGACGATCACTCGCTCGAACTTCCCGGTGGCCATGTCCCGCACGTAGACGTCCTGTGCGTCGTTGGTGTCGTCGGCGACGTGATCGCGACCGGAGAAGAACGCCACACGCATGCCATCATCGCTGATGGTCCCGCTGCGCGCACCACGGTCGGGCGAGAGCGCGGTCCCAGGCGTCTCGCTCGCCCAGATCAGCTGCTCATCGACGACCGACCACACATAGACGTCAGAGCGTCCGTTGGCGTCGTCAGGCACGAGGTCCACGTCGGTCGTGAACACGATGAACGCACCATCTCCGGTCATCTGCATGTCCTCAAGACGATCGCCGGGCGAGGACCCGTCGCCGGTGATATCGGCATATGTGTACTCGCCGGTCTCCATATCGCGGATGTAGAGATCTTGCTCGCCGTTCGTGTCCTCTGGGACCAGGTCGCGCCCCGTGTAGATGCCAACGTAGCGGCCGTCGTCACTTACTCCCGCGCAGCGGGCGCCGCGGTTGGGCTCCACGGCGGATGTCGGCGTCTCGCTCACCCATACGAACTCGTCGGTCGCCACGGACCACCCGTATACGTCCGTTCTGCTGTTCGTGTCGCCCGGAACAATGCCGTCCCACCTGACTTCGATGGTCACGAACTGCCCGTCGCCGCTGATGCGGATCTCATCGACGTTGTCGCCCATCGGCGTTCCATCGCCCAGCGGGTCAAGCAGCGTGTACTCGTCGGTGGCCATGTCGCGCAGGTAGACATCCTGCTCGCCGTTCGTGTCCTCAGGGACCATGTCGCGGCCTGTGAGAAACGCCACATAGCGGCCACACTTGCTTATCGCCGAGGACCGCGCACCGCGATCTGGCTCCAGGGCGCCTGAGGGTGTCTTGCTCGCGAGGTACGTGGTCGACGCGATGGTGTCGCGGACGAACACATCCTGTTCGCCCTCATTCAGCGTGTTCTCGTCGTCCGGGGAGAGGTTGGACGCGCGCGAATCGAATGCCACATAGCGCCCGTCATAGCTGATGCTGATCCCTCGGCTCGAGTCGTCACCAGGATCGCCCGCAGGGGAGGCGCTCACCAGCTTCGGTCCGAGGTAACGCCACCAGCCTCCGTATGCTGCGCCCGGAGACAGCGCGAGCAGCATCACGACCGCTATCGCGAGTGCGACCACGCTCCTCCCTCGCCGATGTCGTGATGTGGCCGTCCGTCGGTTGCCCATGCACGCCTCCTTCTCTTGTGAGCTTTGGTCACGATCCAGCGCAGGGCCATACAGCGTGTGTGCCGACCGTCGCTAAGGCTCCCCCCGCATATCCATGCGATTCCCAAAACCTGGATGCTTCAACCGTACGCTGCCGGTGTCGCTGCCGCGGACGTTCGTGTTCGTGGACTCGCCGTCGCCGCCTCCCGTTTGAACGTATCAGCCTCTCGACTGAACGCACAGGAAGGTGTAGAGTTAGCATATACTAAGTCAGCGATACCGCTGACACGGCACTGATCGGGAGGTGGCAGCCATGCCACGAGGCGATGGTAGTGGACCGATGGGGCAGGGCCCCATGACAGGACGGGGCGCTGGGTACTGCGTCGGCCCCGCAGACGCGCCTACGGCACGCGGATTCTTCGGGCGCGGCTTGAGACGAGGCGCAGGCCGGGGTTTTGGTTTCAGGGGCGCCGGGTACGGCCCCGTCGCTCCTGGTTACTACGACCCTGAGGCCGATAAGCGCTTCCTGAGCGACCGGGCGGATGCCCTGACTGCTGAGCTCGACCGCGTGAAGCGGCTGCTCAAGGACACCGGGTCGTCAGAGTCCTGAGGTCGCGTGCGATCTCGGGTGGATCGAGCCACACAGGAGAGTCGATATGCCCAGGCGAGGACCAAGGAGAGGGATGTGGGGCAGAGGTATGGCCTCGGCCCTGCCCCAGCACGCTGCAGGTGACACGCTGCTCGCGCTCCACACGGGAGAGAAGGCGCGCATCGCCGAGATACTCGGCGGTCCGCAACTCGAAGCCCGTCTCGGCAATATGGGCCTGCGGCTTGGCAAGCAGGTGACCAAGGCCGGCGCGATGCCGGCGGGCGGTCCTGTCACGGTGGAGTGTGACGGCTTCAGGGTGGCTCTCGGGCGCGGGATAGCGGGCCGTGTGAGGGTGGAGCCACTGCAGGACCCCTCGGCTCCGGCCGAGCGTGAAAGCGCGAAGCCGTGAGCCGCCATGCGGGCAGCATGACCCCGAGCGCCCCTGCGTCCGACAGGGGCGCTCTTCGTGTGCTGCTGGTGGGCAATCCGAACGTGGGCAAGAGCGTGGTCTTCTCGCGTCTCACTGGTGTGGGGACGATGAGCTCCAACTATCCCGGCACCACGGTCGAGTTCCTCGAAGGCGAGATGCGCCTTGCGGGCGCCCGGGTGCCGGTGATCGACGTACCGGGCACCTACAGCCTCGAGGCGACGTGCGCTGCCGAGGACGTGGCCTGTGAGATCGTGGACAAGGGCGGCGTCGTGCTCAACGTGGTGGACGCCACGAATCTTGAGCGCAACCTTGCCCTGACCCTGCAGCTCCGGCAGCGCGGCCTTCCCATGGTCGTTGCCCTGAACCTCTGGGACGAGACCAAGCACCGCGGCATCACTATCGACCACGAAGCGCTCTCGCGCTGCCTTGGCGTGCCCGTGGTGCCTGTCTCGGCTATCGCCGGCGTAGGCATCAAGGAGCTCGTCGACGTGCTGGAAGCGGTCGCCGCCTCGGACGCGCCCGAGCCCCGGGCGCCGGGCGACGTCTGGTGCGAAATAGGCTCGATCATCTCCGAGGTGCAGCACATCGAGCCGAAGCGGCACACGTGGCGTGACCTCCTCGAAGAGGCCAGTGTCAGACCGGTGAGCGGCACGATCATCGGTGCCGCGGTCATCGTCGCGGCCTTCGCGTTCATCAGGTTCGTCGGCGAGTCGATCATCGGGCTGGTGATGGACCCGCTGTTCGAGGGACTCTGGATGCCGGTGGTCTCAAGCCTGTCCGAGGCGCTCGGAGGCGGCGGGCTCGTCCACGACATCCTGGTGGGCAGCTACGTGATGGTGGATGGTGCGCGCACCCTCGACCTCGTGCAGTCCTTCGGCCTGCTCACAACGGGCCTCTACGTGGTGTTCGGAATGGTCCTCCCGTACGTGTTCGCGTTCTACAGCGTGCTCGGCCTGATGGAGGATGCGGGCTATCTGCCGCGGCTCGCGATACTGCTCGACAGCCTGATGCATCGCCTCGGTCTGCACGGTTACGCGGTGATCCCGCTCCTGCTCGGCTTCGGGTGCAACGTGCCGGGCATCCTCGCCACGCGCGTGCTCGACACTCGTCGCGAACGCTTCATCGCCGCAACGCTCATCTCGATCGGCGTACCGTGCGCCTCGCTGCAGGCGATGATGTTCGGGCTGTTGGCGCCCCACGGCCTGCAGTACGTACTGCTCGTGTACGGGATCATGGCGATCGTGTGGTTCGTCCTCGGCAACATCCTGCGGCTCACGAGCAAGGACTTCCTGCCCGAGATCATCCTGGAGATCCCGCCGTATCGTCGGCCGTCGTTCTCCACGCTGTGGAAGAAGCTCGCCATGCGCCTCCGCGGCTTCCTGCTCGAGGCCGTACCGGTGGTGCTCGTCGGGGTGGTGGCGATCGACCTCGTGTACATGAGCGGCGCGTTCGAAGCGATCGCCGGGGCCGTGGAGCCCCTCATGGAGCGCGTATTCGGCCTCCCTGCCGAGGCGGCGCTGGCACTCATCCTCGGCTTCCTGCGCAAGGACGTCGCCGTGGGCATGCTGGCGCCGCTGGCTCTCGCCCCGCTGCAGCTCGTGAAGGCATCGGTCCTGCTCACGCTTACGTTCCCCTGCGTGGCCACGTATGCCGTGATGCTGCGCGAGCTGGGGTGGCGCGATACGGCGAAGGCGACCGGGCTGATGGTCGCGGTCGCCCTCTCGGCCGGCGTCGTGATGAACCTCCTGTTCTGAGCGGGCGCCTTGCCGGGCATACCAGGTGCGTGAAGGGTGGTGCGTGAGCATGTCGGAGACATCCGCTCCCAGGCACGTCTACGGTCCCGTCCCCTCCAGACGGCTGGGTCGGTCGCTCGGTGTCGATCTCGTGCCCTACAAGACGTGCACGTACGACTGCGTGTACTGCCAGCTTGGCCGCACCACAGATCTCACGATCGAGCGGCGTGCACACGTCGACGTGGGCATCGTGCTCGACGAGATCGAGCGTGCGCTCGCGCGCGGTCAACAGCCCGACTACATCACCCTCGCCGGCTCAGGAGAGCCTACGCTCGACCTGGGCATCGGGGAGATCATCGCCGGCATCAAGGGTTTCACGGAGGTGCCGGTGGCGGTCCTCACCAACGGGTCGCTGCTGTGGATGCCGGAGGTGCACGACGCGCTCATGGCCGCGGACCTGGTGGTGCCCTCGCTCGACGCTGGTGACCGCTCGTGGTTCTACCGGATCAACCGGCCCCATCCGGCGATCGATTCCGAGATCATGGCGGAGGGTATCGAGGCGTTCACCAGGGCGTTCCCGGGTGAAGTGTGGCTCGAGGTCATGCTGCTTGCCGGCACCACCGGCACGCCGGAGCAGGTCGCTTCGATCGCCGAGCGCGTGCGCAGGATCCGGCCCGATCGTGTGCAACTCAACACCGCCTGGCGTCCTCCCGCCGAGGCAAGCGTGCATCCTGTGCCCGACGTGCGGCTGGAGCGGTTCGCGAGCGCGTTCCCGGGGATCGTCGACATCGTGGCCGAGCGGCCGGAGCACCTCTCCGAGGGCGCGGGCAAGGCCGCCATCGAAGACGAGGACATCTTCACCCTGCTGGAGCGTCGCCCCTGCACCCTGGAGGACATCGCCGAAGGGCTCGGAGCGCATGTGGCCGAGGTGCTCAAGCGTCTCGATGCGCTCAGGGTGGCCGGGCGTGTCACCACGTCGGCGCGTGAGGGCCGGACCTTCTGGATTCCGTCCTGACGTGACATGGGGGTGGGGTAGTATCTGGGTGTGCACGTGACCTGCAACGAACCCAAGGGAGATGTCGACCATGGCCGAGACGGCCCCTGGCGGACCGCCTGCCCCTGAGAAGCGCGGCTGCTTCACGGTGGCGCTCGGCATCGCGCTCGTGCTCGTCGGCATACCCATGCTCGTCTGCCCCGGTCCCGGTATGGCGGCGGTGGCGGCAGGCATCGGCATGATCGGCGTCGGTCTCGGCCTCAAGCGGAAAGCGGAGGAGTGATGGAGGCCCGGTCCAGCGTGCACATCGGCCAGCCACCGGAAGCGGTGTTCGACTTCGTCTCCGATCCGGCGAACGACCGAGCATGGCGTTCGCACCTTGTCTCCTCGCGAGGCGACATCACCGGCGCGGGCGACCGTGTCACGCACACCTACTCCTACCAGGGCCGAACGGCTGCGGCCGAACTCGAGGTGACCGAGTACACCCGCCCCGAGCGGCTGACGCTCACCATCCGCGACCCCGCGAAGATCCGGATCTCGCTCGGCTGTCGCGCCGAGGACGGGGGGACACGCGTGACCGCCTCGATCCGTGGCGAGCTGCCTCTCGCGGCCAAGATGTTCGCAGGGCGGATACAGCGGGAGGCGGACCAGCTGGTGCGCACCGATCTCGCGAGCCTCAAGCGGGTCCTGGAGACACCCTGACTGCTATCATGCAGATGAGCGCCCATACCATTCACGCGAGTATCCGGACCTCCTGCACGCGTGAGTGCTGACGTCCCGCGTCGATGGGAGGGGGAGCATGAGCGGTAGGCTTGCGGTCGTCCGCGCGATCCTGGCATGCGCGTGCCTGCTCGTCCCGTCTGTCACCTCGTGCAGCGCGTCTGACGAAGCCCCCTCGGGTGAGCCGGCGCAGGTGCGGCTCGGCCTCAGTCGCGAGAACCTCTCAGCGTTGGCGTATGTGGCCGACAACGAGGGCATCTTCGGCGAGCACGGGCTTGACGTGGAGCTCGTGGAGTATTCCAGCAGCCAGATCGCACATGAAGCGGTCATCACCGGTGAAGTGGATGCTGCGCTGTGCGCTGACACGCCCATCGTGCTTGGCGCACTCGCCGGGCACCCGGTGACGATCATCGTCACCGTGGCGACCGACAGCAACGACATCCGGATCGTGGCCCGTGCCGATGCCGGGATCTCGCGCCCTGAAGACCTTGCCGGCAAGCGTATCGGTACGCGCAAGGGGACCGCCGCTCACTTCTTCCTGCACAGCTTCCTGATCATGAACGGCATGTCCGAGCCGGATGTTGACGTCGCATTCGGGTCGTTCGAGGCGGTGACCGAGGCGGTGATCTCTGGCGAGCTCGATGCAGCCGCTCTCAGGCAGCCGTTCATCTCACAGCTCGAGGAGGCGCTCGGTGACGAATTCGTGCTTTTCGAGGAGCATGGTCTGTACGGCAAGACGATGAACCTGTGCGTCAGCAACGGCACCACGCTCCCGGACGACGTGCAGGTGAGGTTGATACGCTCGCTCGTGAGCGCAGAACGACTGATGCTCGCGGATTCGTCAACCAGGCCGGCCGAGTACGTAGCGTCCTCTCTTGACATAGATATCGATGACCTCTGTGATTGAATGTTCTCCGAGGGGGCGGTCAGCCTCAGCCAGGCGCTCGTGATGACCCTGGAGGACCAGGCCCGCTGGGCGATCAGCGCCGATGTCGTTGCCGACCCCGTCCCGTTCGACGCGCTGGCCCTGATAGAGACCGGGCATCTCGACTCGGTCGACCCCGACAGGGTGAGCGTCATCAGATGAAGATCCGCGATCGCATCCTGTGGAGCGTGGTCACGGCCATCGCGATCGCGGTCGCCACATCGGTGGTGCTGTGGACGGGCCTCGATTCTGTGCGAACGGCCGTGGAGCGCAACGACGCGGTCGCCTCCGCGCTCAACCAGTGCTTCGAGCTCTCAGCGCTCACTACCGACTATCTGGTCTATTACGAGCCGCGCGCGCAGCGGCAGTGGACTGAGAAGCACGACAGCCTCGGGGCGGCGCTTGCGGCGCTCGGCAACGATGTCGCGCGAGACGAAGTGATCCTTGAGCGCGTGAGGGAGCGGCATGTCGAGGCGGAACAGGTGTTCAATGACATCGTCGAGGCACATGCGCGGGGCGAGAGCGGTGAGTTCGGCCCCGAGGTGTCTCGCGAACTGGAGATCCGCCTGACGGCGCGGCTCTTGATCGTCATGCAGTCGATGGTCTCCGATGCGGTGACGCTTGGCGAGCACTCGTCCGTGGCGGCGATAGAGGCGCAGACCAGGACGACCAACATGGTGCTCGTGATCGCGCTTGGCGCGGTCGTGGTGATGGGGGGCATCGGCGTGTCCACGCTCTTCACGGTCGTGCGGCCGCTCGAACGGCTACGCATGGCCGTGCACGAGGTGGGTCAGGGCGACCTGGACGTGCGAAGCGGCGTTGACAGCACCGATGAGGTGGGCGATCTTGCCACTGCGTTCGACGGTATGGTGGGCGCGCTTCAGCGTTCGTACGAGCAGCTGGAGTCGGAGATCAGCGTGCGCCGAAACGCCGAGGCGGAGCTGAGCGAGTACCGGGACCACCTCGAGCACCTGGTGGACGAGCGTACCGAGGAGCTCTTGAGGCTCAACGAGGACCTTACCCGGGCAACGCGCGCCAAGGACGACTTCCTCGCCTCGATGAGCCACGAGCTGCGGACCCCGCTGAACTCCATCATCGGCTTCACGGAGATCATGCTCCGGGGTCTTGCCGGCGACCTGAACGAAGAGCAGCGGCGGCAGCTCCACATGGTGCACGAGTCGGGGCAACAGCTCCTGCTCCTGGTGGACGACGTCCTCGACCTCGCCCGTATCAACGCGGGGCATATCAAGGTGAGCGCCGAGGAGTTCTCACTGGTGGAGGCGGTGAGCCGGCTGACGGAGATGATGCAGCCGCTTGCAGCCGCCAAGGACCTCGATCTCTCCTACCGATTCGACGGCAACGCGCCCTATGCGATCCGCAGCGACCGAGGGAAGATCGATCAGATCATGCTCAACCTCCTGTCCAACGCCATCAAGTTCACCGAAGAGGGCTCGGTACTGGTCGTCGTGCGCCCTCATGGCGACTCGATGGTGGCGCTGGACGTCATCGATACGGGTGTCGGGATCCCGCCAGAAGAGAGGGAGTCGATATTCGAGCAGTTCCACCGCGGCCATCACGATCTCGCCACCACGCATCCGGGCACCGGTCTGGGGCTGCCGATATCGAAGCGTCTCGCCGAGGTCCTCGGGGGGCATCTTGAGGTAGAGAGCGACAATGGTGACGGATCGGTGTTCACCCTTGTGGTGCCGATCGTTCAACTCTCTGAAGGTATCGAAAATGGATAGAAAAGAAGGAATCCGTCTTGGCAAGAGGAAATCCCTCTTGTAACGTGGCGTTACAATGCTCGGCCTCGGGAGGGAACATGGGCGTCTACTATCTGGATGAACGGCAGTTCACCGCGTTCGTGACTGCGGTGATCCAAGCGAAACGCGTGGTCGGACCTGTGGCACGCCGTGCCAGGTTCGCGTACGAAGACCTGGAGAGCGCTGACGACCTGCGGCTGGATTTCGACGTCACCATCCTGCCGCCGAAGTCAGTGTTCTTCCCGCCGGCACAGGCGATCGCCCGCTTCGATGGCGACGAGGTCTCGAGCTGCATCTGTCCGGTCGACACCGTGCTCTTCGGCGTTCACTTCTACGACGTGAAGGCGATCGACCAGCTCGACTTCCTGTTCCGCGAGAACAACGCCGACTGGGACTACCTGTGCCAGCGCGAGGCCACCACGATCGTCGGCTCGAACATCCAGACGGTGTCCTCCCGCGCATTCTGGGATTCGGTGGGCACGGACGTCCAACCGCTGGGCCACGACGCGTTCCTCACCAAGGTCGGCTCCGGCTACGTGTTCGAGACCCGTACCCCCAAGGGCGAGGCGCTCCTGGAGTATGGCGGCTTCCGCGAGGCCACGCAGGACGAGATCGCCGAGGCCGAGCGTGTGAACGCCGCCGTCATGGGCACGTGTCCCGAGCGGCTCGCCTACACCACCGAGGAGATCGCCGAGAAGGTCCGCGACTCCTTCGGCAACGAGAAGATGTGGGACGAGCTGGCCGAGCGCTGCTTCTCGTGCGGCTCGTGCAACACGGTCTGCCCCACGTGCTACTGCTTCGACGTGGTGGACTCCTGGAACCTCGACCAGAAGTCGGGGTCACGCACGAGGTATTGGGACGCGTGCCTTACCCGGGAGTTCGCGGCGGTGACAGGCGCGGGCGGCTCCAAGGAGAACTTCCGCGAGCACCACAGCGCGCGGTTCCGCCACCGGTTCATGCGCAAGACCACCTACCTCAACGACAAGCTCGGCGGCCCGGCGTGTGTAGGCTGCGGGCGCTGCTCGCAAGCGTGCACGGCCGATATCGCCGACCCTGTCCGAGTCATCACCAAGATCATGGAGTGGACGTCATGAGTACCCAGACGATGCAGTCCAACGGATGCCAGTGCGAGCAGGAGAGCCTCTTCCTGCCGCGGAAGGCGAAGATCCTTCACACCGCTCAGCCCACCGCGAGCGAGAAGCACTTCACGCTCCAGATGGTGGACGGCGAGCCGTTCGAGTTCGAACCGGGGCAGATCCTCGAGGTGGGCGTGATGGGGTTCGGCGAGATCCCCATCGGCATCGCCAGCTCACCCACACGCACCGGGACCTTCGACATCGTGGTGCGCACCGTGGGCCGAGTGTCCACCGCCATCAACACCAAGGATGTGGGCGACACGCTCATGGTCCGGGGACCGCTCGGCCACGGGTTCCCGCTTGAGAAGCTGCGGGGACAGGACGTGCTGATCGTGGCTGGCGGTATCGGGCTGTGCCCCACGCGGAGCCTCATCCAGTACATCCTCGACACGCGTGAGGAGTTCGGGCGATTCGTGCTGTTCTACGGGGCGCGCGACCCGCTGCAGCTGCTGTTCACCGAGGATCGCGTGACGTGGCGCGCATCCAAGGTCATCGAGTACCACGAGACCGTGGACCGCGCAGACGTCCACTGGACGGGCAACGTGGGCGTCATCCCCACGCTTTTCAAGAAGGTCAACATCTCGCCCGACACGCGCGTGGTGATCTGCGGACCGCCCGTGATGTTCAAGTACGTCATCGCCGAGCTGGATGCCATCGGCATCTCGCGCGAGAACATCTACGTGGACCTGGAGCGGCGGATGAAGTGCGGTGTGGGCAAGTGCGGCCACTGCCAGATCAACGACAAGTACGTCTGCGTGGACGGCCCCGTCTTCACCTACGCGGAGATCGAGTCGCTCGAGGAGGCGATCTGACATGTCGAAGCCCAAGCTCGCGTTCTTCGATTTCGCCGGGTGCGAGGGGTGCCAGATCGAGTTCACCAACCTCGGCGACGAGGTGATCCTCGGACTGCTGGAGCACGTGGATATCGTGGAGTTCCGCGAGGCGATGACCGAGACCACCACCGAGCGCATCGACATCGCGCTCGTGGAGGGCAGCTTCACGATGGAGAAGGACCGCGAGCGGCTGCGTGACATCCGCAACCGTTCGCGCATCGTGATCGCCTATGGCGCGTGCGCTTGCACCGGAGGCATCAATGCGCTGCGCAACCACCAGGACGACTATCACGAGTGCGTGTACGGCCCCGACGCCCGCATGCCGCACCTGCAGAGCGGCCCGGCGCTGCCCATCTCGGCCGCCATCAAGGTCGACTATTACGCGCACGGCTGCCCTGCCAGCAAGGACGAGCTCGTGCGGATACTCTCCGCGTTGCTGCACAACGACCGGCCGCTCATCCCGTCGTATCCCGTGTGCGTGGAGTGCAAGCGCAACGGCACCGTCTGCCGGTTCGACGAGGGCGACTACTGCATGGGGATGGTGGCGCGCGCCGGATGCGGCGCCCCGTGTCCCGCGCTCGGCATACCTTGCGAGGCGTGCCGGGGCTTCGTGGACGAGCCCAACCTGCGGTCGCTTGAGACCGTGCTCATGGAGCGCGCCGGCTTCAGCCAGGAGCGCGCGATCGGCAAGTCCCGGATGTTCACGGCCAACCTGAGGAGTTAGCGCCATGCTTCAGAACGTAGACATCGACATCCATCACCTCACGCGCGTGGAGGGCCACGGCAACATCGTGGTGAACGTCAGCGATGGCACGATCGAGACGTGTGAGTGGCAGGTGCCCGAGAACCCGCGCTTCTTCGAGGCGATGGTGCGGGGCCGTCACTACTCCGAGGTGGCGCGCATCACCAGCCGCATCTGCGGGATCTGTGCCGTGGGGCACACGCTCGCCTCCGTCACCGCCACGGAGGCGGCGCTCGGCATCGAAGTGACGCCCCAGACACGGAAGCTCCGCACGGTCCTCAAGCATGCCGAGAACTTCGACAGCCACGTGCTGCACGTGTATCTGCTCGTGGCGCCCGACCTCTTCGACGCCCCCTCGGTGTTCCCGCTCATCCCCACGCACGGCGAAGTGGTGGTGCGCGCGCTCAGGCTCAAGCGTCTGGCACACGAATGGGGTTCGCTGATCGGCGGCCGCACCACCCACCCCATCACAGTGCTCCCCGGCGGTTTCTCCAGCTTGCCCTCGGAGCGTGACCTCAAGGCGATGCGAGACCGGCTCGTGGGCGCCGTGCCCGACCTTGAGGCCACGGTGGAGACGATCCTCTCGGTAGCCGACAAGCTCCCCGCCTTCGACCGCCCCACCGAGTACATGGCGGTTGCCGAGGACGGGCAGTACGGCCTGTTCAGCGGACGTGTCGAGACCGTGCTCGCCGATGGCGACCGCGCGGTCCACGACGTGAACGACTACCTGGACATCACCAACGAGCACGTGGTGCCGCAGTCCACGGCCAAGCACACGAAGAACCGGCTGCGCAGCTACGCTGCCGGGGCGCTCGCACGCTTCAACGTCAACTACGACCAGCTCCATCCCGAGGCCAAGAAGGTGGCCGAGACGCTCGGCCTGGCGCCGGTGTGCACCAATCCGTACATGAACTCGGTGGCGCAGGTGGTGGAATGCGTGCACGCGGTGTACGAGAGCGTGCGGCTGATCGACGAGCTGCTGGAGGAAGGCCTGAAGGACGAGGGCCTGGTGCAGCCGACCCGCTATGACAGTGGCGTGTCGGCGGTGGAGGTGCCACGCGGCATCCTCTATCACGACTACAGCTACGACGAGGAAGGTCTGTGCACCCGCGCGAACTGCATCATCCCCACCAACCAGAATCACGGGAACATCCAGGTGGACTTCGAGGAGCTCGTGCCGCAGCTGCTCGAGGCCGGAGCGCCGGAGGACGACATAGCGCTCAAGCTCTCGATGCTGGTGCGCGCCTACGATCCCTGCATCTCGTGCTCCACGCACCATCTCGACGTGGAGTTCGTGCGGTAGTCAGTGACGGCATCGGCGCGGTTGCACGTCTGAGCATCGGCGGCGGCACCGCTTGTGGAGGTATCGGTGCGCTATCTCATCGGCATCGGCACATACATGGGGCTGGACGACTCGATCGGCCTGAGGATCGCCGAGGCCATCGCCGAGCGCGGCCTCGAGCGCGGATTCCGGGCCATCGAGTTGCAGGGCAACCTGCTCGACCTGCTCCACTATCTCGACCCGGGCACCGACGTCGTCCTCGTGGTCGACTCGGCGCGCATGGGGCTCGCTCCGGGAGAGTACCGGTTCTTCTCACCCGAAGATGTGGTGTCGCGCAAGAAGCTTGACGGCATCAGCACGCACGAGGGGGATCTCCTCAAGGTGCTCGACTTCGCACGCGAGATCAACGTCGCGCCACCGCCCATCACGCTCCTCGGCATAGAACCTGCTGGAGTGACGCCAGAGATGGGTCTCTCGGCGGAGCTCGAGCAGCGTTTCCCCGAGTACCTCGAGGCGGCTACCGGGTTCTTCGCCAACGCGATGTAGCGGTCGGGAGGCTTCATCGCAACCGATGGAGCGCACAATGGCCACAGCTGCAGGGACGATCGCGCGAACTGCGGTGTCGCTCGCGATCGTCCTCGTCCTCACAGGGTGTTCGGGGGTTCCCGGCGCGGGCCAAGCGCCGGACGAGACCGCTTCAGCCGAGGTGCCATCCGCAGTTGGCGGGGAAGGAGAGGACATGGCGACCATCTACTTTGCCGGCGGTTGCTTCTGGGGGCTGGAGAAGTACTTCTCCCTGGTGAATGGCGTTGTGGCAACCGACGTGGGCTACGCCAACGGCACCACCGACACTCCTTCGTATGAGGAGGTCTGCAGCGGCCGCACGGGTCACGCCGAGACGGTTCGGGTGGACTACGACCCTGCGGTGGCGCCCTTGTCGTTCCTCCTGGAGCTCTTCTATGAGGCGATCGACCCCGTTTCGGTCAACCGTCAGGGCAACGACGTGGGCACCCAGTACCGCACCGGCATCTACTACACCGACCCTGCGGAACGCGCTGTCATCGATCGCTCGATAGCCTCGCTACAGGACGGCTATGATCGGCCGATCGCCATCGAGGTTGCGCCGCTCACCAACTACTTCTCGGCCGAGGGTTATCATCAGGACTACCTTGAGAAGAACCCCGGTGGCTACTGTCACATCGGATTCGCCGAGTTCGAGCACGCAAGGAATGCGCGGCCAACGCAGGAGCACTTCACCCGGTAGGTGCGCGGAAGCGCCTGGTTGCCGGCATGGGGTATGGTTGTCTCCGCAGCTGTGGCGGTCGGATCAGGGGGAATGGTCATGGACGACACTGGTTGGGACGGATCGCTGGCGACAGGCGATCCGGTCGTCGACGAGCAGCATCGTGAGATCCACAGGATCCTGGAATACGCCGAGGCCGCAGACGACCGGCCCGAGGAGATGATGGCCGTCCTCGAGCGTCTCATGGATCACGTCTACACCCACTTCGCCACCGAGGAAGACCTCATGGAGGCGACATCGTACACGGGGCCCGCAGCGGACGATCACAAAGCCGATCATCACCGGCTCACGGATGAGGCGCGAGAGGCGGTCCTCGGGCTGCGCAGCGGCGAGATCACGAGCATGCGGCCGCTGGTGGCGATGTTGCAGGACTGGCTTGCCTCTCATGTGCAGGATCACGACCGCGTCTTCGTCGAGTATGTGAGGGCCGCCCGCACCAGGGACGAGTGATCGTCCCGATCGACGGTATGCGTTCTCTGTAAGGTTCGACGTCCGCCTGCGTCTTGCATGGTGAGACCGAATCGGAAGGAGAGCACGATGCATACATCGGTCAGAGTACTGGCGGCAGGACTCGTTGCAGGGGTCGTCGTAGCCGGAGGGGCGGCGTTCGCCAATGCGCCCGAAGCCGTACGCGCGAGCACACAAGCCACATATGCGGAGCAGCGCCAGCCACAGGCTTCTGTTGTTGCCAGCGCCACACCGGAGATGGTGAGAGAACGCGCTGAGGAGCATGGCACGCATGCCTCCCGTGAGCTGATGCTGTCCGTCCCCGGCGAGAAGCACGTCGTGCGGTCCACCCATCGGATCGAGATGGACCACGCGTCCGCCGATGCGCATGCGTCAGAGGTCCACCACAACGAGCACCCCGCACAGGCTGGTACGGATCATGCTGACCAGCACGGTAGTGAGGCGGGCGAGCAGTGCTACGACGGCATGGCGGCACACGATAGCAGCGTGACCGTTCACGCCAGTGCATCCGTGGAGCGAAACCAGGTGCACGAGAGCGGCACGGCGTTCCGTGACTCCACCCACCACAGCGGTGACCATCGCTAGAGCAGGAAGACACGAGAGAGCACGCGACGGTGAATCCTTCACACACATTACTCGGCCGTGTGCGGCGCCTTCGCGCCGCGGACGAGACACTCCTGGAGCGCGCGGCACGTGGTGACGCGCGCTCCTTCGAGGAGATCTACCGGCGTCATCATGACGCGGTCCTTGGCTTCTGCCTCCTGAGGATGCGTGACCGTCATGCAGCGGAGGACGTGACACAGGAGGTGTTCGCCAAAGCGGCGGACGCGGCGTGTGAGGGCGTCGAGGACGTGAAGGCGTGGCTCTTCACCATTGCCAGGAACGCCGTGATCGATGCCCGCCGCAGGGCTACAGCCCGTCCGTCCCCCTCGCCGCTGCTTGAGGAGGATATCGAGAGGATCGCAGGTCCCGAGGACCTTGCCGCGATGTCCGCACTCGACGTCCCGGCGAACGTCTTCGTGGCGCTCCGGCGTCTCAAGTCGCGCGAGCGGAATGCGCTCATCATGCGGGAGTTCCAGGACCGATCCTCACGGGAGATCGCCGGTGAGCTTGGGATGACGGTGGGTGCGGTGGACGTGTTGCTCTCACGGGCGCGGGGAGCGTTCGCCGTGGCTTACCGCGAGGTCACCGAGATGCCGCTTGCCTGCCGCCAGGCGACCGAGCTCATATACCGCGAGATGGGTTCGGGTCTTTCGGATGTCCGGAAGGCGACCATGGATGCGCACATCGCTCACTGTCCGCGCTGCGCCATGGAGCACCGCAGGGCACATTCGAGCAAGATGCTGAGTGCGCTTCTAGGCTGGCCGTGGCTGGCACAGACGATCCGGGCCGTGGAGCATATGCGACTTGCCGAGTTGTCGCTACCCGCCAAGGCCGCTCTGGGCGCCGGCGTAGTTGCCGTAGCGATCACTCCGGCAATCGGCGGCGCTCCCGCTGTCCGGATCGACACAGCACAGAGCACCCTTCCGCAACCTGTCGTGGCCAGGCTTGAGGCGACGGTTGACACAGGTGACCCGCCCTCGGAGATGCCGGGTAGCGATGATGGCATGGCCTTCCATCGCGAGGCGAACGATACGAACATCGATCTTCATCTCGAGCCACGCGGGTCCCATCGGGAACCCATGATCAAGGGCGAGCATGCCCTCCAGGAGAACGACCACCGTCCGGCGGGGTCTATGGTCGGCGACGGCAGTGTCCTCACGCCTGACTGCGACGATACCGTCACAACGGCGGTCACGCCTGATCACACCGATTCGGCGACATGTGACGCGGAGACCCTGCCAGCCGAGGAGCCTGAGCACCGCTGACGCTCGTCATGCGCGCTGAAGCCGACCTGAGCCGCGCCACCGTCGTCTTCGTGGCGCGTCCACCGGCGCTCGGCCCCTTCAGCCCAACGTCTTGAGCAGGTCCTCGTACTCCTCCTTGCTGATCTCTCCGCTGGCGAGCCGTCGCTTTGCGATCGCCACCGCCTCGTCCTGCCCCGTCGCGCTCGGCGGCGGAGCCGACCCTCCGCCAGCGGAGCGGTTCGAGGATTGCCGCAGGGCCCACACGACCAGAACCGCTATCCCCGCAATGATCAAGACGCCGAACAGCAGTATAAGCAGGCCGCCGAGCCAGCCGACGTTCATCATGCTGTCGTATCCGTAGCCCCATCCACCCATCATCGCTCGCTCAACTCCCTCGTGTCGCAGGTTCTGGTTTCCGGGTTCACTGTCAGTACCACTCCTCGTACCATTCGAGCATCTGAGCGATCTCTGCTCTCTGGCCGTCGATGATGGACTCGGTCAGGTCACGCATCTCGGACCGGTTGGTGTTGCTGCTCGCCATCCCGGACATCATGACCCCCATCTGGTGGTGGGGAACCATGGCCTCGATGAACGCCTTGTCGAACTGCTCGGCGTTCTCCAAGTCCTCGAGGTCCACGGGTGCGCCCATCATGCCGCGACCCATCATGCGTGATGATCCACCGAGATCCCGGACATCCGCGTCGAACCATTCCTCGTACCACTGTTGCATCTGTGCGATCTCAGCGCTCTGCGTCTCTATGATGTTGCGGGCGAGTTGCTCGACCTCCGGATGCTCGGCGTGGTCGATCGCCAGTTCGGCCATCACGATCGCGTCCTCGTGGTGAGGAATCATCTCCTCGATGAACATGGCGTCTGTGGTCGCCCTCGTCGGCCACGCTACAGGGTCGGCTGGCGGGAGCAGGACCAGCGTTGCCGCTACCCCGGCGATGCCGGTGAGGATGAGTATCGTCGCGATGACTGGAGCCGTCTTCTTGCCCATGTGATCACCTCGCAGTGGCCCATGGGGTCTATCTACCCGGGGGTGGAGCCGACCACGCAGAGTACGCGCGGTCGGGCATCACGTGGTCCACCGGGATGGCAAGGGCGATCGGGCTTGACCTGTTGCGCGGCTTCACCCGGATCCGGCGCGCCTCACGTGTCGCTCGATGAGTGCTCATCACTGCTACAATGTCACTCGCCGATTCGATGAACCAGCGGCCGCACCACACCCGGGCGATTAACTCAGCGGGAGAGTGCCTCCCTTACAAGGAGGAAGTCGGGGGTTCAAATCCCTCATCGCCCACCAGCATCGCTCTCGAAGAGCCGGGCCTCACCCCGGCTCTTCGTATGTCCCGCGCCTGCGGTAGGATGGGCGCATGCCGCAGCAACTCATACTCCCCGCAATCATCATGTCGCTGGCGCTCGTCCTGTACAGCACCGGTGTATGGTCCGAGCGCATCCAGCGCGACCTCAAAGGATGGCATGTCGTACTGTTCTGGCTCGGCATCGTGTGCGATGGCGCCGCTACGTACCTGATGCGGCTCCTGGTGATCCTGGGAGAAGACCCGGGTGTGGTCCACAGTCTCACCGGTCTGGCGGCGTTCCTGCTGATGCTGCTCCATGCCCTCTGGGCCACGTGGGTGTTCCTGCGAGGCCGACCGGAAGCGCGCGAAGGGTTCCATCGCTACAGCGTCGCGGTGTGGATCGTCTGGCTCGTGCCGTATCTCGGCGGCATGGTGGCCGGCATCGCACGCGGGGCGGGCGGGTAGGCTCTCCTCGCCGGAAGGTCCATGCAGCGGCGCCTCGCTACTGCGCTTCCTGCAGCATGAACTCGCGCGCTGCCTCCTCGCCGCTCACGTGACACGTTGCGCAGTAGGTGGGGTTGTGGCACTCGAAGCACGCGCTGCCGCCCGAGTCACGCACCGACACCCAGTGTTGATCGATCCAGCTGGTGCCCGGCGTGCTGTCCGGATGGTGGCAGGCGTTGCAGAACTCGTTGCCGGCCACCTCCTCCTCGCTGCGCGCGTGGCACGTTGCACAACTCTGCGGATTCGACAGGCCGAGGTCGCCGTGGTCCTCCGAGAAGCCGGCCGGATGTGGCATCTCAACGCCGTGGCAGTCGGTGCAGTACTGCTTGAGATGGCAGGTGTAGCAGGTGTTCACCGTCCGCTCGTAGCCGAGGTCCTCAGGCGCCTCGCTGTGGTGGACCTCCTCCAGCCCGGCCACCCACTCCTCAGCCTGCGCCACGCGTGAGGCCTCCTCGGTGTAAGCGGCTGCGTGGCCTCCGCTCTCGCCGAACGCCTCGTACCAGCCTGCGGCGTCATGGCTCGCGGGGATCAGGTCGAACTTCTCCGTGTGGCATGCCGAGCACTCACCGGGGGCCTCGGCGTCCGCTTCGAGTCCGTGGCAGCGGTAGCAGGCATCCATCACCATCCAGTCCTCGTGATGCCGATTGCCCTCCTGCTGGTACTCGATGCCCTCCTCGGGATGCGCCACCCGGTTGTGGCACGACGCACAGGTGATGCCCCGGTCGGTGTGTGCAGCGTGGTCGATGATGATGCCGTAGGACGCGTTGACCTCGCGAGTCCCGAGGTCGTGGCATTGGGTGCAGAACTCGTCGCCCATCTCAAGCGCTACGGAGTGGTTCTCGTTGAGCGGCATCGGGTAGGTGCCGAGCACGGTGGGGATGAGGTCGGGCGCCACCTCGATCTTGGCGAGTGTGAGCGCGATGAGCCCGCCCTCGAACGGCTCATGGCACGCGGCGCACGACATCATCACATGCGACCCCGCGTTGAACGTGAGTGTGTTGTCGTCGTGCACGTTGTGGCACGGTTGGGTGCAGAACCAGTTGGTGGATGTAGCGGTGGTGCTGCCAAGCACGAATCCGAGGAACGCGATGATGAGCACTCCAAGCCACATCATGCGCTGCGGCCGTGACGTCGATGCGAACCATCGCTTGAAGGATCTGAACATCCGGACCAACCCACCCCATCCCTTGCCAGCTCACCAGCACAGTGTACCCGAAGAGACTCCGCGCTCGTGCAGGAGTGGAGGACGTGGTAGCGTACTTCGCTTAGTAAGGCGCGTGAGGAGTCTGTTGGGATGTCGCTGCTGCTCGGCATAGTGGTCTTCTTGTTCCTGGTGGTGCTCGCGCACATGCTCGATGCCGTGGGCGTGGGCTACCTGCTCTCGAGCGACGTCGATCGGGTCGCGGATGCGCGATTAGCCGAGGCGCCGTTGTCCATTCCGCTGCTGTACATCGTCGCAGGCCTCGCGGCAGGTGCCGGAGCGGTCGTCGAGTTCCCAGAGCTCGCGCCGCTCGCCAGGTGGGCGATCGGGGTCGCTTTCGCCTCGTTCCTCGTGCTCACGATCTGGGATATGCGGCGACGCCGGGGGACTCTTGCCGTCTACATCCGGCTCCGCCGTCGTGAGATCGGCTCGGCGGAGCATGGCGACGTCATCGAGGTCCCCAAGCTGATGTTCCTCGTGATGAGCCAGCCCACCCCCATCGTGTGGCTCATGACCGGCATCGTGCTGGTCCTCGGTGCTGTCGCCGCGTTCCCTGCACACGCGTGGATGGGCGCGCTCGCGCTGGTGGCGCTTGCGGCGCTGCTCGTGTGGCTGTGGGCCCGCAACCGCACCAGCCCCTGGGAGCGCCTGGCGCGCCGCCTTCGCTGGGTGAGCCTCAGGAGCGGCGACGTTCTTATCGAGCGCCTGCATCACGCCCTCGACCTCGACCCCGAGGTCGCCATGCTCCGCCACGAGGCCGATGCGGTCGTGGCGCGGTTTGTGCGCGATCACACCTGAGGCGCTCATACACCCTCAGCATTCCTACGTTTTCTTCATCAAGAAGGAATCGCAACACGTGGTGTTGAATACCAATCCGTGCGAGGCGTATTCCAATGGATGGAGTGAGAAGCGACATGCAGAACCCGACGAACGACGAGAGCCGGGGCATGCGACTGTACGAAGTGAACCGGCAGCGGGCCGTGGACCGCGCCATAGAGCGGATCCGATACGGCCTCCGCGTCGACTGGCACTACCTCACCATCGAGGACCGGGACAACCTGCGCTGGATCGCGGGCGAGCTCTGGGCCGTGAGCACGCGAGCCGAGTGGGATGCGTTCCGGTTCAGCAAGCTCGACCTGCGGTCGGTCCGTCGCCTGGTGGGTATCGGCGACCGCCTGCGAAGGCATGGCACCAACCGGGCGGCAGCACTCGAGAGCGCTGCGGCGGTCATCGTGGAACGGGTGGCTCCGCCCTCCGGGTCGCTCGCATCCGAGGATCCGTCCACCTACGCGAACTGACGCGTCTACGCCGTCAGGCGGGCGCCTGGGCGTCCGCGAGCGCGGGACGCAGCGACTCCGCTTCGATGTAGATGCGCGTGCACGCCGGATACGCGCCCATCAAGTCTGCCTCGATGCGCCCGATGGCGTGGTGGATCTCCTCTGTCGTCAACCCGGCCCTGACCTGCACACCGAGGTTCACGAGCAGCGCATACGGACCGATGTACATCGTCAGGATGTCCCCCACGCCCTCGACAGCCGGATCGCCGAGCACGCGCTGCCGGATGTCGGCCAGCGCCTCCGGGTCCACGCCTTCGCCAAGCAGGAGTCCTTTGGTCTCGAACGCCAGCACGAAGGCCACGCCCATGAGGATCGCGCCGATCGCCACCGACGCGACACCGTCGAGGTACGGATTGCCGAGCAGGTGGCCGAAGAAGACACCCAGGAACGCGAAGACCAGACCCGCCATGGCAGCGCTGTCCTCGAGCAGCACTGTGAACGTGCTCGGGTCCTTAGCGCCACGGATGTACTCCCACGCCCCCTTGGCACCCTTCACCTTCAGGAACTCGCGCAGCGCGACACTGAAGGTGTAGCCCTCAACAAGCATGGCGATACCGAGCACGATGTAGTTGGCCGTGGGGTCGGACGTGGGCGCACCCGGGGCGACATGCCTGATGTGGGAGATGCCTTCGTACAGTGACATCCCGCCACCGATGCCGAAGATCGAGACCGAGACCACCAGCGTCCAGAAGTACAGCGCCTTCCCGTGCCCGAAGGGGTGTTCCTCGTCGGCGGGCCGCTTCGCGCGGCTGATCCCAAGCAGCAGCAAGCCGCCGTTGCCGGTGTCCACAAGGGAGTGGATCCCCTCGGAGATCATGGCCGAGGAGCCGGTTATCCCGGCAGCCACGAACTTGATCACCGCGATGATGAAGTTTCCAACGACCGCCGCCACCACTGCCGTCTTCGATCCGCCGTGCGTCGCCATCGATGGCTCTCCTTACGATCGCGTATGTTCGACACCGCTCGAGCATGAGTGATGCCGATGATGATACCGCGTCGAGGTGCCCGTCACAGCCGGATGTACTGGCCGTTCCTGAAGATCCGCTTGACGCCACGCAAACGCAGAGAGACGTGGCACACGGTCGGCTGCTCGAGCGTGACGATGCCGTGTCTCCGGACGCGCAGCAGCAGACGATCCGGTTTCCACAAGGGGGAGAAAGGTACCGTGCCGGTGGCGGTTCCGCACTGCCGGCGGGTCGGACGGGCATGTCGCATCATGTAGTGGCCCATCAAGCGAAGCATACTACATGAGGGGTCGGCAGTCACCCGGATCTGCCCCGTGCGCCTAGTCCGCCAACTCCTCCGGCAGTTCGAGCGGGAGACCGCACGCGTCGTAGATCCGCTGCTCTGCGAGCTCGATCGGGCCAAGATCGACGGTCACGCCAAGCGCCTTCACACGCTCCGCCGTGGTGTACGTGACCGTGACGGCGTTGCAGAGCGTGATCTCCGACTGGGCGCCAGATGGCAGGTACAGCGGCTCAACGGTCCCATCAGGGTACACGCGCATGTACATGCTGCTCGCGGAGGTGTTGCCGTGGGCGCGGTCGGAGAGGATCGGATAGACGTACCTGAGGTACTCAAGGATCCCCGGCACGACCTTCTCCGCGCGCTTGGCCATCCCGTTGAAGCTCAGGCGTGTCCAGCGTTCGTACTTGGGTTGGTCCTCGCGCTCGGGCATCTTCTGTCCCGAGAACGCGGCGAGGAGTTGCTCGGCGTCGGGCAGCCGACGGTTCTCGAAGCGCAACCACTTGAGGGGGAGCTGCTCGGGGTCGGTGGAGATGTACGACAACGTGACCATGTCCTCCACCATGGCCCGCAGCAGCGTCTGGGCCTCGGGGGCCCAGCCCGTCTCGCACAGAAGCAGCACGGCGGCCAGGTTGCGCGCGCATCGCACCAGGAAGATGGAGGCGAGGAAGGCGCCGGGAGTGTTGTCAAGCTCGAGTCCGGCATCGAGCGGCGCACGCAAGGCATCGAGGACTGCGTGCGTCTCCGCCATCACGACCGACCGTGTGGACTCCTGGCTGGCTGGGATCTCGACTCCTTGAACGACAGGGGTGTTGGGGACATGATACCCTCAACCGTTCGCCCGAACCCTTGAGAGCAGGACCTTCTTGACCGAACCGTTGCCCGTCACCATCCACCAGGCCGAGCTGGCGTCGACCAGTCTGCGGTACGCGGAGTGCGGCGATGGGCCACCGCTCATCATCGTGCCCGCCACCATCAGCCTCATCGAGGACTGGACGCCCATGATCCAGTTCGTGGCTCAACGCTATCGCACGTACTTCTTCGAGATGCCGGGCCACGGCGGGAGTGCGCCCCTCCAGGACGGCTTCTCCAGCGCCCGCCTGGCCGACGTCATCGGCCAGCTCGCGGACCACGTCGGCGCGGATCGGTTCGCCCTTCTCGGCTTCTCATTCGGCGGCATCCTCGCGCTGCGGGCGCTGCAGGCGCACGGCGACCGTGTGACGAAGGTCGGGCTTCTCTCGCCGTGCGTGAGCAACCGGGCCCTCACACGACCCTCGCTCGACCGCGCACTCGTCTCCACCGTCACGGCGGTGCTGGAGCGGCGGCTGCCGCGGCACACGCTGGCGCGCCTCTTCGCGAGCGAGCGGGCGGTCCGGCTGTTCGCGTGGTTCATGCAGGATGTGGGTGGCTTCGAATCGCCCACAGACTTGCGCGCCCGCCTCATGTCGTACTCGGAGTCGACGATCTGGGTGCTGGCCGCGCAGGTTCGCGAGATCCTAACGGTGACCGAGGAGGACCTGGCCGGACCCTACCGGCAGCCGTGCTTCTTCGGCATGTCGCGATTCGACCCGCTGCTCGACTACGCGACCACCGAACGCTTCGTGCGCGCGAACTTCGCCGACCTTGTCGTGGAGACGTTCGATTGGGACTATCACGCACCCCCGGTGCCGCTCACGCTCGATGATTATGTGCGTGACTACACACCGCTGCTCGAGGCCGACGCTGCGCGTGTGTCCGCAGGTACCGGCACGGGTATCTAATCGGTGTCATATCGCAAAGTATGCTGACTGCAGAAGACCGGCAGGAGGATGATGTATGTCGAAGCGCACTCTCATCACGGTGATGTTGGCCGCAACCCTGCTGCTTCTGGGGGGATGCGGCGCCGAAGAACCGGCCCCCGCGCCAGAGCCGACACCCGGGGAAGCGACGGGGCTTGACGGAGAGGCGATCCTGAACGAGAAGTGCGTGGGATGTCACTCGCTCGACACGGTGCTCGCCGAGCAGTACGACGCGGTCGGGTGGGCTGCGGTCATCGACCAGATGATCATGCGCGGCGCCGAGTTGACCGACGATGAGGCGGCGGCGCTTGCTGAGTACCTGTCCCTGCGGTAGGTGGAAGGTGGTTCGACGTGGGACGGGTGCATGTGGGCACCTGCTCGTGGGCCGACAGGACCATGATCGAGGCGTGGTATCCGCCTGACGTGTCGACACCTGCGGCGCGCCTGCGGCACTACGCAAAGCGCTTCGATACCGTGGAGGCCGACGCTCCCTTCTACGCGATCCCGGATCGACGGGTGGTCGAGAACTGGACGCGGCGCACGCCGGAGGGCTTCGTCTTCCACGTGAAGGCGTTCGGCATGATGACCCAGCACGCGGTCGATGAGCGGGCGCTCCATCCCGAGCTTCGCGAGTACCCGCATGAGGTCGAGCGCGGCCGCGTGAAGCGTCCCTCCCAGGAGATGGTGGATCTCGCGTTCGACCTCTTCTGCGATTCGATCGAGCCGCTTGAGCGCGAAGGCAAGCTTGGCGGTGTCCTCATGCAGTTCCCGCCGTTCTTCACCGCTCTCGACGATGCGGTCCTCGAGGACAACCTGGCCTACATCGACTACGCACGAGGTCGGCTCGGCAAGCGGCGGATGCTCGTGGAGTTCCGTCATCCCTCCTGGGTCTCCCCCGAACGGGTGCGCGACACGCTGCGGTTCCTCAGCGATCGTGACATCACCTACGTGGGGGTCGACGCACCGCAGTTCCCCACGCACACCACGATGCCGCCGCTCGTGGCGGCCACGTCGAGGGTGGGGTACGTACGGCTGCACGGCCGCAACCGTGACACCTACTTCGCCAGGAACGTGTCCGCCGCGGACCGCTTCGACTACCTGTACGGCCACGACGAGCTCGAGGAATGGGTCCCACGGGTACGGGAGCTCGCGGAGCAGACCGATGTCACGTACGTGATGTTCAACAACTGCAAGTACGACTATGCGCCTCGCAACGCACGGGAGCTCGCGGACATCCTCGGCCCCGAGCTCGTCAAGCCGGTGACCGGCGAGCACGAGCAGCAGCTGGATCTGGACATCTAGGCCAGGCCCTCAGGCTCGCCAGGCGGCCTCCCAGCTGTCAGCGAGCGCATCGGCAAGCTGATGGGTCCGCCTGGCAACCACCACGGGATCGGCTACCCCCGGGTTGCCGAACATGCGTCCAGAGATGGCGAGCGAGGTCAGGCCGTGCACGCCCACCCAGATGGTGTCGGCCGCAAGCGCGCTGTCCAGATCGGATCGGTAGCAGCCGTCCTCCACGCCGCGTTCCACCACGTTGCGTGTACGCCGCCAGCTGGCCCGGCGCGCGAAGATCGCTTCGTCGGAGATGTCGCCCAGATAGCCCCACTCGAACATCAGGCGATACATCCCCGGATTGGTGAGGCCCCACTCCACGTATGCGTGAGCGCCCTGTCGTATGCGGTCGGGAGCGGTATCCGCCGTCTGCGCCCGCTCGAGCGCGTCCGCGAACCAGTCGTACGCCCTGTTGACGGTCTCGTCGAGCAACCGCTCCTTGTTCTTGAAGTAGAGGTAGATCGTCGTCGCACTGTATCCGATGCGCTCGGCCACGAGGCGCATCGTGACCCCCTCGGGCCCGTGCTCCTCCACGAGGGAGGCTGCAGCCTCGACGATGTCCGCCGCCATGCGGGGATTCGATGGGCGTGCGGCCATAGTGACTCCTCTCTTTCCTGGTGACATTAGGTTAACGATGTTCTCCAAGACGGTCAAGAATCGCTGCACTTTGTGCTTGACACAGGCCGTCGATGCCGATAACTTAACAGCGGTCAGTAAACGACGTTAAGTTTAACGTCTGTCACGAGGAGCAACGATGAGGGTCCTACGGTCGGTGTTCAGGCGCAAGACGCGCGCGCTGCTCACCATATTCGGCATCACGATCGGGGTGCTCGCCCTTGTCGTGATGGGGTCGATAGCCGAGAAGCTCAGCCTTCTCGTGGACGGCGGTGCTGACTACTACGCCGACAAGGTGATCGTGAGCGGCATGAGCGGCATGGCCGGCTTCTCCACTGAGCCGATCTCCACAGACCTCATCGGCGAGATCGAGCGGATCGACGGCGTGGCCCGCGCGGCAGGGTCCGTGATGATGCTCCTGGAAACGGAGCCGTCCGCTGTGAGCATCGGCGTGGCCGCCAACATCCAGGCGAGCGACTTCCGGGAGCACGGCTACGAGTCCTTCGAGTCGGAGGTCGTGCAGGGCCGCGAGCTCGAACGGGGCGACCGTGGCGTGGCGGTCGTCGGGGCCGACCTGGTATCCAATCTCGACGCCGAGGTGGGTGGCACGATCGACGTGCGCGGCACCGAGTTCGAGGTGGTGGGCATTCTCGGCAAGACCCTCACGGCGCCCGACATGGCCGTGCAGATCCCGCTTGCCGACGCGCAGGAGCTCCTGGTCGCCGACCTTCCGGGCGCTATACGGGACACGGTCGATCGCGACACGCTCATCACGTCGATCGCCGTCTACCTCGAGGACGGTCAGGATCCCGACGAGATGGCCACGGTCATCTCGCAGAAGGTCGATGATGTCTCGGCCATGGGCCCCGCCGGCTTCGAGACCTCGGTGAAGGAACCGCTGAAGATCTTCAACCAGATCATCTACGCCATCGCCGTGGTGTCGCTCCTGGTGGGCGGTCTGTCCGTGATCAACACCATGACCATGTCGGTGGCCGAGCGTACACGTGAGATAGGTGTCCGCAAGGCGATCGGCGCCACCGACGGCGCGATCATGCGCCAGTTCATCGCCGAGTCGGCCGTGATGGGCGTGATCGGAGGTCTTCTCGGCCTCGGCCTCGGGGCGCTCGTGGGGGCGGCGGGCAATCAGGCGGGGGCGCAGAGCGCGACCGAGCTGTTCCTCCTGACACCCCGGCTCGCCGCAGGGTCTGTCGTATTCGCGCTGGTGCTCGGCATCGTCTCGGGGCTGTACCCGGCGTGGTACGCGGCCCGGCTGAACCCGGTGCGCGCCCTGCGCTACGAATGAGGGTCCCTACGGGCCACAGGTGACAGGAAACGACGCGCGGCGCCGCGGGGGTGCCGCTGAGGAGGGAGTACGCACATGGAACCGATCGTACGCATCGACGGTGTGACGAAGCGCTACCGTCTGGGCAAGCAGAACTACGTGGACGCTCTGCGCGGGGCCTCGCTTGAGGTAGCGCCCGGCGAGATGGTGGCCATCATGGGGCCGTCGGGTTCGGGTAAGTCAACACTGATGCATATCGCGGGCTGTCTCGACACACCCGACGCGGGCGAGGTATGGCTCTCGGGCCGTCGGGTCGACGGGTTGAGGGGACGCGAGCTTGCACGGCTTCGCGGGCGGGAGGTGGGCTTCATCTTCCAGGGCTTCAACCTGGTCCCCACCATGTCCGCGCTCGAGAACGTCGCACTTGCCGCGGAGTACGCAGGCGCGTCGCGCAGGAGCGCATCGGTGGTCGCTCACGCGCTGCTCGAGGAGGTCGGTCTCGGCGATCGAGTGCGCCATCTGCCGAGTGAGCTCTCGGGCGGTCAGCAGCAGCGGGTGGCCATCGCCCGGGCGCTGGTGAACGGTCCGTCGATCGTGATGGGCGACGAACCGACAGGCGACCTCGACACCGCGACCTCGGACGACATCGTCGCGTTGATGCGCGACGTCAATCGCGCCAAGGAGACGACATTCATCATCGTCACGCACAACCCTGAGGTCGCCCGGGCGTGTGACAGGACGGTACGTATGCGCGACGGTGTCGTCGACGGACAGGTCACGGCTGCAGCTTAGGAAGGAGCGGGGGATGAACGACCACATGGATATCGCAGGCAGCGCTGAGGATAGCAGACCGCTCATCGAGCACGGTGTGGCCCCGCGCCAGGCGGCGCCCGGCATGGGCGCGCTCATCGGCATAGGCGCCGGGCTCGGCATGGGCCTCGGGATCCTCCTTGGGGACCTCGTGATGGGCATGATCGCCGGTGCGGCCGTGGGTACCGTTGCCGGCGCGATCGTCGAGCTGCAAAGGGGGCGCTGAGGATGGCGCAGCACACGCCGGATGATTCCGGGAAGAACGGCAAGCGCATCGATATCGGCACCGCGATCGTCGTCGGAGCGATTGTGGGTCTGGCGATCGGCACAGCGCTCGGCGAGTTGGTGCTCGGGATGGGCGTCGGCATGTGTCTGGGTATCGTTGTGGCGGCGCTCAGCAACATCCGCAAGGACCGGTAGCCCGCAGCTACACGTAGTCGTTCCGCACGTCCTGCACGAGTTCGCCGTCACGCACTTCCAGGATACGGTCGGTCTGCTGTGCCACCGCGCGATCGTGGGTCACGATGAGGAACGTCGTGCCGACTTCGGCGTTGATCCTGCGGAACAGCTCGTACACCGTGGCCGTGTTCGCTGTGTCCAGGTTGCCCGTTGGCTCGTCCGCCAGTATCAGCCTGGGCCGGTTCATGAGCGCCCGTCCGATCGCCACGCGCTGCTTCTGTCCTCCGGAGAGCTGGTTGGCGTTCTTCTTCTCCACCCCCTCGAGGCCGAGCAGCGCGAGCGTCTCAAGGGCGCGGTCGCGCTCCTCGGCGCTGAGGTTTCGGCCCGCGATCTGGGCGGGCATGGTGAGGTTCTCCCACACGCTGAACTCGGGCAGCAGATAGTGGAACTGGAACACGAAGCCGAGCCCCTCGTTGCGAACGCGGGACCTGCCTTTCCGTCCGAGGGCGGTGGTGTTCTCGCCCGCGAAGAGCACCTGTCCCGAGGTGGGCGTGTCGAGCAGGCCGATGAGGTTGAGCAGCGTGGACTTGCCCGAGCCCGACTGCCCCACGATCGAGGCGAACTCGCCCTCCTCCACCGTGAAGCTCACGCCTTTGAGCGCGCGCGTGGCGGCAGCGCCTTCGCCGTAGACCTTCTCGAGTGAATCGGCCACCAGGAGATCAGCCATTCTGGATCACCTCGATCGGGTCGAGCCGCGACGTGGATCGCGCGGGGATCACGGATGAGAGCAGCGCGACGGTGATGCCGATGGCCGCGGAAAGCGCGATGAACGTGGGCTCGGGGCTGATCGAGAACGGCACGGGCACCACGCCGAAGAGCGCGATGAGGCCGAAGCCGAGCGCGATACCGCCCAGCGTGCCGCCAACGCCCAGGAGCGCCGCCTGCCACAAGAAGATGCGACCCGCGGCGCCGTCGCCCATGCCGATCGCCTTCAGGATGCCGATCTGGCGCGTCTTCTGGACGGCGCTGATGGCGAGCGTCGAGGCGATACCCAGCGCCACAGCGATGAGCACGAACGCCTGGATCATCGCCGAGGAGCCCGACTGCGCGGCGAGACCGGAGAGCAGCTGCTCGTTCTCGGCCTGCCAATCCACCGCCTCGACGTCGTACTTCTCCGAGAGGCGGGCGGCAACGTCCGTCGAGGCGAAGACGTCGTCCAGCTGGATCTGGACCGCTGAGTACTCGTCGTCAGCCAGTCCCAGCGCGTCAGCCGCGGATGCGGCGTCCACGAACGCCACGCGTTCGTTCGCCGTAGCCTGGCCGAGGTCGAAGACGCCGCTCACTTCGAAGGTCGCCGGCGAACCGCTCGGCAAGAGGACGTCAAGCCCATCTCCCGTCCCGACGCCGTACTTCTCGGCGAACACCGTGCCCACGACCGCCTCGCCTTCACCGAGGCGGAACGAGCCCGCCGCCATCCGGTCCGACAGTCCGTAGATGGTGTCGAGCCGGGCGGCGTCGCCGCCGGTGATGGATAGCGGAACGCTGTCCTCGCCGTCCACGAAGATGCCCGAGAGCGTGCGCACGGGAACGGCCGTGCTGATGAGATCCTCTGAGGCGGAGGCGTCGGACGCGAGTGCGCGATCCACCGTCTCGCCCTCTGCCGGCAGCAGCGTGATGTGCGCGCTCGAGCCCACTGCGGAATCGATGAGGTCGGCCTGGAGGCTCGTGATGAGCGAACCCACGAAGATCTGCGTGGCGATGCCCACGGCGATCCCGGCCATGATGAGCAGGCTTTGCCCGGGTGAGCTCTTGAGGAACCGCGCTGCGATCCTGAGGCTCAGCACGTCAGACCACCCGGCCAGCGAGCTCGGGCACTTCGTGAGGCTCGAGCATCATCTCGTCGGGCCAGTCATCATGCTCGAACGCGAAGGCCGCACCACCCACCCAGACGTCCATGTCGGGGAACGTGGCGCGCAGGGCGTCCACGTACGCCTTCAGCGCGACGCGATGGTAGTGCGTGTATGCCGAGAGCACCACCGCGTCAGCAGCCAGTTCGCGGACGGCGGAGAGCAGTTCGTGGGCCGGCACGTTCGCACCGAGGAGGTGTGCCGACCACCCGGCGAGAGTGAACCGGTCCGCAAGCATCCGGAGCCCGAGGTCGTGGTATTCCTCCGACGGCGTGGCGAACACGGCGGTCCGCCCTATGGACGGCGCAGCGTGCTCGATCACGTAAGGCTGGCACGCCTCGACTATGGTCCGCGCCACCGCGGTGGCATAGTGTTCTTCCCACACCCTCGTCTCACCGGCCTGCCAGGAATCGCCGATCTCGGTGAGGAGGTCTGCGAGCGTGTCGTACAGGGCGGGGATGGTCAACTCGCCCGATGCGATCGCGGAGATAGCGGCGGTGACGGCTCCGGCGCGGTCACGTGCCTTGATCGACTCGGCGAGCCCGGCTTTCAGTGCGGATGCTGCCTCGGACATGGTCGTCTCCTTTCCGCTCTCACCAGGATATCGGTTTCCGCCCGGTCCGTGCCCTCTCAATTCGTGCGACGTATGGACAACGGGGTTCTCGGCAGATAGAATCCGTATGCTGTCCGCCCAGGGCGGACGCCCCATGCGGGGGTGTAGCTCAGTCTGGTTAGAGCGCCGGCCTGTCAAGCCGGAGGTCGCGGGTTCGAGCCCCGT
>LDZT01010952.1_pt1 | contig 33601 bp, 31 predicted proteins | sample 615521 | NCBI WGS metagenome assembly LDZT01 (sample SAMN03408292, study PRJNA278302) | terrestrial metagenome | isolation source: oil reservoir sample SB1 | place: USA: Alaska, North Slope, Schrader Bluff formation | collected 2011-09 | reverse complement strand
AGTTCACACCCTGAACATTAATTATTAGCACATTTGTTCGTATCAAGTAATAAAGAAAGAAGTGTAATTTTTGGAAAGTAAAAATTTTATTGGTATTACTGAAACTGAAGTATTAGAATGGAAGTCTTCTTTTGGACAACTTAATAGAATATTGAAGGAAAAAGTTTGATAATTATTAAAGTAGATAAATACCCTTATGATATTGTTTTAGCCTCCGGTAGACCATACAAGAGAGTAGGAAAATCAACTCTTAAAATAAGTAAGGATGAATATAAGAGGAAAATTTTAGAAATTTATAAAAAGGAGCTATATTTTGATGGACAAATTTGTCCAGACGCTACTTTTAAGGATATTGATGAAATTAAGATAAAGAAATTCATAAATAAAGCAAAGAGAGAAAGAAAACTAGACTTGAATAATCTAATTTCTGTTAAAGAAATATTAAATAGACTTAAATTGATGAAAAATGATAATTTGACAAATGCCGCGATTTTATTATTTGCTAAGAAACCACAAGATTTCTTCATTCAATCTGGAATAAAAGCTACTAGGTTTAAAGGTACTGATGTAACAGGGGAAATGTTAGATTTTAAAGATGTAGAAAGTGATTTGATTTCTGAAATCGAAGATATTGAAAATTTTATATATCAAAATATTTCTTTAAAAGCTTGGATTGAAAGCGGGAAAATTGAAAGGCAGGAAAAATGGGAATATCCACCTAAAGCAATAAGGGAAGCCTTGGTAAATTCAATTATTCATAGAGATTATAGGTCTACTGCGAAAGTGCAAATAAGAATTTTTGATGATCGAATAGAATTTTGGAATCCCGGTAGACTGCCAGAGGGTTGGACTATTGAAACTTTAAGGCAGCAACATTTTTCTGAACCATTTAATCCTTTACTTGCCAGAATGTTTTTTTGGATAAAATATATTGAAGAAATTGGGACGGGAACTAATAAAATTATAGAGTGGTCTAAGGAATGGGGATTGCCAGAACCTGATTTCGTAGTTAATGGAACAAGCCTTTGTGTAATTATTAGAAAATCAATGCTAACAGAAGGCTACCTAAAAAAATTAGGTTTAGGAGAAAAAGAAAATAATATTGTTAGATTATTACTTAAGCAAGAGAAAATTACTAGTGGTGAGATACAACAAATATATAATGTTACCAGAGACACTGCAAATAGGTACCTAAGGAAACTTATTGATTTAAATATCATTGAAAGAAAAGGAAAAGGCAGATTTGTTTATTATGTTTTAAGTGAAAAATAATACGTCAGATTTACGTCAGATTTACGTCAGATTTTAAGGTAAAAATGATTATAAATATTTTCGATGAAACAATTAAATTGTAAATCGAATCGATACTAGATATGTTCTATTGAATATTTTATTAACTTGTCAACCGGTAAATTGATTTTAACCGGTCAGCTGTATTTTATTCTAGACCGGCAGACCGGGTGACCGGTAGACTGGCAGACTATATTTTGGAGGTTCAAACTTGGCAACTGTAAAATCTTTTGAAGACCTATCTGTATGGAAAGATGCTCGTACATTCACAAATAAAATATATCTTTTAACCAAAAAATTCCCAAATGAAGAATTATACGGTTTAACTTCCCAGATAAGACGAGCTGCAGTATCTATAATGTCCAACATAGCCGAAGGCTTTGATCGTTATTCAACAAAAGAATTTATAAATTTTTTAATTATATCGAGAGGTTCAATTTCTGAAGTGCAGAATGATCTATTTATTGCAATAGATTTAAAATATATAAATGAAGAAGAATTCCAACAAATGTATAAGTATTCAAAAGAGCTTGCAAGGCAAGTCAATGGATTCATCAAATATTTAAGAACAAACGGCAAAAGATTTTCCAACAAATAAATTTACTTTTTTTTCAAACCAGTAGGTTGAATTATCTAGTTTTGTATTTTTAAGGATTTATATTTTTTATATTTGTATTTAATTGGCCAACCGGCAAACCGGTAAACTGGTAAATTGATTCAACTGGTAAATTATTTCTAACCGGTAAACTGGCCAATTGATTTAAGATTGTATTTGTCTTTAATTGGTAAATAGGCCAATTGGTAAACTGGTTAATTAATATGATTTTTCTTATAAATTATCAAGAAATCAGTAAATTGTAATCATCAATTATGGAAAGTGACGTAATGTGCATAAATTTTTAATTAAAACACATTACTTGGATAAACTTGCAGTTTAACCACACTTACCACAATACGACTATTATTTTTTATAATTTTATAATTCATTTTAGTTGATTTATTTTATTAAAAGATTATCCGATTTTTTAAGGTATTAGCTGATCAGAAAATTAGACTTACTTGTAGCTCAAAATAATTGGTAAACCGGAAAACCGGTAAATTGATTTTCTTTAATTGGTAAACCGGCAAACTAATCTGACTGGTAAACTAGTCTTAATTGGTCAATTAAACTAAGGTTTTTGTCTTTAATTGGTAAATAGGTAAACTGGTAAATTGGTAAACTAATCTGACCGGCAGACTGTATTATTTTTTTTAACTGTAAACCGACAACCGACAACCGATAAAATTGCTGATTCTTGTTTTTTACTGATTATTGATTGTAGATTGGCGATTGGAGACTAGTGATTAATAATTCTTAATTGGTAAATAGGTAAACTGGTAAATTGGTAAACTAATTCGAAAAGTTGGATTTACTTGCTAATTATTTAATTTATTTGGTATAATACAAAAGTGAAGAAGACGAAAAAGATACGAAAGTTTGAAAAAATAAGATTAAATCTAAATAATATCAGAGAGTTAATCATAATTTAAAATAATATAGCATTGATATGTTTTATAAAATTGATAGAAGTGGTAAATTAAATTATGACAAATGCAATTTCTGAAGAAAAAATTAGAAATATAGTGAAGAATGAAATAGAAAATGCTTTAGGAGAATTTTTAATAAGGATGAAATTAGAAATTTTACCATATGTATCAAGAGAAGAACAGAAAGAAATCGAAAATTTGTATGGAAAAGATCTAGCTAAGAACGATGAAGAGGACATTGCTGTGTCGAGGAAATTGAGGTTATCTGTTAAAAGAGAGGTAAATATAGATGTATTATAAAGTTATATTAGAACCAGATATAGAATCTGGAGGTTATATAGCATATTGTCCTACCTTAAGGGGATGTGTATCTGAGGGGGAAACGGTTGAAGAAGCTTTAAAAAATATAAAGAAGGCTATAAAAGGGTATATTCTTGTTCTTGAAGAAGAACTAAAGCAAAAAGATGCGAAAGTTTATAAGGTTGCTATTTAATGATGTCCAAGTTACCTACATGTAAAGGCAAGGAAGCGGTTAAGGCATTTAAGAAAAACGGCTGGGTTTTAGCAAGATACATCGATGATCATTTTATCCTTAAGAAGCAAGGAGAAAGGTACTTTACGAAGACTGATTAGAGACGCAGGATTATCTATTGATTATTTCGTGGAATTATTAGGTAAAAACAAATAAGCCAGTGATTCAAGGTTCATTTAAGACTAATTCCTGGATGCATCTCCTTCTCACATCTTTTTCTTCATCACTTGTTACATTTTACTTATTACCGTATTTGCACCTTGCAACTTGCAACTTTCTTTGTATTTTGTTTCTTAATCCGAAACTTGTATTTTGTTTTTTCTTACTATACCCGATACTCGATACTGTTCTAATTGGAGAATTGGTGAATAGGTTAATTGGGAAATTAATTTCCTAATTTTTATTCTTATCTTAATCGGGCAATTGTATTATCTTGTATTTCTTATCCTAATTGGTAAATTGGTGAATAGGTTAATTGGTCAATTAATTTGCTTTTCTCCCCCACATATATTATAATATCCCTAAGTTCACATTCTGAACACTTACAAAATTATTTTATTTGATTTCTGTTTTCCTTGTATTTTGTATTTATTTCTTATCTCGCAACTTGCAACTGTATTTGTATTTAACTTGCACCTTGCACCTTGCATCTCGCACCTTGCAACTGTATTTGTATTTAACTTGTAACTCGCAACTTGTAACTCGAAACCTTGCGACTGAAAGGAGCAAAAATGTCCGACTATACAAAACTGAAAGTATGGGAAGCTGCTCATCAATTTACTATTGATATTTATAATATAACCAAAAAATTTCCAACAAATGAGCAGTATGGATTAACATCTCAAATCAGAAGATCATCTTCCTCTATCCCTACTAACATAGTAGAAGGCTCAGGTCAATTAGAAAATGGCAATTTAGTAAGATTTTTAGGAATAGCCAAAGGTTCAGCATTCGAAAGCGAATATCAATTATTGCTTGCAAAGGATTTAGGATATATAGATGTTGATGAATTTAATATTTTAACAAATAAAATAAAATCTATTATTCATATGTTAATTGCACTGATTAATTCTTTAAAAAACTCGAAACCCGAAACCCGAAACCCGAAACCCGCAACCCGAAACGTAAAACATGTATTGACAAATAGTAAAAGAAAGACAGGAACAAAAACTTTTTAATGATGAAAGAATTACAGAATAACAAATATTTCGACACCTTGCTTGAACTGGGAAAAAATCCCTCAACAAGCCAGCGCTCTTTAGCTGGTAAGCTTAATATTTCTTTGGGCTTAACCAACGAAATCCTGCAAAACCTTATCCATCGTGGCTGGGTAAAAGCCAGCAAGCTGAAAGGGAGAAAATGGCTGTACCTGATTACACCTGCCGGAATGTCCAAGGCTACCCAATTTGCATTTCAACGTTTCCAGGAAACACAGAAATATTTCTGGGATGCTGAAAATATTATTATTAGTTTATTGGAAAGTTTGCATAAAAAGGGTAAAGAAAAAGTCATCATTTTAGGGGAAAACCAATACACCAAATTAATCATCCTGGCATCTGCCGATTCACCCATTGAATTAACCATGATTATATCTGATGAACAACCACAGAAAAACTTTTTAGGACATCAAGTTGTATCTATAGATGAATTTACAAAAAAAATAAACCAAGTACCCAAAGAATTCCAGAATACTATTGTAATTTCTGTTAACCAGGAATTAAGAAAATCACTACTATCTAAAATATCTCAAAACACAAGTGATAATAGTAGTAATGAAACATTAAGCATTGATATTATAAACATTGATGACTTAATCAAAAAATATATTACCAGCCAGCACAACAATGTTGCAAATAAGAGAGAAATAAAGTAAAATAAATTATTGTTCACATACTGAACAATATTTACTATAATAATTCTTTATAAAAATATTATGACAAAAATCAATTCTTTTTACAATTTAGATGTTTGGAAAGATGCCAGATCTTTTACCAGGGAAATATATCAAATTACGAACAATTTTCCAAATATGGAAAACTATGGATTAAAAAATCAGATTACACGTGCAGCAGTGTCGATTATGAGCAATATCGCAGAAGGGTTTCATAGATATTCAAAAAAGGAATTTATAAACTTTTTAGTGATATCAAGAGGCTCTATAGCAGAAGTACAAAGTCATTTATTTGTTGCATTTGATTTAAAATATATCACTAAAGAACAATTTAATGATATTTATTCTAAATCAGTAGATATTTTCAAACAAATAAATGCTTTTATCAGATACTTAAGAACTTGCAAAGAATACAAAGATTATAGAAAAGAAAACTAAAAGTAATTAAATATTTGTTTTAAACCAATTAACCAATTAACTGTATTTTATGTTTTTATGAACCAATGAACTAACGAAACTAAGTAACTAATGAACTATATTTGTGAACTAATTAACCAATAGATTGTATTTTTGAATTAACTAATGAACTAATTAACTAATGAACTAATTAACTAAATATACTAGCTACTTATTTTATCTGGAGGATATAAAATGCAAGTTGCAATTGTAGGTTCCGGCTACGTTGGCCTTGTCACAGGCAGCTGCCTGGCAAACTTCGGCTTATCCGTTACCTGTGTAGATAACGATATTGAAAAAATCAAACAATTAAATAATGGTAAAATTCCAATTTATGAACCTGGTTTAGAAGATTTAATTGCAAAAAATGCAAAAGAAAACCGTTTAAGATTTACCAATGACTTGAAAAAAGCAGTTAAAGAATCTCAGGTAATTTATATAGCAGTAGGCACTCCTCCAAATCATGACGGCTCTGCTAACTTGCAGCAGGTAGAGGAAGTAGCTAAAGATATTGGTAAATATATAAATGAATACAAAGTAATTGTAAATAAATGTACTGTACCAGTCGGCACCGCCCGCAAAATCAAACAAATAATAAGTGGTCATTGCGAGGATCTTTCTTCCTCTTGTCATTGCGCCTCTTCTTCCCCCTCTCCCTTGAGGGGAGAGGGCAGGGTGAGGGTGAAACACCCCTTTGACATCATCTCCAACCCTGAATTCCTCAGGGAAGGTTCAGCAGTCTATGACTTTACCCATCCGGACAAAATCGTTATCGGCTACGAATCAGAAAAAGCAAAACAAATAATGCAGGAAATCTATCGCCCCCTATATCTGCTCGATACACCATTTGTTTTTACAAATTTAGAAACAGCTGAAATGATTAAATATGCCTGTAATGCATTTTTAGCAACCAAGATTACCTTTATCAACGAAATCGCCAACTTATGTGACATGGTAGGTGCAGATGTGCATCAGATCGCAAAAGCAATGGGTATGGATGGCCGTATCAGTCCGAAATTTCTACATCCCGGACCAGGTTATGGAGGTTCCTGCTTTCCCAAAGACACCAGGGCTTTACAGGCCACTGCTTGTGAATATGATTATGATTTTAAACTGATCAAAGCAGTTATCAAGGCCAATTCCAGACAACGGGAAATAGTAGTGGATAAAATTGAAAAATATTTAGGTAACCTAAAAGGTAAAAATATCGGTATTTTAGGACTGGCTTTTAAGCAAAATACTGATGACATAAGAGAATCAGCAGCAATTGATATTATAAAAATTCTTTTACAAAAAGGCGCTAGCATAAAATGTTTTGACCCGATGGCAATGGAAAACACAAAAAAAATATTTCCTGACCTGACATATTGCCAGAATGAATATGATACGGCACGAAACAGTCATGCATTGGTTATTTTAACCGAATGGAACCAGTTTAGAAATATTGATTTATTAAAAATAAAGAAACTTCTAAAAACGCCGGTTTTATTTGACTTAAGAAATTTGTACGAACCGGAAAAGGTAAAAAGTTTAGGGTTTATCTATGAAGGAATAGGTCGAAATTAAATAGAGGAAATTGTATTTTATTTATTGATTGGTAGATTGGTAGATTAAAAAAGGAACGGAACCAATTTCGCAATTTAGATTTAAATAGATTGAAGAGTTTAATGAATAAATTAATTATAATTGATTCAAAAAATCTCTATGAACCTTGCAAAGTTAAAGCATTAGGACTCATATATATTGGCATGGGTAGACAATAAATTTTGTATTTTATGTTTTATAGGCGATTGGTCGATTGGAAGATTATCTTTTTATTTGAACCAATTAACTAATTAACCAACGAAACTAATTAACTAGACTTACTAGCTACTGACAACTAGTATTTGCTGATTGGCAGATCGGATGATTGGTAGATTGAATCAGATAAAATCTCCCATCCTGCTTGATCTAAGAAACTTATACGATCCGGAAAAAGTAAAAGCTTTGGGCTTTATTTATGAAGGAGTAGGAAGAAAATAAAAAATAAAAATTTAATAAAAATATCTTGGAAACTAATTCCATAAAATTTTCGTGTTTATAATGTCATTCCTGCGAAAGCATGAATCCATACCTCATCCCCCTCGCCCTTGAGGGGAGAGGGCAGGGTGAGGGTGAAACATATTATTTCTACTAATACTCTTATTATAAAAGAAGAAGTGGGAATCAGAAAAATAGAAAAATTAACTAAAATAGAGGAAAATAATTTTAGTGAATAAAATAAAAAAATTTGCCAACAATTTAAAGACTCCTGGTGAAACTCTGTCTCAGAAAGCAATAAAAGGTGGCTTTTGGGTATTTTTTCTAAGAATAATAAATCGAGGGTTTAGTTTTGTTAGACTTATCATTCTTGCCCGTATCCTTTCGCCAGATGATTTTGGTTTAATGGGTATTGCCCTACTTACTATGTCAACTTTAGAGACATTTTCCCAAACAGGATTTCAGCAAGCTTTAATTCAAAAGAAAGAAGAGATAGAATCTTATCTTGATAGTGCCTGGACGGTTTTAATCCTAAGAGGATTCATTCTCTTTATAATATTATATTTTATTGCCCCTTATGCCGCAATTTTCTTTAAGGCACCAGAGGCAGAACCAATAATAAGAGTAATTGGATTTTCAATCCTTTTTCAAGCCTTTACTAATATTGGTATTACCTATTTTAAGAAAGAGTTGGAGTTTAGTAAAGAGTTCATCTATCAATTCTCTGGAACTTTAGCAGATTTTGTTGTTGCGATTACAGCTGTTTTAATCTTAAGAAATGTTTGGGCTCTCGTATTGGGTTTACTTGCAGGTAATATGGTGAGATGTTTTGTAAGCTATTTTATACATCCTTATAAGCCCCATTTAAGCTCTAATTTAGGAAAAGCGAAAGAACTCTTCGGTTTTGGTAAATGGATTATGGGTTCAAGTATATTAATTTTTTTAATTACTCAAGGCGATGATATTTTTGTGGGTAAAATTCTCGGTACAACAGCATTAGGCTTTTATCAATTAGCGTATAGGATTTCCAATATGCCGGCTACCGAGATAACCCATGTTATATCCCAGGTTACTTTTCCAGCTTATTCCAAATTACAGGATAATATTCCCAAATTAAGAGAAGCATATTTGAAAGTTTTACAAGTTACAGCATTTTTATCTTTTCCCATAGCCGGATTAATTTTTGTGTTAGCTCCAGATTTTACTAAAATATTTCTGGGAGAAAAATGGATGCCTATGGTTCCAGCTATGCAAGTGCTGGTTTTTGCAGGATTAGTAAGATCAATAGCAGCTACAACAGGTCCTATATTTCATGCTGTTGGAAAACCAAAAATAGATACAAAATGGCAAATAGTTCGCTTGTTTGTAATTGCTATTCTAATCTATCCTTGTATTATTAAATGGGGAATATTAGGAGCATCGATCGTAGTGTTTTTAAGCATCTTCGTATCTAATATTGGCTTTAGTTTTGATGCAATAAAGATTACCAAATGTGGATTTATAAATTTCAGTAAAGTAATAGTTTTTCCATTAATAAACGGAATGGTTATGGTTTCGTCTATATTTATTTTAAAGACTTATATTAATATAACAGGGATTTTAAATTTTATTTTACTTCTTAGTGTTGGTATTTTAATTTATCTTGTAATAATTTTTATATTTGATAAACATTTAAATTATAATATGCGACAGCTTTTAAGGCAGAACCTTATTTCTTTTAGAAAAGGATTATAAAAAATGAAGCCACAAGTAGAACCAAATCATTATTTTGTAAATTCCTATGATTCAAAAGGTCGCTTTATTAGTTATTGGTATCAAATTAATGAAATTATTAAACTAAATCCAAAAAAAGTTCTTGAAATTGGAATTGGAAATGGATTTGTTTCGAAATATTTAAAAGAAAGAAGAGTAAATATTTTAACTTTAGATATTGATAAAAAGTTAAATCCCGATATAGTTGGGAGTGTTTTAGATGTACCCTTTCCAGATAATTCATTTGAGGTCGTTGCTTGTTATGAACTTTTAGAACATCTACAGTATAGAAATTTTTACAAAGCTCTTTCTGAAATCTTTCGAGTCTCTAAGTCTTATGCAATTTTATCATTACCAGATGCAAGTAGAGTTTATCGCATGTATCTACAAATTCCAAAAATCGGAATATTTAAAAGATTAATTCCGATACCAAGAATTAAAAATCCTATTCACAAGTTTAATGGAGAACACTACTGGGAGATAGGGAAAGCCGGTTATCCATTGAGTAAAATAACTACAGATATTGAAAGGGTAAGGTTTAATATTAAAAAAACATACAGAATTTTTGAAAATCCTTATCATAGATTTTTTATACTAAAAAAAGAGAAGTAATCCAATGAAAAGAATTAAGATATTTATTAAAAGAATAGTACCAAAAAAATATCATAGCAAAATATCATTTTTATATAATTATTTATGCTCCTTGTTTTTATTCGGATTTAAATATAAATGTATTTTCTGTAAAGGACATTTTAGGAGGCTTCTTCCCATCGGATTAAAAAATGATGTCGCTATGAATCTTATTGGGGGGGGTATCGTTATGCTTTATGTCCCAGATGCCATTCAACAGATAGAGAAAGATTGATTTATTGGTATATTGTTAATAAGACAAATATCTTAAATTTGGATAAAACAATAAATTTATTACATGTTGCGCCTGAGAGAAATTTACAGAAAATCTTAAGATCTTTTTCCTATATTGAGTATATTAGTGGCGATTTAAATCCATCAACGGATTGTGATATTAGACTTGATATCACAAATATAAATTTTGAAGATAATTTTTTCGATGTCATTATTTGTAATCATGTCTTAGAACATATTGTAGATGACCGAAAAGCAATGCATGAATTATTTAGAGTTTTAAAACCGAAAGGGATTGCTATCTTGCAAGTACCTATTTCTAAAACTGCAAGGGAAACTTTTGAAGATTTTCCAATTATTTCCCCTGAGGAAAGAGAAAAATATTTTGGGCAGAAAGACCATGTTAGAATATATGGTAAAGATTATAAAAATAGGATTGAAAGCGCTGGTTTTAAAGTAGAATTACATGATATCAAAAAAGATTTGAATATTAGAGATAAAGAAGCTTGGATTGAATGAAGAAGAAATTTTGTATGTATGCAGGAAATTGTAATTAATATTTTGGAATGATTATAATTAGCAATAAATTAAAATACATAAATAAATAATAACAACGATAAGATATTTTAGAATTTTTGTTATATTAGGAAAATGAAAAAGAAAAATTCTTTGTAAATTTGTAAAAACGTAAAAATATATTTATGGTGTTTTAAATTAGGTATTTCAGAGTATGTCAATTAGATAAAAATGTATAAGAATTTGTTAAAAAATTGCTAGTGCATTTTAATAATATTAATTTTGATATTATTATATTTGATAAAAATAAAGTTAATCTTAGAAAAAATAGCAAGATAAGAGGATTCTATCATAATTGTTATAATGAATAAATATTTAACATGAAAAATTATAATTTTTAATCCAGCGGGAACTCCCCACCTGTAAGGGTGGGGATGAGAGCAAGTTCCCGGCAAATCGGGACAGACGTTAGTCTGTAAAAGTGAGCACCACGTCTGTAAGGGCGTGGGAGTCTATGTTTTTTATTCATAAGGGGGCATGTTAGATTGAGAGTAGCATATGTTATATGGCTCGAAAGTTTAAAATCACCCATTTTGAAAGAGCAAGTAATTGAAATTTTGAAAGAGATTAATGAACTATCTTTTAAAAAGAATATTTATTTTTTTGCCTTTCAACCTGTTTACCATGTTTTATTGCATTACAAAGAATTTCAGCATATAAAAAAAGGATTAAGGCATTTAAATAAATGGAATGAGAGTCGAAGGGGAAATGCTAAAAAATATAATGAATTATTAAGTAACATAGACGGGATTATTACTCCTTACGAAGCCGATTATGTCAAACATGTTTATCATTTATATGTTATAAGGGTAAAGAAAATAAGGCGAGATAAATTAAGAGAAGAACTTAAATTTAAAGGCGTGGCTACAGGAATTCATTATCCCACTCCTCTACATTTACATCCTGCTTACAGTTATTTAGGATGCAAAAAGGGTGCCTTTCCAGTTACTGAAAAGGCAAGTAAAGAGGTTTTATCTTCGCCGATCTATCCTGAAATTAACGAAAAACATATTAAAGAAGTCGCTGAATTATTTGTAAATTGTAAAAAATAATTAATTGAGAAATAAATCTGACTGTTTCATAAATATTTAGAAAGGTAGGTTTTTGTAGCATGGATACATTAGTTATTACAACAGTAAGTAATTGGTATGAAGTGCCAAGAATTAGACATCAATTAGCCAAACAAATGTCTAGATTTTACAATGTACTATACATAGAAACTCCAACACAATGGAAGTATTGGCATAATACAAAAATCGAAAAAATTGAAAAAAATATTACACGTTGTAAATTATCTAATCGCTTTAAATTACCAGAAAGAATTTTTCTATACCTTCCATTTTTAAAAAATTATTATGAGAAATATATAATAAAACAAATATTGCAAATTATTAATACTTATGACAAATCAAATTTAATTCTAGTAAATTTTAATTATAATTTTTTGCAAATTATGAAGGAAGACACCTTTAAATTGAAAATATATCTATGTAATGATGATTTTCCAAGTATGATAAAAAATGAAAAAATAAGGGAAAAAGTAAAAGCAATAGAAATCAAAGTTGCTAAATATGCTGATTTATTCTTGGGAACTTCATATTTTTTAGTTAATAAATTTAAAAAATATAATATAAATTCATATCTTTTTCTACCAGGACATAATTTTAAAATAAGCGACAATAGTTTTTTTAGTAAAATAGAAAACAAAAAAAATATAAAGGTTGCTTATATGGGATATATAAGCGAAAGTCTAAAATTTGACTGGTTAATCTATGCTTCAAAACAGAAGGATATTTCTGTTGATCTAATTGGACCTATAATAAATGAGTTTAAAATAGAGAAATATATACAGGATAATTTGTTGAATATTCACAAACCAATATACAATAATGATAAATTGCAAACTTTTTTAGAGAAGATGGATGTTTTAGTATTACCTTATTCATATCCGAATCCAGCAGCAATGACTGCTCCAAATAAATTATTTCCTTATATTGCTACTGGAAATCCTATAGTGAGTTACAATTTTCCTAATTTAGTAACTTTTGAAAAAGGAATTATATATTTTGCTAACTCCAAAGAATCTTTTGTAAGTCAAATTAGAAGAGCTTATAATGAAAATTCTAATGAATTAAGAAAAAAAAGATTCGATATAGCTAAAAAAAATTCTTGGGAAGAGAGAGGTAATGAATTGAAAGCTATCATTGATGAAAATATAAAAAAGAGGTTTTGAGCAAAACCTATAAAATGATACTATTACAAGTTAATTTAATCAAAAAATCTTAATATTTTTTATCAATTCTAATATAAAAATTTGTATAGGCAAAAAGATAGTATATATGAAGGAGAGAATAAATATTTAGATGAAAAAAGTGGGTGCCTATTCGCCGTAGGATTTGCCATCATTTTACTGAGTTCTTTTCTTAAATCATACAATTACAAAAAAATGAAACTTTTTTAATCATTATATAACATTAATTATGCTGTTATTAATTATGGTATTTGTATTTCCACTTTTTTCATCGATATCATCGGGTAACGATATCGCAAAATTGTGTGAATTGCTTTAGTCATTATTTTTGCAATGATAGGAAATTATCGAGTATAGAGTATTAAATTAAAAAACTAATAATTAAGGGCTGTAAGGTTATGATAACTACTTTATATAATATCTTATATATTACAAAAGGGAAAAGAATACATTTATTAATTTACAGAATAGTAAAACTTTTTTTGAATATCTATTATCCTTTTCATTGTAGATTAATGAGAAAATTTAAACATAGAAAAAAAATAGATAATGTAATAATTTCTTTAACTTCGTTTCCTGCTAGAATTAATTCATTATGGATTATTATTGAAACACTCTTAAGACAAACATATAGACCAGAAAAGGTTATTCTTTGGTTAGCTGATTCACAATTTGTATCAATTAATGATTTGCCTAAAAAGTTACTACAATTAAGAAGTCGAGGATTAGAAATAAAGTTTTGTGATGACTTAAGATCACATAAAAAGTATTATTATTCAATGAAATATTACCCCAATCATACTATTGTTACCGTCGATGATGATACTTTCTATCCAGAAAATTTAGTTGAAAAACTATTTGAAGCAAGCAGAAAATTTCCTAATACAATTTGTTGTAACTTAGGTCATATATTAAAAGTGCACAATGGGATGGTAGAACCATATGCTAATTGGAAGTCAGGTGCTGATGGATATGATCAACCATCAGATTTTTTGGTCCCAATTGGTTGCGAAGGAGTGCTCTACCCGCCCAGGTCATTAAATGAAAATGTATTTGACAAAGATCAGATACAGGAATTATGTCCCTTAGCAGACGATTTGTGGCTAAAATCGATGGGAACTATTAATGGTACAAAAGCAGTTAAAACTAATCCAACTTCTATTACCTACGCAAACTTAATATCTGCAAAAGCAACTTCTCTATGCACAATCAATTTTAATAAAAACATGAATGATAAGCAAATTCAAAATATCATTTCTAGATATCCAGAATTAAAGAAAATTTGGAAATAGAATATTATTTTAGAGGGGGAAATATTTGGAAATATTATATTATTTTAAGGAAAAAAACACCTTAATGGATAAATGGCAGCGATATCATATATTTGATGAATTGGAAAAACACGGGTGTAATATTACTATATACAACCCTTTGAATTATGAAGACATTGATATGGCAAATGAGAATTTGACCACTTACTTGAATAAAAAACGTTTTGATTTATTTATGACGCCACATGGAAGTAAAGATTTATTTGTTGATACATTGTTACGAATAAAACAAAAGAATATACCTACACTACTTATTTGTTTCGATAATCTGATAGCACCATTCAATCATCATGATATTGCAAAATATTTTAATCTTGTTTGGCTTACCTCAAGAGAGACGGATAGAATGTTTAAATGCTGGGGGGCAAATACTCTCATTAACCCATATGCAGCTAATCCCTACTATTTTAAACCAAATTATAAGAATGAAATTGAAAGAATTGCTTTTATTGGAACACCATATGGCAGTAGAGTCAATATGATTAATTTATTATTAGAAAATGAAATTGATGTAAGTTTATATTCAAAGAGTACAAATAGATCAAATATAAAAAGAGATAGAAAGACCATTAAAGAATATATTTATCCTATATATAATCTCATGAGATTTAGTGCAGGCAGGCGTGTGATTATTGGAGCATTAAAACAAAAAATTAATGGATATAAAGAATTAAATAGGTGCAGTGGTAATTTGCAACAATTTCTCCCGGTAGGATTAGAGAATCTTAGTACATTGTATTCGAACTATGCTTTATCATTATCTAGCACAGCAGCTCGTAATACGGGCGTGCTAAAACAACCTGTGGATATAGTTAATTTAAGAAGTTTTGAGATACCAATGTGCGGCGGGTTGCAAATATGTTCTTATTCTGAAGAAATATCAGAATATTTTGAGGAAGATAAAGAAATAGTTTTATATAAAAGCAAAGGAGAATTTATAGATAAAGCAATGTTCTATTTAAAACCAGAAAATCATGATATTAGAATGAGAATGAAAATTGCAGCTAGAAAACGTGCTGTAAATGACCATACTTGGTTTAATAGGTTTAAAAAAGTATTTGATTGTTTTGGCCTTAAATGTAAATAGAAAATACTATAATCATTGTCAAATTTATATATAATAATTTTTTAAATTATGAATAAAATATTTTCAAAAGATGAATATATAAAAAGTAAACACAGATACTTATTTTTCTTATTTATATGTTTATATATTTTTAGTATTTCTAAAATATTTCAAAATGTATCGGTGACATTTAAATATCTTTTTTTAGGTAGATATATTATTTATTTTATTTTAATTTTATTATTATTATCTAATGTGCTTAGGGGATTCAAAAAAAATAATATCAATGGCAATAAACTACTTATTATATTTTTATTTACTGGTTATTTACTTATTATATTTTTATTTACTTTTGTTCGCTATGATGCCAATACAGCCTTAAGATCCCTTTTTTGGTATTTACAAGGACCTGTTTTAGCATTAATTACACCTTTTGTTATTAAGAATAAAAAGGATTTAAATATAATAATTCAGATTTGGCTGATTTTTTGTGTTATTGGGGCTATTTCAATAGTGTATCAATATTTTGGAGGTGAATTACCATGGGCTTCCGAAATTGGAATGAGATCTGGATTTTCTCGTTTTCATAATACTTTGCATTCTGATCCAAATGTTGGGGGGATGGTATCATCTATTGTTATTTTATTTTCAATATTCTTTACAGATGTTATTATATGGAAAGTTATATTGCTAGTGTCAGCCATGATATTATTTTTTGCTGCAGTTTCGAAAGCTGGATTTTTAGGAATGCTTATTGCCATGGGATTAATTGTTGTTTTTTTTAATAAAAAATCCCTTCTTAAAAAGCTATTTAATAAAAAAAGTTTTTTATACTTAGCCTTGATCTTCATGCTATTAATAATTTTTTTTAATTTTGGAATAATTGAATATTTCAGAGAAGTTGGTGGTATAATAGCAACATCAGCATTAGGAATTGGAGAAATAAAAAGTAGAGCAAGTATATTTGATGAAATTAATTATCGAGTCTTATTAAAGACAAAACAAGGGATAGAGCTGTTAATATTAAAAAGCGATTTTCCAATAAGAGATGTATTAATAGGTGGTAGTTTTGGCTTAATCAGAGAGGGTTTAACGGCAAAATTTAGACCACATAATAATTTTTTAGAAGTTTTTCTTTGTGGTGGGATTATTCATTTGTTATTATTTTTAATCATCATCATTCTCACCACAATGGAATTGTACAAAAGGGCTTTTAAAGATTCTTTTTATCAAGGATTATTGATTTGTTTTATAATCCTTATATCTTATTTATTTGCTTTTCCAGTATACACTATAAATACCTTAGCCCAACTTTTTTGGTTGATAATTGGTTTTTCTGCAGTAGATGTGAGAAGTTAAATAATTAATATAAATAAGTAGTTAAAATTTTAAAGTAATTCATGTACATACCCAATATCTACTTACTAATATTGGATATTCTATTAATATAAGTAAGATTTTGAAAGCACTGAGATAATCTATACTAATTATGAGCAACATATAATTGCGTTAAGAAACGGTATTTCGAAGACTATGCTTAAAGAAGAAATAATGAGATACTCTTAGATAATTAGTTTTGAATGTGCCAGAAAATATTTTAGTAAAAATTAGTTTAAGAGCTTTTGATTTCATGACATGTAATGGATTAAGTTTAACATTGCATTTTTGGAATTTTTTTAGAGAAAGAAGAAAGGAAGCATGATGAAGCTTTTCTTGTTTTCATCATAAGGTGTAAATATGAATAAATTAGTTTTACATATTTACTACGGAACTGCAGGTAATGCGGGATTATATGTAAAAAAAATAGTAGATTGTACAGAAAAATGTAATTTTGATACAGGAGCTATAGTAAATAAATATTTTGTGTTTGGGGGAGATAATTATAATAAGCTTTTTTTTAGATTCTCTGAAAAGCTAAAAAGAAATACAATACGCAGAATTGTAAAATTTATAGAATTGTTTATAGACTATCTCTTAGTACTAAAAACTGTGAAGAAATTATCCAAAGATTATGATGAAGTGATAATTGATTTCTCGTTGAATGAGAGCTATAGGCTTACTTACTACTTTTTAAAATTTTTAAAAAAAACAAAGAAAGTACAATTAGGTATTACAGTTCATGATGTAAAACCATTTTATACTAATTATTCAAGGATTATAATAAAAGACCAAGATGATATTTTAAGATTAGCTAAATTTTTTGTTGTACATAATAAATTATCAGAGCGTCAATTAATTCATAAATTTCCTAAAATGAAAAAATACATATTCAAGTATAGGTTCCCATTAATGGACTTGAATTGTTTGATCAAAACGAGTAGATGTAATTTTAATAATAAAAATGGGATTAGATTTTTGTTTATAGGATTTTTACGTAAAGAAAAAGGCATTAAAATACTAATAGACGCGTGGAAAAAAATACAAAATGATTTTAATTACATTACATTAACCATTGCGGGAGCTATACCACACAATATGAATTATAATTTTAATGGCTTAAAAAATGTAGTATTGAAAAATGAATATCTTTCAGATGACGAGTATATTAGATATATTTTAGAAGCAGATTATGTAATTTTGCCGTATAGTGAAGGTACAAATAGCGGTATTTTATCGACTATTAGTAGTCTCGGGAAGCCATCGATTACGAGTGATATAGACATGTTCAAAGAATCCGAGTTTTGTATTAATAAGTTGCTATTTAAAACGAATAATAGTGATTCATTAGCGAATATCTTAAAAAAGAGTGTGATATCATATGAAACAAATTATTTGTCATTACGTGATGAAGTAGCTAAAAATGTAAAAGAATATAATGGAAAATTTGAAAAAGAAGTCATAAAAGAATATGAGAAAATATTATCAGTTAAATAAAAAATACAAAAGTATATTTTATTTAAATTATTATGCTTTGCTATTATAAATATTAAAAAGAATTTTGTTTAAATATATACAAACAATTTAGTAAGAGTATAATGTTATATGAAAAAAATGTGACAAATCTTAATTCTGCGATAAGGTAGTTACAATACAATTACTTTCATTAAGTCTAACTAAAAAATATATAAAGGGAAAGGTATTACAAGATTGAATATTTTACATATAGATGGTTTTTTTCACCCGAATGCAGGCTATCAGATTAATATTTTGCCGAAATATATGGCTAATCAAGGCCATCGAGTTACAATAATTACTTCTAAAATGAATATGATTCCTAAAGATCTACTGTTTTTTTTTGGAAAAGATAATATTCAAAGTAGAGATAAGGCATATATTGAAAATACAGGTGTAAATGTTATTAGATTGCCTTTAAAAGGATATATTAGTGGCAGGGCAATATTCACAAAAGAAATATTTAAAACAGTAGAGTCTTTAAGGCCTGATATTTTATATATACACGGTAATGATACATTAATTGCAATGCAATATCTATTGGGTATAAAGAAACTAAGATTTCCTATTGTTATGGACAGTCATATGCTTGAAATAGCCTCATTAAATCGATTTAATGAGATATTTAGATATGTTTATAGAAAAATATTCTCACCAATCTTAATAAAAAATAAGATACCCGTTATTCGCACACAAGATGATACATATGTAGAGAAGTGTTTAGGAATTCCACTTGCACAATGCCCCTGGATTTCAGTAGGTTCAGATACGCTGTTGTTTTATCCGGATAAAAAGGTAAAAGATGAGTTTAGAAAAGGCAATGGTATAAATAATGATGATTTTGTTGTTGTTTATGCAGGAAAACTCAGTGAAGGCAAAGGCGGAAAACTATTGGCAAAGACTTTCAAAGATAAATTTGATACAAACAGAAACTTAGTTCTTGTTGTTGTTGGAAATGCAGTTGGTACATACGGTAAAGAGGTAGAGGAAATATTTAAAAAATCTAAGAATAGGATTATTCGTTTTCCTACACAAAAATATATTAATTTACCAAGATTTTATCAAATGTCTGATTTAGCAGTATTTCCAAAACAATGCAGTTTAAGTTTCTACGATGCTCAAGCTTGTGGATTACCTGTTATTTCTGAAGATAATAAGGTAAATATTGATAGATTAAAATATAATAATGGGTTAAATTTTAAGGCAAATAGTATTGAGGATTTTAGAAAAAATATATTAAAATTTTTGCACATGCCAAATAAAAAATATCAAAATATGAAATTAAATGCTTATCAATATGTTAAGAATAATTATGATTACAAAAAAATCGCAAAACAATATACTGAAATATTAGAAAAAGAATATAAACGGTTTTATAATAAAAGTGTTTATATAAAATGAATGTAATCTTTTTAAGTTATTAATAAATGTTGTTTGGAAATATTCGAATTAACATTGATATTTAGAAAAAATGATAAATGAGTAGATTTTGAATAAGAAGTATAGTTTTTTTACTATAAGATAAACAAATAGAATAATTTCTGTATTTAGGTATTATTTGGAATTATTGTTAGGTTTTAGAATTTAAAAAAATAATTTTTAGTTTAAGAGATCGTTAATATAAATTATGAGGTATCTTAATGAAAAAAATATGCATAATCGGATTGGGATATATTGGACTTCCTACAGCAAGCATGTTGGCCACTCATGGTTTTGAAGTATTAGGAGTGGATGTTAATTCTGAAATAGTAAAAATTGTTAATGACGGTGGTATACACATTGAGGAACCAGGCCTCCATACTTTAGTACAGGCAGCTATAAAATCTGGTAAACTAAAAGCGGCAACTGAACCCGAACCAGCAAATATTTTTATCATTGCAGTTCCTACTCCTTTTACTAAAGATAAAAAAGCTGATTTGAATTATATAAAATCAGCAGCAAAAAGTATAGCTCCTTTGATTTCTGAAGAGAATTTGATTATTTTAGAATCCACTTCACCTCCAGGAACCTGCAAAGATTTATTAGAACCAATATTTAAATCATTTAACCTTAAAAGCGGTAGAGATTATTATTTGGCTCATTGTCCTGAACGAGTTTTACCGGGATATACTCTTAAAGAACTTATTCAAAATGATAGAGTAATTGGAGGGATAGATAAAAAATCTGCTGAGAAAGCAGCACAATTTTATAAAGTATTTATAGAAGGTAATATTTATCTTACTGATTCTACTACTGCTGAAATGGTTAAATTGATGGAGAATACATATCGGGATGTTAATATTGCTTTGGCTAATGAACTGGCAAAAATTTGTGAAAAACTGGGGATTAGTGCTTGGGATGTTATTAGATTAGCAAATTTACATCCTCGGGTTAATCTTCATACTCCTAGTCCAGGAGTGGGAGGGCATTGTATTGCAGTAGACCCCTGGTTTATTATTGAGAAATACCCTGTAGACACTGAAATTATTACTCTTAGTAGGAAGATAAATGATAGTATGCCAGAATATACAGTAGCACATATTAGGAAAATAGTAAGTGAAATTGATAATCCCAAGATTGCTATTTTAGGAGTTACTTATAAAGGAAATATTGATGATACTCGTGAAAGTCCAGCCTTTAAAATAATAGCAGGGTTAGAGAAAATAGGAATAAAATATTCTATTTACGATCCTCATGTACGGGAATTTAAATATGAACTTTCATCTTTGAAAGAGACTTTTAAAGAAGCTGATTGTGCAGTTATTTTAGCAAATCATGATGAATTTCGGTTTTTGCATCCAGCAGAAATTGCAAAATTAATGAGAAATAAAATACTTTTTGATACTCGATTTTGTGCAGATCATAATCTTTGGAAAGAAAATGGATTTAAAGTTTATTGTTTGGGGATTGGATAAAAAGGGGACATACTTTTTAATAAAAATAGTTAGCTTATTTTTAATAATAAATTATTATATATAAAGAGAAAAGAGAGGATATTAAATGTTTAAAGGTAAAACTTTACTCATTACTGGTGGAACTGGTTCCTTTGGTAATGCAGTATTAAATAGATTTATAAATACAGAAATAAAAGAAATTCGGATTTTTAGTAGAGATGAAAAAAAACAAGAAGATATGCGGGTAAAGCTTAAAAGCGATAAAGTTAAGTTTTATATTGGAGATGTCAGAGATTATGAAAGTGTAGATTCAGCTTTAAAAGGGGTAAATTATATTTTTCACGCTGCGGCACTTAAACAAGTCCCTTCTTGTGAGTTTTATCCTATGGAAGCAGTAAAGACCAATATTTTAGGTACAGAGAATGTGCTAAATGCCGCATTGAATAATAAAGTAAAAAAAGTTATTGTTTTAAGTACCGATAAAGCGGTTTATCCTATCAATGCCATGGGCACTTCCAAGGCGATGATGGAAAAATTAATGGTAGCCAAATCAAGAACTGTTGATGAAGGGACTACTATATTGTGTGGCACACGTTATGGAAATGTAATCGCCTCTCGAGGGTCAGTGATTCCTCTTTTTATCAATCAGATAATGAGTGGCCAACCTTTAACAGTGACCGATCCGAAGATGACTCGATTCATGATGTCACTTGATAGTGCAGTTGATTTGGTATTATATGCTTTTAAACATGGTCGACAGGGAGATATGTTTGTTAAAAAATCTCCGGCATGTACCATTGGAGATTTAGCTTTCGCTATAAAAGAATTATTTAAGGCAAAAAATGAAATTAAAATTATAGGGACTCGTCATGGGGAAAAATTGTATGAGACTTTATTGACCAGAGAAGAAATGGCTAAAGCCGAAGATCGTGGTGATTATTTTAGAATTTTAGCCGATACAAGAGATCTGAATTATAATAAGTATTTTATTGAAGGTGAAACAGAAGTATCGGTAAAAGAAGATTATAATTCGTACAATACTAAAAGATTAAATATTGGAGAGATAAAAGAAATATTGTTAAAAATAGATTATGTTAAAAATGAACTTAAAAAATAGGGTAATTTAAATTATTTAGTAAGTGTAAGTAAAGAGGGAGATAAATTTGTAATGAAAACTATTTTAGTAACTGGTAGTGAAGGATTTATCGGGAAAAATTTAATTGTAAGATTGCAGGAATTAGATAATATTGCAATAAAATCTTTTGATAAAGAAGATAATATAGAAACTTTAAAAAAATATCTTAGAGAAACAAACATTGTTTTTCATTTTGCAGGAGTTAATCGTCCTAAAAATGTAGAAGAATTTGAAAGAGTGAATGCCGGTTTAACTACAACTTTAGTAGAATTACTGGAAGAAATGAATAAAAAGATACCTATAGTAATGACCTCTTCCATTCAAGCGGAATTAGATAATCCTTATGGTAAGAGCAAAAAAATGGCAGAAGATGAGCTAATAAAATATGCTAAAAAAAATGCTGTGCCTGTTTATATTTATAGGTTACCTAACGCGTTTGGTAAATGGAGTAGACCTAATTATAATTCGGTGGTTTCAACTTTTTGTTATAATATAAGCCATAATTTAGATATCACTATTTCTGATCCTAAGAGAGAATTAAAGTTAGTATATATTGATGATATAGTTGATGAATTTGTTAAATTGCTGAATAAAAAAGTTGGTGATTTTCATAAGTATTATTATAATATTGGAAGGACTTTTAAAGTTACCTTAGGAGAATTAGCCGATAGATTGTATAAAATAAAAGCTATGAGGGGAACTTTAATTGTGCCGGATTTGTCGGATGATTTTATGAAGTTTTTACATGCTACCTATTTGTCGTATTTGAGTGAGGACGATTTTTCATATGAAATGGATTCGAAAGAAGATAAGAGAGGAGATTTTACAGAATTAACAAAATCAAATTCTTTTGGCCAAGTTTCTGTATCCAGATCACGAAAAGGGGTCGTGAGAGGAAATCATTATCATAATATAAAGAATGAAAAATTTTGTGTTGTTAAAGGGAAAGCAGTAATAAAGTTAAGAAATATTCTGGATGATAAAATTATTCCCTATTATGTTTCTGATAAAAAAATAGAGATAGTAGATATTCCTCCGGGATATACCCATTCTATAGAGAATTTAACTGAGGGTGATGGCGAAATGATCCTTTTAATTTGGGCAAATGAAATATTTGACCCTGAAAATCCTGATACCTATTATTGTGAGGTGTAAATAAATGAATAAAATGAAAGTAATGACTATTTTAGGGACAAGACCGGAAATAATAAGGCTATCAGCAGTTATAAAGGCATGTGATAAACATTTTAAACATATTTTAGTCCATACTGGACAAAATTGGGATTATACATTAAATGAAATATTTTTTAAAGAATTGGAAATAAGAAAGCCTGACTATTATTTAGATGCGGTGGGAGAAAATTTAGGTGAAACTATCGGGAATATAATATCTAAATCATTTAAGCTGTTTGGGGAAGTGAAGCCGGATGCTTTATTGATTTTAGGGGATACCAATAGTGCTTTAAGTGCTATAGCGGCAAAGAGATTAAAGATTCCCATTTTTCACATGGAAGCAGGGAATAGATGTTTTGACCAAAATGTACCTGAGGAATTAAATAGAAGGATAGTAGATCATATCAGTGATATTAATCTTCCCTATACTGAACATAGTAGAAGGTATTTGTTGAGTGAGGGGATAAGGAAAGAATATATTTTTGTTACCGGGTCTCCTATGCCGGAAGTATTGAATAATTATAAAGATAGCATTAATGAAAGTAGAATATTGACAGAGCTTAATTTAGAAAAAAACGGATATATTTTAGTCAGTGCACACCGGGAAGAAAACCTGGATATTGAAGAAAATTTTTTATGTTTAGTTAATTCGTTAAATTCTGTAGCAGAAGAATTTAAATTACCTATAATATATTCTACACATCCAAGAAGTTGGAAAAAGATAGAAGAAAGAAAGATAAAATTTAATCCTCTAATTAGAAAATTAAAACCTTTTGGGTTTATAGATTATAATAAATTACAACAAAATGCTTTTTGTGTTTTATCAGATAGCGGAACTTTAAGTGAAGAATCAGCAATTTTGAATTTTCCAGCAGTATTAATTAGAACCAGTACTGAAAGGCCAGAAGTATTAGATAAGGGTTCGATTATAATTGGGGGAATTAAATCTGATGAAGTTATACAATCTGTTTATAGTTCAGTAGAATTGTTTAGAGAATTGGATAATACAAATATTTTACCCGTGGATTATCAGGATAGAAATGTATCAATGAAAGTGGTAAAGATAATTCAAAGCTATACTAAAATCATTAATAGTAATATTTGGAATAAAAAATAATTTAATATTAAAGGTATAAAATTAGTGAATGTTTTATTTTTAATGATAGCGTTTCCGGACATAAGAAAATATTCTAATTTATATTCGGATTTGGCAGAAGAGTTTAATAAAAATGGACATAAAGTGTGGGTAGCTACACTTTTAGAAAAAAAATATAATCAGAATACTTATTTAGAAAGAATAAAAGAATTAAATATCTTACGAGTAAAGGCTGGAGATTGGTTTAATACTAATTCGGTTATAAAAAAGGGTTTAACCACGGTAACCATCGCTAATTATTTTAAAAAAGATATAAAAAAATATTTTAATAAAATAAAGTTTGATTTAGTTATTTATCCTACTCCACCAATTACCTTTGCCCCTGTAGTTAAATATATTAAAAAGAGAGATAATTCTAAATCTTATTTGATATTAAGAGATATTTTTCCTCAGAATGTTCGAGATTTAGGATTATTAAATAACCAGCTATCATTTAATTACTTTAGAAAAAAAGAAAAGCAATTATATGATATCTCAGATTATATTGGATGTATGTCAAAAGGGAATATTCAATATGTATTAGATCATAATGAGGTTGATGAAAACAAATTAGAGATTCTTTATAATTGGGGGAAAGTTATTCATAATAATAAGGCACTTACGATTGATTGTAAGAAGAAGTATGGATTAGAAAATAAATTTGTCGCAGTTTTTGGTGGGAATATAGGATTACCACAAGAACTTGAATTTCTTTTAGAATTGGCTAAAGAATATAAGGATAGAAGTGAATTAGTTTTCCTTATTATCGGAAAAGGTGCTCAAAAAGAAAAGATAGTTAATATAATTAATAGTGAGGAACTTTCAAATGTAATAATTAAGGATTATATACCAAGAAATGATTATCAGAACTTATTAAAACAATGTGATATTGGGCTTATAAATTTAAATAGAAAATTTACTATACCTAATATGCCTAGCAAAGTTTTTGATTATTTTAATGCCGGTATTCCGATTTTAGCGTCAACTGATAGAAATACCGACCTTAAACAGTTTCTTCAAGAAGTGAAAACAGGACTATGGTCTGAAACTGGTGATTTAAAAGCATATAAAGAAAATTTCGAAAAGCTACTTAATAATAAAGAATTAAGAAAAGAATTAGGCAAAAATGGAAGAAATTTTCTTGAGAAAAATTTAAGCGTTGAAAAAGCATATCAAATAATTAGTAAACATTTTAAATAAAAGTAAAAAAAGAAAGAAAAAGAAGGCGGCATAACTAAGAAAGTAAATGCATCTTTTTGATATAAATAAGGGAGATTTTAAAAATTAATAAAATAAAAGCAGCTCTTATTATAAAACGAATATTTGATGTATTGTCAAGCGGGATAGCCTTGGTTATATTACTGCCTATCTTTGCTATAATAGGGATATTTATCAAACTCGATTCTAAGGGACCGGTATTTTTTGTTCAGGAAAGAGCAGGTAAAGATGGAAAGATATTTCGGGCTTATAAATTGAGGACGATGGTGGATAATGCAGAAAATGTTGGATTAGGATACGAGATAGCAAAAGATGATAATAGGATAACTCGAGTAGGGAAATGTTTGAGATGGGGAATAGACGAATTGCCTCAACTAATAAATGTTTTTAAAGGAGATATGAGTTTAGTTGGACCTAGACCCACATTAAAACATCAAGTAGATCAATATTCAGAATGGGAAAAAAGAAGATTAGAAATGAAGCCTGGAATTACCGGTTGGGCTTTGGTAAATGGCAGGAATATTTTATCCTGGCCAGAGCGGATAAAATTAGATATCTGGTATATAGATCATTGGTCAATATGGTTAGATTTAAAGATATTATTTAAAACTATATGGGTGGTTATTTTTACTCGAGAAGGAGTTTATGGAAAGGATGGTGTTACCAGAGATTATGGAAGATAGATTTAAGGTCTGGAAATTTCCTCAAGTTGAAGAAGGAAAACTTACAAAATATAATTGGATGGTTCAAAATAAAGATGGCCTTAAGTTAGGATATAAAACTGATATTGGAGCATTTACTTATATTAATGCGAAAAATGGGGTAGTAATTGAAGATTTTGTTCAGATTGGTTCTCACTGTTCCCTGTATTCAGTTTCGACTATAGATAATAAAGAAGGTAAAATAATATTGAAAAAAAATTGTAAAATAGGGAGTCATAGTCTAATAATGCCCGGAGTTACTGTTGGGGAAAATGCGGTTATTGGAGCATTTAGTTTTGTAAATAGGGATGTGCCGGATAATGTTGTAGCTACTGGTGTTCCAATTAAGATAATAAAAAAATTAGAAGGAGAGTGAGATTATGCAAGTGCCATTATCCAGTCCGGATATTGTAGAGAAAGATATTGAAGCAGTTGTAGGGGTGATGAAGACCAGATTTTTAAGTATTGGAACCAAAGTGGTCGAATTTGAAAAGAGGATGAGTGAATATGCCGGGACAAAGTATGCGGTGGCAGTCAATAGCGGAACCAGTGCGCTTCATCTGATTGTTAGGGGCTTGGGAATCGGAGAATGCGATAAAGTATTAACTACTCCTTTTTCTTTTATCTCTTCCAGTAATTGCATTTTATTTGAAAAGGCAGAACCATTGTTTGTGGATATTGATGAGCAGACTTTGAATTTGGACGCGGATAGAGTTGAGGAGACGCTAAAAAATCTAAAGGCTGAAGAGCTGAAAAAGGTAAAAGCAATGGTGGTAGTGGATGCCTTTGGACAACCGGCTGACTGGGACCAATTTGAAGAGATTGCCAGAAAATATAATTTATTTTTGATTGAAGATTCTGCTGAATCTTTGGGTTCAGAATATAAGGGTAAAAAATGCGGTACTTTTGGAGAAGCAGGAGTGTTTGCCTTTTATCCGAATAAGCAGATTACTACCGGAGAAGGCGGAGTTTTGGTGACTGATAACGAAGAGCTGGCCATAGCTGCCAGGAGTTTGCGCAGCCAGGGCAGAGGAATTAGCGGAGAGTGGCTTGACCATGACAGGTTAGGCTATAATTACCGGATGGATGAGCTGGCGGCTGCTTTGGGTTGTTCTCAAATGGAGAGAATTGAAGAGATATTGAATAAGAGGGCTAAAGTTGCTGAGGTGTATAATCAGAAATTAGCTGGAATGGATGAAGTTCAGGTTCCTTATATTTCTCCTGATACAAGCAGGATGAGTTGGTTTGTGTATGTGATCAGATTGGCTCATGGGATTAACAGGGAAAAGGTTATGGATTATTTAAATAAGCAAGGTGTACAATGCAAACCATATTTTACTCCCATTCACCTTCAGCCATTTTATGTAGATATGTTTGGTTATAAAAAGGGAGATTTTCCAATTACAGAAGATGTTTCTTCACGCACTATTGCTTTACCGTTTTTTACAAATTTACAGGAAGAACAGATGGATTATGTGGTTGAGAAAGTGAAATGTGGGCTGCAAGCGCAGGGAAGGAATAGTATTTAGTCGATAGTATTTAGTGAGGAAAAGATAAAGAGAAAAGTAAGGACAAGTTTCAGTTTTCAGTTTATAGTGAATTCCCCCTCACCCTAGCCCTCTCCCTCCGAGGGGAGAGGGGGGATAAGAAATTGACAGGCGAGACGTCTGTACTACGGTATAGGAGAGAAGATAGAGAAAAAAGATGGGAATGAAAGAAAATAAAAAATTTAGTGGCAAGAAGATATTATTTGTTTTGGTCTTACTTCTTGTTTTTTTTATTGTGCCTAATTTAGGCCAATGTTTGGTAGTAAATGATGAAGTGAAAGAAAGCGATCTGATAAAATGTTTTGATTAATAGTTATATTGCTGACAGGGATATTATTGTTAATAGAGGAATAAAGGTGTATGGAAATGCCTTAATAAACAAGATGGCTGCTATGGATTTAGGGATTCCGGAGGAAGATGTAGTAATCCTCGAGGATAATTTCAGAAATACGTAAGACGAAGCCCTGACCCTTAGGGAGTATATTGGGAATAATAGAGAAATAGAATCAATCATATTAGTTATTTCGAAATATTATTCAAAAAGTGCAAAGAAGATATTTGAAAAAGCTTTGAATGTTTTATATAGAGAGGTAGATATCTATTCGAGTCCAAGTAGATATGATGTATTTAATACTGAGCAATGGTGGAAGGATAGAGAAGATATTAAGTGGGTGATATTAGAGCATCTGAAGTTGGCAAACTTTTGTTTTCGTGAACAAATTTTACTGTAACAAAGGAGGGGTAAAAGATGAAAATAGTTATTTTGGCAGGTGGAACAGGAACCAGGCTCTGGCCGTTAAGCCGGGACCGATACCCCAAGCAATTTATTAAATTTCAGGATAGGGAATATTCTTTATTTCAGGATACATTCAAACGAAGTTTATTATTGGCAGATTTAAAGGATATCTATGTGGTTACCAATAAGAATTATAAGTTTTTGGTGATGGGGGCAGTTGAAGAGCTTGAATATGATTACCCTGAAGAAAATATTCTGGTAGAGCCGGAAGCTAAAAATACCCTCCCAGCCATCTATGCTGGAATTTATGAGATTTTAAAAAGGGAAAATGGCAGGCATGATTCTGTTGTGGTATTTCCCTCAGACCATTTGATTGAAAAAAGTAATAAGTTTGCTGAGTTAATCAAATCTTCAGAATATTTAGTAAATGAGTCGTTAATTACTTTTGGAATTAAACCCAGTATGCCTCATACCGGGTATGGATATATATCACCGGGAGAGAAAAAAGGTGAGCATGGTTATGCGGTAGAAGAATTTAAGGAAAAACCGGATTATCAAACTGCTTTAGAATATATCAAGAAGGGATATTACTGGAATAGCGGTATCTTTATGTTTAATAGCGGGATATTTGTTGAAGAGGCAAAAAGGTTTGCTCCTGAAATTGTAAAGGCTTTTGAAGCTAGCAAGAATCTGGAGGAAGCCTTTAGTAAGATTGAAGCAAAAATCTCAATAGATTACGGAATTATGGAAAAAAGTAAAAGGGTAGTGGTAGTCCCAGCAGATATTAACTGGAATGATTTGGGAAGTTTTGATTCTTTTTATGAAGTTTTCAAATGTGATGAGAAGAATAATATTGCTGGGAAAAATCACATGTTAATGAATTGCAGTAATAATATAGTTCACTCCGAAGACGGGAAATTGGTGGTTACTGTTGGAGTTGATGATTTGATTATTATTGATAATCGGGATGCCCTAATGATATGCAAAAAGGATCAATCTCAAAAGGTAAAAGATGTTGTAGAGGAATTAAAAAAGAAGAAAGACATACGGACTGAATATCACGTAAGAGATTATCGGCCGTGGGGAAATTATCAGATATTGGAAGAAGAAAAAAATGCCTTTAAAATAAAGAGGATTAAGATTAATCCCGGGAAAAAGTTAAGTTATCAATTACATCACTACAGGAGCGAACACTGGATTGTAGTTCGTGGTTCGGCCAAAGTAACTGTTGATGATGAGATAAAATTTATTAGACCCGGTGAAAGTATTTATATAAAAGCCGGTCAAAAACATCGCCTGGAAAATCCGGGAAAGCTGCCATTGGAAATAATCGAAGTGCAGATGGGAGAGTACCTGGAAGAAGATGATATCGTACGTTTTGATGATGAGTATGGAAGGAAATGAAGGATTTATTTATATGAATTGTATGAATCAATTCCATAAATGGTTATCAAGTTCAGTTGTAGATAATGCTACGAAAGAGGAGCTGCTAAACATTCAGCAGAATCCCAAAGAAATAGAAGACTGTTTTTACAGAGATCTTTCTTTTGGAACAGGTGGTTTAAGAGGAATTATAGGAGCCGGAACCAATAGAATCAATAAATACATTGTGAGAAGAGCCACTCAGGGATTAGTAAATTATCTTATATCAGATAATTTAAATAGCGAGAATAGAAAAGTTGTTATTGCTTATGATTCTCGCCATTATTCTGGCACTTTTGCCTTAGAGGCTGCTCTTGTCTTAGCAGCTAATAATTTTAAAGCATATCTTTTTGATTCACTAAGACCAACCCCAATGCTATCCTATGCAGTCCGTTATTTAAAATGTTCTGCAGGTATTGTTATTACTGCAAGTCATAATCCTGCTGAATATAATGGCTATAAAGTATATAATTCTGATGGTGGGCAGATTACCTTAGATATGGCAAATGCAATAACTGAAAAGATTAAAAATATTGATATATTTAATGATGTAAGGACAATAGATGAACAAGAAGCAATTGCTAAAAAGTTACTTGTTTATATAGGACCGCAAGTTGATAAGGCCTACTTATCTGAAGTGGTTAATCTTTCGCTGAGAAAAGACATAGCTGGTAAAGCTAAAGATTTTAGGATTGTTTATACTCCCCTTCATGGAACTGGATTAATGCCAATAAAGAAAGCCTTAGAAATGTTAGGTTATCAGAATGTTAATCTTGTCAAGTCCCAGGTAAAACCTGATGGTAATTTCCCAACAGTTAAATTTCCAAATCCTGAAGAAAGAAAAGCTTTGAGCGAAGGAATTAAATTAGCTGTGGATGTTGATGCAGATATTGTTTTGGGAACTGACCCGGATTGTGATCGTGTTGGAGTTGCCGTTAAGAATAACAGGAAAGATTACCAGGTATTAACAGGAAATCAGATAGGAGCATTACTAACAGAGTATATTGTTACTTCAAAGAACAAAACAACCTCCAGTGATGCTATTATAAAAACAATCGTAACTTCTGATTTAGGAGCAAAAATAGCGAAGTCTTATGGTGCTACAATTTTTAACACTTTAACGGGATTTAAATTTATTGGTGAAAAAATTAAAGAGTTTGAAGAGAGTGGTGAATATAATTTTTTATTTGGTTACGAAGAAAGTTATGGATATCTTGCTGGCACATTTGTAAGAGATAAAGATGCTGTAATCGCAAGTATATCAATTGTTGAGATGGCAGCTTATTATAAACTAAATGGTATAAGTTTATTAGAAGCTATGGAAAGGATATATAAGAAATATGGGTATTACTATGATTCTTTGGAGAACTTAACATTTAAAGGTATAGAGGGTCAAAATAAGATAGAAAATATTTTTAAAAAATTTAGAAAGCAAGAATTATTACTTGAAATATTTGATGGCATTAAGATAATTGAAGATTATGGATTACAAACAAGAAAGTTTGTTGAAACTGATAAAATTGAATTAATTGATTTACCAAAATCAGATGTTATAAAAGTTTATTTTAAAGATGGATCTTGGTTTGCCGTGAGACCATCGGGAACTGAGCCCAAACTGAAAATATATTATTCCACAGTTGGGAATTCATCTGAAATATCAAAAAAAGCGATGAATAAGCTGAAGAGTGATGTAAAAAAGTTTATAGGTTAATAGAAACAAATAGGGACGGTTCTGATTTGTTGATATTATCCTCCAATATCTGCTATTCTGAATAGGGGGTGACCCTATGCCAAGAGATACCACCTAAACAAAAAGGGACGGTTCTGATTTGTTGACATGAGCCTTAATGTCTGCTATTCTGGTTAGGGGTAATCCTATGCCAAGAGGAGCAAGAAAGAAAAGTAAAACAGATGAGAAATCATATTCATTTATTAATAAAGGAAGGAAATGAACCAATAGGGAAGAATAACAAATAGGGACGGTTCTGATTTGTTGACATGAGCCTTAATGTCTGTTATTCTGGTTAGGGGGTAATTCTATGCCAAGAGGAGCAAGAAAGAAAAGTAAAACAGATGAGAAATCATATTCATCTGCTCATGAAAGAGGGAAATGAACCAATAGGAAATACCTTCCGGAGAATCGGTACTAGCTCCAAGAAGCATTGATTTTATGGGAAAAATTCAATCAAGAAAATAATCATGAGCAATGCCTGGAGTATGATGACGGAACCAGATTGAATGACCTTGAGGCCACAGAGCTGATTCAAGAAATTACTGGTCTTTATAAAGGTTTAAAGAAGGATTATTGTCAATAAATGAGCTAATATCGGGATTTTATGGGGAACCGGGAAAATTATCTTTCAATATAGCCTTTTTAAGGGCTTATTTTAAGCCAAGATGACCTATAACCCTCGTAAAACAAAATATTCTCTATAGAGGCAGTATATTAAAGCCACCCTAAAATAGCCCGAAACCCTTGTATATTAAGGCTTTCGGCCGTTACTGGCAATATAAATGCGCAGATCATTTAGATATTTTATTAATATTATTTATTATATTCTATGGGACAGGTAAAAGTGCCTGAATATCGTCCATAATGTTTTAACTTTTATAAGTTTATTAGCACTTATCCACATAATTCCCTAACGTTGTGGATAAATAAAGAGATAGTAAGCTTAATAACGGTTTAAAGACGGATTATTACCGTCAAATGCCTAAATATGGTATATTTTTGGAGAACTGGAAAAATTATGCTTAAATATAGCGGTTTTAAGGGCTTATTTTATACCAATATGACCTATAACCCTTGGTAATAAAATATTTCTTCATATTGGCAATATTTTACGGCCACTCAGAAACAGCCTGAAACCCTTATATATCAAGACTTTCGGGCATTACTGGCAATGTAAATGCGCAGATCATTGATGGAATGGTTGATTTCCTTTATTTCAGAGGTAACATTACGGGAGAATTCCTTTTGGTTTTTGACCAGTTTATTAATGAAATATTCCAGTTTAATAACCACGGGGACAAATAGGGACGGTTCTGATTTGTTGACAAAATAACTTTTTTTCTGCTATTCTGAATAGGGGTTGACCCTATGCCAAGAGGTACCAGAAAGAAAAGTAATACCGGAATTTATCATGTGGTACTAAGGGGAATTAACAAGCAGCGCATTTTTGAAGATAGCCAGGATTATCGTAAATTCCTTGAG
>LDZT01005258.1_pt1 | contig 33658 bp, 35 predicted proteins | sample 615521 | NCBI WGS metagenome assembly LDZT01 (sample SAMN03408292, study PRJNA278302) | terrestrial metagenome | isolation source: oil reservoir sample SB1 | place: USA: Alaska, North Slope, Schrader Bluff formation | collected 2011-09 | reverse complement strand
GATTTGATGCAGCTGTATAACTGCTCAAGGTTTGTTCCGTGATCAAGGTGCAGGGCCACCGGTACGGTTACACTCTGCGCCGCTTCCCTGGCTATCGCTGTAATATAGTTTAAACCGGCGTATTTGATAACACCTTCGCTAACTGCAAGAATTACAGGTGAACTGCAGGTCTGGGCAGCATTTATAACAGCCTGGGTAATCTCCATATTGCTGATATTAAAGGCGCCGACAGCATAGCCGTTTCTTTCGGCATCCTGCAGCAAAACTTTAACGGGGGTAAAGATCATTACGGCGTTACCTTCTGCCTTTAAAATTATTTATTATTGATCATGCTGATAACGATTTTTTTTCGAAAGGCTTGTATGTGCAAGGCTATCCAGGAATCCGAGGCCTTCTTTAATCAGTTCAAGCTCATCTACCTGCTGAACTATAGATAGATCTTCCTCAGTTTCGGCATAGATTATACTTGTTCCGTTACATTTTTTGCACTGCAGCTCCAGCCTGTCGGGAAAGATATCTATTGATATATTATAATTTCCACATTGGCAGGATACTAGTCCCTGCTCGGCCAATTCATTAATGTAAGTTAAAACCTGATGCATTATATCGCTGTTATTAAAATAATCCTCGCTTGTAAGCTCGCTGAACAGCAGTTCAACTTCTTTTCGATTCTGGATCAATTGACGTATTTTATCATAAGGGCCCATATATCCCAGTTCAAGGCCTGTTTCCTGGCATGTAAAAGTGACGACCTTTTGCTGCCTTATGGACTGGCTGCTAATTACACGCAAATGCATTGCTTCACATATCACGCAACTTAACTGAAACCATAACTCCCCTCTTTTCCTGAGGGAGATAATCATTTTGGTCGCTCCACAGGAACAGGCAAGTTCAACAGAATTAGATCCTGAAAAGGTAAACCGGGAGAGTTTATTAAATTCCAGTTTGCCGCATTTGGGGCAACGCATTGCCAGCATCGTCTCTGTAGCAATGATCAAGAGTTAAAACCCCTTTCATTTCAATTGACAATGCAAACTAAACCGCCACTTCTGTATCTTTGATTCCTTCCAATATTTCTTGCACCATTGAGCGGAGGCTTTTTAAGTCAAAAGGCTTGGTAACGTAATAACTTATTCCAAAATCTTTTACCTTGGAAAAACAAAACGCATCATCAGAGGCAGAGATCATCATTATAATTGTATCTAAATTAAATTCCCTAATTTTCGCGGCAGTTTCCAAACCGCTCATTTCAGGCATGTTGCTGTCCAACAAAATTAACCGGGGCTTTTGTGAAACAACCTTTCCCAGGGCTTCAGCGCCTGAAGCAGCTATCTCAACTTCCAGGCCGTCTTCCAGAAAAACCTCGCAAAGCAACCGACGGATGCCAGCTTGGTCATCTACAATCAGCAGGTCACAATTCATCTGTCTTATTTCACCTTTACAGCGGATTAAATTTTGTCGTCTTTTAATAGTTGTACGGCCTATTTAGCACATACATTCGACGGCAAAAATACAAATCCCTGCATTATTATAAAGTAATTTTATAAAAGGTTTCAGGAACATATAGAAATTAAAATAACCGCAATAGTTATTAGAAAAGCGGGAAGTATTAAGAGGAAAATGAATGGAGATATCGGAAGAAAAACTGCGGCTAAAGCGCTGCCGGCAGAAAAGCAGTACTCCTGACGAACGCCAAGAACCATAAGCGCCAGCCACCAGATAAAGATTAAGAAGTTCAGGATCATAACTATAACAACAACAATGCTTTTTAAACCCCAGATTAACAGAAGCAGTTCAACGGGCGCCAAAAAAATAAACGGCAGGTAACTCAAACCTACGATTGCCAGCAGGCCCTTCACGCTGCCCCTGCCCCCCAAAAGTTCCGCCAATAAATGAAAAACACTTGTTGATAATAGCCAGTTGCATAATTTTACAATCAAACCAAGAAATACTACCAAAAGCATTATTGCTAATGTAAGGTTGGCGCTGCCGGCAGGAAGGTTTATGTTAAGCAGATGAAAAAAGTTCAGAAAACTCATAAATATTACCGTTATGTTAACCAGCGAAAAAATTAGAACAGATAATCCAAGCGGCGGCGCTTCGGCCACTTTTTTGAAGGTATCCGCAGGATCAAACAGTATCCCGTAAATAAGTTCTAAAACTCCCATTGGTTGTGTATCTTCAAGCGAAGCTTCCTGATTGAAATGAAAACAGGAAGCAGCATTTTCTTCCAAGAAGGGATCCCTGCCTTAGAAATTTTGCTGGTAAAGCATTAAGATTATAGGGAAAGGGCTGGCCTGTTGCATCTGTGCCCCACCGATCCCGTTCCCGCTTAAATTTGAAGTTAACTGTTTAATTAATCCGGAGAATGAAGAAAGGCTTACTGAATCACCAAATAATTCATGCCAGATTTTATTCGGGCCAAGTTTAACTGTTCTCGGCTCCGATCCCAAACCCGAAAGTTTCCCTGCCAGAGCAACAGCATCCCGGTAATTGCCAAGATCGTCGACCAAGCCGACCTGTTTTGCCTGGGCGCCCGTAAAGACACGTCCGTCGGCAAGTAATTTAACTTTTTCCAGTTCCATTTTCCTTCCGGCGGCAACGGAATTTACAAAATCACCATAGATTTCATCAACCATAGTCTGAAAAAGAACATGCTCATCTTTTGTAACCGTCCGGTTGGACGAGCCCATATCCTTATGCGGCCCGCTTTTAAAAGTTCTCGAAGAAACGCCTATTTTATTATAAAGACCGCTGTAATCACTAACCTCCAAAATGACCCCTATGCTTCCGGTCATGGTTCCGGGATTGGCCAGTATTTTATCCGCCCGGCAGGCTATAAGATAAGCTCCTGAAGCTGCAACATCAGCCATAGAAACTACTATGCTTTTACCCGTCTTGCGAAATCTGTCAACTTCAGCCCCAATTTCCTGAGATCCTGCCGCAGTGCCCCCGGGGCTGTTTATTCTTAATACCACAGCCTTGATTTCCGGATCATCCGCCGCCGACCTTAACGAAGATACGATATTGTCCGAACTAACCTCAGAACTCCAGGCGCTGGCTGTATATGTATAACTCCCGCATACAATGGGACCTTCGATGGAAATAATCCCTACGGCCTTCTTTTTATTCACTTCAGGGCTTTTACTATTTCCGCCGTTTCGGCCGGGGACAAACAAACCCACCACACTGGCAATTAACAAGGATATAACTGCAACCCCAACAACCGATACGGCAATTGCCTTACGGTTCAAATCCATCTACCCCTCTTTAAAAGTTGGATTTTAAATTTCACCTTGCCTTGAAAACAAGGGAAGCGCCTATAAAATCCCTGAATAGCGGGTGCGGCCTGTTCGGGCGAGATTTAAATTCAGGATGAAATTGGGTGGCGACAAACCACGGGTGATCACGCAACTCTATAATTTCCACAAGGTACCCGTCAGGAAGTGTTCCGCTGAAAACCAAACCGTAATCACTTAAAGCCGCCCTGTAAAAGTTGTTCAGCTCATAACGGTGACGGTGGCGCTCGTTAATTATCTCTTCGCCGTATGCCTTATATGCAAGCGTGCCGGGTTCAAGCTTGCATGGATACGAACCCAGCCGCATGGTCCCTCCCATTTTATCAATCTCTTTTTGTTCGGGCAGCAAATCTATAACAGGATAGGACGTAGCTGTATTAAACTCCGAACTGTTTGCATCCTTCCAATTCAGTACGTTTCTTGCGTACTCAACCACGGCCAGCTGCATTCCAAGGCAAAGCCCAAGGTAAGGGACTTTCTTTTGCCGGGCATAGGCTATTGCCTCAATCTTACCTTCTATACCCCTGTCTCCAAATCCACCGGGCACAACAATTCCGTCGGCGCCTGCCAGAAAATACTCCGCTTCCCGGCGCTCAAGCTCTTCGGAATTGATCCATTTAATATCAACCGCGGCGCCATGGTGCAGTCCAGCGTGGCGGAGAGCTTCGCTGACGCTGTAATACGCGTCGGGCAGGGAAACATACAACGACAGCATCTTTGTCGATGTCGCAAAAAAGGGCCAGCTTGTCTTCCAGTTCGGGGCGAAGAGGATTTTCTGTACGGCAGATGATTACATCAGGCTGTATGCCGATACTGCGCAGTTCTTTGACGCTGTGCTGGGTGGGTTTTGTTTTTAATTCGTTGGCTACCTTTAAGAAAGGCACAAGCGTGAGGTGGATATACATTACATTATCCCGGCCCAGGTCGGTGCGGAGTTGGCGTATTGCTTCCAAAAAGGGCAGGGACTCGATATCTCCAACAGTGCCTCCTATTTCGTTGATCACTACATCGGGATTGCTTTCAGAAACGATGTGCAGTACCCTGTCCTTAATTTCATTTGTTATATGGGGAATTACCTGGACAGTCGCTCCCAGATAGTCACCCCGCCGCTCCTTGGTAATTACCGACCAGTAGACGCCGCCGGTAGTTACGTTGCAGCTCCTGCTCAAATTACTGTCAATAAACCGTTCGTAATGCCCAAGGTCCAGGTCTGTTTCAGCCCCGTCTTCAGTGACAAATACTTCCCCATGCTGATAGGGGCTCATTGTGCCGGGATCTACATTGATATAAGGGTCAAGTTTTTGAATGGCAACTTTTAAGCCCCTGCTTTTTAAAAGGCAACCTAAAGATGCGGCTGTAATTCCTTTGCCAAGTGAAGAAACAACACCGCCGGTAATAAAAACAAATTTAGCTATCTAAAAACCCCTCCTTTATTACATGCGTTCAGGGGCTTGTATACCTAGAAGACGCATTCCGTTGCGTAAAACTATACGCGTTGCTTTGACAAGCATTAATCTGGCGCAAGAAAGCCGTTCATCCGGGCTGATTACGCGATGGCTGTTATAAAAACTGTGCAGCAGGCCGGCGACTTCGTGCAGATATCTGGTCAGCCTGTGAGGCGCCAGATCTTTGGCAGCCATCAAGACTTCTTCAGGAAAATCAGCCAGCCTTCTGGTAAGGACCAGTTCAGCTTCTTCCTTGAGCAAATTCAGGTCATCCGGTCCGGGTGAGGGCAGTTTTTTCCCTGTTTCATCCAACAGACGCAAAATGCTGCAAATCCTGGCATGGGCATATTGAATATAATATACCGGGTTTTCGTTGGATTGAGCGCGGGCTAGGTCAAGATCAAAGTCCAAATGGCTGTCCGCGCTGCGCATAACGAAGAAGTAACGCGCCGCATCGCGGCCAACTTCCTCGATTAACTCTTCCAAAGTCACATACTGGCCGGAGCGTTTGCTCATCCGGACGATTTCGCCGCCGCGGTATAAACGAACTAACTGCATTATTATAACATGCAGAGCGTCAGGGTTATACCCTAAAGCCGCCACCGCTCCTTTCATTCTGGCGACATGCCCGTGATGGTCCGCCCCCCAAATGTTGATTACCCGATCGAAGCCGCGTTGGAATTTATTGAAATGGTAGGCAATATCGGCGGCAAAGTACGTCGGCGCCCCATTGCTGCGCAAAATTACTTCATCTTTTTCCACGCCGAATTCCCTGGCTTTAAACCAGAGCGCCCCATCATGCTCGTATAAAAAGCCCATTGAATTTAAGCGGTCAACAATTTCCTGAATAAAACCTTTTTTATGCAGATCCTGTTCGGAAAACCATACATCATAAGATACGCCGAAGGAAAGCAGGGCTTTCTTAATTACAGCAAGTTTTTCCTTCAGTGTATAATCTACAAGCGCGTTTTTACGTTCTTCCTTCCCTGTGTCCAGAAGACTGTCCCCGTACAGTTTAATGAAACCTTTTACTGTTTCGATAATGTCTTCACCATGGTAACCTTCGGCCGCAACTTCCGCTGGACGGTCTAAAAGCTGAAAATATCTTGCCTGAAGAGAGTCCCCCAGCAGTTCGATCTGGTGGCCGGCATCATTGATGTAAAACTCCCTGGTAACCTGATAACCGCAAAAGCTTAAAATAGAAGCGATGCTGTCCCCAAGGGCAGCGCCGCGTGCGTTTCCCATATGCAAAAGTCCTGTAGGATTTGCGCTGACAAACTCCACCTGAACCTTGGTGCCTCCGCCAAAATCCGTTCGGCCGTAATTTTCATCAAGGGTGATAATCCCCGGCAGTATTTCCAAAACCCATTTCGGATCAAGATAAAAATTTATAAATCCGGGGCCCGCAACTTCTACCTTTTCGACCGGCAAACCCTGGAAGTCAATGCAGCCCTTTAAAATCTCGGCAACTTTCCGCGGGGGCAAATGTACCTTTTTGGACAACAACATGGCCAGGTTGGCCGCAAAGTCACCGTGATCCTTTTCTCTGGGAACCTCAATAATAAAATCGGGCAGTTCCGGTAAATCCTGCAAAACCCCCTGCCTGACAGCCTTTTTGACAGTACGCTTTAACGCGCCGGCCAGGTTTTCTTTCATTTGGTCAACTGCACTGCTCATTTAATACTGCGGACCTCCTGCAATATGTTAACCTGCAGCCTCTTTCGGGACGGGCGAGGCTTGTTCCGTATCTGTAACTGTGCTGAAAACTTTTCTGGGCCGTATGCCGCGGGAATTGATAAATTTGGCTAAGCGCCGGAAAGCCTGGCCTAAATCCTCCATTGAAGCTGCGTAAGAACAGCGTATAAAGCCCTCGCCGTAAGGGCCGAACGCATTGCCCGGAACTACGGCAACTTTTTCTTCCTGGAGCAGCTGGCCGGCGAACTCCTCAGATGAAAGGCCTGTTTCGCTAATGTCGGGAAAAGCATAGAAGGCGCCGCCGGGCTCAAGACAGGGCAGCCCCATATCCCGCAGGGCGTGTATTACTAAAAGCCGTCTTCTGTTGTATTCCCGGATCATATTCTTCATAGCCGGACGGCCGTTCTTAAGCGCCTCAATAGCGGCCATCTGGGAGGTAATTGGAGCGCAAAGCATTGTATACTGGTGAATCTTAGTCATATAACCGATAAAATCCGGATTTCCCGCCGCGTAACCCAGCCTCCACCCGGTCATTGCATAGGATTTTGAAAAACCATTCAGCAGAATGGTGCGCTCCTGCATGTCGGGGAGAGCCGCAAAACAGGTATGTTCACCGGCATAGGTAAGCTTCTCATAAATATCGTCGGATATTACAATAAGGTTGTGTTTTTTAACTACTTCCGCAATTTCAGTCAGGGTTCGCCTGTCTATAACCGCGCCGGTGGGATTATTGGGGTAGCACAGGATCAGTACTTTAGTACGGGGTGTGATTGCAGATTCAACCTGATCTGCGCTGATCCGGAAATTGCCTTCAATTGTCGTCGGCAGGCCAACAACCTTTCCGCCGGACAAAGTGATACAGGGGGCATAAGAAACATACGATGGTTCCGGAAGGAGGACTTCATCTCCGGGTGAAACCAAGGCGCGTACCGCCAGATCCAGCGCTTCGCTGACACCGACAGTCACCAGGATCTCGTTTTTAGGGTTGTATTTCAAACCAGTGCAGGAAAGTTCCTGCGCAATCGCCTGCCTTAACTCTAAAAGACCGAAGTTGGAAGTGTACATGGTATAACCTTTTTCCAGTGAATAAATGCACGCCTCGCGAATATGCCATGGCGTGACAAAATCAGGCTCTCCAACCCCCAGAGAAATTACGCCTGGCGTATCAACTACCAAATCGAAAAACTTTCTTATTCCCGACCAGGGTATTGTCCTTACTACCGGGTTGACAAAATCGTCCCATGAGGCGTTCGTGTTCATGGAGAAACTAATAACCTCCTGTCTTTTTCAACATCTTCTAAAATGACACCGTCTTGTTTGTATGTTTTTAGAATAAAATGCGTCACCGTACTTAGAACCCCTTCAATTGTCGCTAACTTGGTAGAAACAAAATGGCTGACTTCACGCATGTTTTGCCCTTCGACAAACACCGACAGGTCATAATCACCCGACATGAGGTGAACACTTTTAACCTGGGGAAAACGGTAGATGCGCTCTGCTACAGTATCAAAACCTTTATCTCTCTGGGGAGCCACGCGTACTTCGATCATCGCGAGCACTTTCTCCTCCCCTGCCTTCTCCCAATTGACAAGGGCGATATACTTCAAGATAACCTTTTTATTTTCCAGCTCCTTGATAACTTCCTGAACCTCTGCCTTTTCCTTGTTTAACATAATGGCTATATCAGCTGCAGAAAGCCTTGCGTCGGATTCCAGTATCTCAAGTACTTCTTTCAAGATCTTAAAACCTCCTTTACCTGGTTTAACCACAATAAAAAACCTCGCCCCAAAGGGACGAGAGTCCAGTTCTCGCGGTACCACCCTCATTGGCTGCAATAAAATGCATCCCTCTTAAGTCCATTAACGGAGGCATCCGGTTTAAGCATACTGATTATGCTTTTAGCATAACTTTCCGCCGACAGCTCAAAGGCGGCCCGGGGTACAACTCAACCAGGCTTTCACCCTCCCCGGTTCGCTAAAAATGACTTGTAATACCCCTCTTCCTTTTCATCACCTTTAAATATATAAAATCAAGGTAATTTTACCATATGCTTTCGGATAGAGTCAACAACCTGATCAAACTCTAAAGCATCTTAACCTGGCCAAGCATTCTCTTAATGCTTTCTTTTTCTTCGGGTGTGGCTTCCACAAGAGGCAGCCGCGGCGGCCCGACCTGCCATCCGAGCATATTTAAGGCCGCTTTAACCGGTACCGGATTTGAGGTAATAAAGAGGCCGCTGAAAACAGGGTAAAGTTCCAGGTGTATCTGATTGGCAAGGGTAACATTGCCGGATAAAAAGGAGTTAACCATCTCTTTTAGCCTGGGGCCTACTATATGGGAAGCCACGCTGACCACTCCTTTTGATCCCAGTGACAGCATGGGTAATGTCAGGGAATCATCACCGCTGTATATAGCAAAATAATCAGGAAGTTTCCGGCGCAATTCACTGACCTGATCCATACTCGAATAGGCCTCTTTAAGAGCTATAATATTAGGAATTTCCGCTAATCGCGCTACGGTTGCAGGCGAAAGGTTGATCACTGATCGCCCAGGAATATCATAAAGCATAACCGGCAGGTTAGTAGAGCAGGCTATAGATTTAAAGTGCTGATAAAGACCTTCCTGAGAAGGTTTATTATAATAAGGGGTCACCAGGAGCAGGCCGTCAACACCCAGCTTTTCCGCTGACTGGGTCAGGCTGATACTGCCGGCTGTATCATAGCTGCCCGTAGAGGCAATGACGGTGGCCTCACCGCCGATTTCTTCAACTATAATGCGGAACAGCTCTAATTTTTCTTCCTTGGTCAAAGTAGGCGATTCCCCGGTGGTTCCGCAAATAACCAAACCGTCAGAACCCGATTGAACCAGGTGGCGGGCTAATTTTTTTGCCAGGTCATAATTTACCGTAAGATCTTTATCAAACGGTGTCACCATAGCTGTTATAATCCGCCCAAAATCAGTAGCCAATTTTTTCACCTCTTTAATGAAAAAGACTTTTTTAAGTTAACTTAGCCGTGTAAAAACCGGCGGTGCAAAGCACGGACCGCCCTCTCCATGTCTGACCGTTTCACAAGCACCCAGATGGTAGTGTTTGAGTCATTCGACTGCAGGATTTGAATATCCTCTTTTGTCAAAGCTTCAACAACACCTGCCATAACGCCTGGAACACCGTTCATGCCTCCGCCTACCGCCGCAATCTTAGCGCAGTCCTGGTCGATTTCCAGTGCAAACCCCTCATTTTCCAGGATTTCAGTAGCTTTTCTGCCGAATTGCTCTCTGACTGTGAAAACTACTCTGTCAGGGTAGACATTGATAAAATCAAGGCTGATTCCGGCTAAGGCCAGGCTTTTAAAAAGGCGGCGCTGATTGGAAAGGTTTTTTTCAGACCCTTCGTCCATTTGCACCTTATATTGTATTATGCCCGGTATCTGTGTAATACCGGTAATTGCACGGTCTCTTGTTATATCTATGGTTCCCTTGTAAACTTCATGGGAAGTAGTCACAAGTGTTCCGGGAGCATCGCTTAAAGTTGACCTTACCCGCATGGGAATGTTTTTTTGCATGACGATTTCTACAGCCCGCGGATGAACAACTTTGGCGCCTTCGTAGGCCAGTTGGCATATCTCGTCATATGTCATACTTTCCAGAGGAAACGCCTCTTCCACAATCCGGGGATCTGCGGTCATAATTCCTTCAACATCAGTATATATGTCTATGCAGGCTGCGTTTAACGCAACACCAAGGGCAGCCGCCGCAGTATCGCTTCCACCCCTTCCCAGGGTAGTAATTTGGCCTTCCTCCGTAACACCCTGGAATCCCGCAACAATTACTATTTTGCCTTCCTTTGCATATTTCAGGATTAGTTCCGGTTTAACCTTGCTGATTCTGGCTTCGCTGTAATTTTCATCGGTAATTATACCCGCTTGCGCGCCGGTTAAAAACACCGCGGGATATCCCGCCTTTTGGAGCGTGGCTGTCATGATTACCCCGGAAATTATCTCACCGCAGGACATCAGCAAATCCATTTCCCGGGCGGTAGTATCATGAAAAATCTGCCTGGCAAGGTTAATTAATGTATCGGTAGCATACGGGTCACCTGTTCTTCCCATGGCTGAAACAACAATTACCGGGGTATACCCTTCCCCCATGGCTGACAGGATTCTATTAACCACCTCTTTACGCATTTCAGATGTAGCAACAGAGGTGCCGCCAAATTTTTGTACTAAGAACCTCATTTTCTTATCTCCTTTTCAGACAGCCATATTTGACAACTAGTTCTGCTATTTGTATGGCGTTGGTAGCGGCGCCTTTCCTAAGCTGATCGGAAGAAACCCACAAATTAAGTCCGTTTGGTATAGAATTGTCTTCTCTTATGCGCCCGACAAAAACCTCATCACGGTTAGAACTGTACAAGGGCATAGGGTATTCTTTTTTGGAAGGATCGTCTAAAACTATAACTCCGGGAAATTTGGCTAGAATTTCCCGTGCACGTTCGGCAGTCAGTTTTTTTACTGTTTCAACATTAACCGACTCGGAATGGCTTCTGTAAACAGGTACGCGTATTGTTGTCGCCGTAATTGCAATATTTGAATCATGCAAGATTTTTTGCGTTTCTTTAACCATTTTCCATTCTTCCTTAGTGTAGCCCAAATCCTGAAAAACATCAATGTGAGGAATCAGGTTAAAAGCAATCTGGTAAGGAAAAACAACAGGCGGGTACTCGGCGCCCTGGACAACAGCCTTTGTCTGCCGGATAAGTTCCTCCATTGCCTCCGCGCCGGCCCCGGATGCCGATTGATAGGTGGAAACTACCACACGCTTGATGCCTGCCTCATCGTAAATAGGCTTTAAAGGAAGAACCATAATGATGGTAGAACAGTTTGGGTTGGCAATAATACCTTTATGCCACTTTACATCTTCGGGATTGATTTCAGGGACAACCAGGGGGACTTCCGGATCCATGCGAAAGTTACTGCTGTTGTCAACAACCACGCAATTACGTTCTACGGCTGCCGGCCCGAATTGCAGACTGGCTGCGCCGCCTGCAAAAAGAGCCAGGTCCATCCCCGTAAATGAATCAGCAGTTGTTTCCTCTACCTGATAGCTGTTCCCGCAGAAAACCATCTCTTTCCCCGCCGATCTTGTAGTGGCGCATAACCTGATTTGATCAACAGGAAAATTCCGTTCCTCCAATATTTTTAAAATTTCTTGTCCCACTGCTCCAGGCGCTCCGATTACAACCACATTATATCCTTCCACGCTATTCCTCCTAAAACGTAATTAATAATGGTTGAATTTGTTTTCCCTGTAATGCCATATAAACTGTATCTGCAATCAGGTTCATCTTTGCAATCAGTGAATTCGGCTTGTTTTCCGGATTATCCTGACCAAAGGGAACCATAAAAATGTTTTTGGTATTCATCAGCGCCCCGAGGTTCCTGGCGTTCATACCCAGGCCGTCATTCGTTGAAATGGCCAGTACGACAGGCTTGCTGTTCCTCAAGGTTGCCTTTACAGCCATTAAAACCGGACCGTCAACAATGCCGTTGGCCAACTTCGCTAATGTATTTCCAGTGCAGGGCGCTACAACCATTATATCCAATAAAGATCCGGGCCCGATGGGTTCTGCGTCAGAAATACTGCTTATTACATCGTTTCCCGTAACTTCCCGTAAAGATTCCTTCCATTTAGCCGGTGATCCATATCTCGTATTTGTCTCATTAACTGCCTGACTGATCACCGGAAAAATATTTGCCCCTTCGTCTGTTAAAGTTTGTATATAAGATACCGCCTCCGCTAAAGTACAATGAGAACCAGTCAGAGAAAACCCAACCCGCACACCCTGTAAGCGCATTTTATGCACCCCCCGGCAAGAGTTTAGGTCAGGTTCGAAAGGGCCAGTTTACTGGCTATCAGCCTGGGGAGAACTTCAGCAAGTATTTTACCGGCAGTCTTAGGAGCTACTTTCCCGGGCAGTCCCGGCGCCAGCGCAGCGTTTATCCCAAGCCGGCGGGCTGCTTCAAAATCTGTTCCACCGGGAAACGAAGCGAGATCAACGATGAGTACTCCCTCATGTACTTTTTTCAGTAATTGCTCATCCAGCACCAGATAGGGAACAGTGTTGAAAATCAATTCCGCCTGCCCGATTAACCCGGGTAGTTCGTTGAAATTGCAGGCAGTACAATTCATTTCCACAGCCCTTGCTCTCTGGGCGGGATTGCGGGCAACTACCGTCGTCATGGACCCTAAGACAGTAAGCATACGGGCCAGTGTGATTCCTGTGCGTCCAAAACCCAGAACAAAACTTCTGGTGCCGTGAATTGTGGTAGGAAGTTTTTCCATGGCTATTTGAATAGCTCCCTCGGCGGAAGGGATGGAATTTAAGATTGCCACTTCGTCGAGGTTAAGCAGTTCAATTAATTGCAAACCATGTCTGGCAACCATATCTTTTAATATTGGCCTGGCTGTTCCTACAAAAAGTAATACCCCTGGGGGCAAACCGGCAAGAATTTCTTCCGAAAGTATTAATGTCTTAGTTGAACAGGGAGAATAGATCTCCCGGGAGTCGTTGATTCCGGGAACCGGCAGTACAATTACCTGTACACCGTTTAAGGCTTCATCCAGATCCTCGCAAAGGTTGATATTTTCGCCCTGCGCCAAAAGCCCTGCTACACTTACGGCGCAACCAGACTCGGCAAGTTTCTTTGCAAGAAAAGCCTCTCTTTGATCACCGCCTAAAACAGCTACCTTTAACCCCTTCAGGCTTGAAGTCATAAAAGGCCACCTCTTACCTGCCTTTAATAATGTTGCATCATTTAACTTCATAATATGTTTTGCCAAAAGGGGAGGTGCTTACTCAAAAATAAGATTTTCTAGGCCGCAGACAACTTCTTCAAGGAACATTACCTTGCGGATCGCAAGCAGCACGCCGGGCATAAAGGACTCCCTGGAAATAGTGTCATGCCTGATCGTAAGGGTCTGCCCCAAACCTCCGAAGATAACCTCCTGGTGTGCTACCAGCCCGGGCAGGCGTACGCTGTGAAGACGGATTCCGCCTTCGTAACGGCCGCCGCGCGCTCCGGATATCTTTTCAACTTCTATGGGCAACCCTTGTTCAAAGTCACCCCTGTTTTTAACAATTTCAGCGGCCGTCAATATAGCAGTCCCGGAAGGAGCGTCCAGTTTCTGGTCGTGATGGAGCTCGATAATTTCTACATGCGGAAAGTATTTGGCGGCCCGGGAGGCAAAATTGATCATCAGAATTGCTCCAATGGCAAAGTTAGGCGCTATAATACACCCAATCTTTTTGCTTGACGAGATTCGGGTTATCTCAGATAGTTCGCTGCCTGGCAAACCTGTAGTGCCGACAACGGGCCTTACGCCGCAACGTAAAGCTGTTTTTATGTTGCCTGCCACACTGTCCGGGATAGTGAAATCGACCATAACATCCGGCCTTGTATTTTGCAACGCCTGCTCGAGATCGTTCTGCAACTGGATCCCAACTTCCCCTATGCCCATAAGCAAGCCGGCATCGCGCCCCTTATCCTGGATGTCAACCGCTCCGACTAACTGCATGTCCTCCGAATTCCAGACGCTTTTTAAAACTTCCCGGCCCATACGGCCTGCCGCTCCAGAAACTATAACCCTGATCAAGTACCGGATCTCCTTCTTTCCTGAAAAAACTTTTTTCAAAAAAAGCCCTTAAATGGAAAACAAAAAAACTTCTCATAACTTATTGCTCTATTTTCATATAAGTGTACCCCTATGTCAAGAAAAAATGGATTCCAATACTGTATACATAAAATTTTTATTTTGGATAAATTCTTGGTATAATTAAGCGTTTAATAATATTCACCTGCCTGTATATTTTATAGTCAGGGGGGAAAAAGATTGCTGGTTGATCTCAATCCGGTTGTTTTTCATCTGGGCCCGCTGGCTTTGCGGTGGTATGGCATACTGATGGCTCTATCATTTGTAACCGGCGGCTGGTATTTATACAGCAAAGCTCTGAAAATGGGCTTTGACGAAGATTTTATCCTTAATCTGATTATTATCGTCACAATTGCCGGTATTGTAGGGGCGCGTTTAGTGTTTGTACTTGCCAACTACCCGGAGTGGTTTACGGAAAACCCCATCCAGATTATAAAAATATACGAGGGCGGTGTTGCGTGGCATGGAGGATTGTTGGGAGGAATGGCGGCTGGATGGCTTTATATAAGGCGCAAAGGCGTTAAATTCGGCCTGCTTGCGGATCTGGCTGTTCCGGGCCTGGCTATAGGATATTTTACCATCCGGATAGCAAATATTTTTAACCAGGAAATACTGGGAAGGATGACTGAATTCTGGTTTGGAAATTGGCCGTCTCAGCCCATAGGTTCGGCTATAGGCTTAGCCCTTTTACTGCGTTACATTTACGTCCAGCGTAAAAACCCGCCAGCGGGTTATCAATTCTGGTCTTTTATTTTTTACCACCAACTGCTCAGGGGACTTGTAGAAGAGACGGTTCGTGATAATCCCCTTATCCTCGGCGGAATCATTGTCCCTGGGTGGGGACTGGGATTTTTTACGCTGGTTCAGCTTCTGACACCATTGATTATGCTTATTGCCTATTTGATGATGCGTCAAACAAAACTGTCAAAATAAGCTCCCCGTATCCCCTAAAACTATTTATTTCGCTTGAAAATACTAATTAAAAAAGGCTGGATAACTGCCAGAGTGATGGAAAGGGCCGCCAGGGGCTCTATTTCCATATGGCCGAATTGAACGCGATCCGGTATCTGAAACTTCATAAAATCAAGCAGCATGACCAGGGAAAGATAAATACCGCCAGCAAATCCGACTAAATTTAAAACGGCCTGGGAAAAGGGTGATGATTTTCCTTCCGCCAGTGTTTCCCACGATCTCTCACGAAAAATACTGAGTTTTACCCTCTCTCTGATTGAAAGCCAGACGATAGCCAGAACAACGATTATAATACATACTGTGCTAAAGAACATCGTCCCCACCCCCAATACAATATATGGCAGGTAGGGTAAGCTTTAGGACAAAAATATTTGTCTAATTAATTTTCTTGTCAGGTTAATATCTCGCAGGCTTTTTCCTGCAGAATCTTGCAATCTTCCCAGGGGCCCACCGCAGCTATGGTAAGTAAATCCGGCAGCAGGATTGCCCGGGCAATATCCTTTACTTCATTCCTGGTCACTTTACTGATCCTCTCCACAACTTCTTCGGGTGTAACAAATCTGTCTAGGTAAAGTTTGGACTTGGCCAGTCTGCTCATGTGGGTTGTTACATTTTCCAGACTTAAATACAAATTTCCCTTCACTTGATCTTTAGACCTCTGCAATTCCGCCTCGGTAACGCCATTTTCACAAATAGCTTTGATCTCTTGAAATATTAGTTCCGAAACTGATACTACGTTGTTTTTGCTAAGGCCGGCATAAACGCAAAAAAGGCCGGTATCATGGTATGAAGCGTGATACGAATAGATAGAGTAAACCAAACCGCGGTTTTCCCTGATCTCCTGAAACAGGCGCGAGCTTATGCCACCGCCGAGAACAGTATTCAGCAGTTGCATTGCGTAAACATTTTCATTATTTAGAGGCAAACCCGGGACGCCAATACATAAGTGAACTTGTTCGGTATCCTTCTTCCGGCAGACCATTTTGCTGTGCGGGACCGGTATATTCTCTCCCCTGATCACTTTTGCGCCGCTCACACTCCCCAGAGCGGCCCTGACTTTTTCTACAACTTCCTGGTGTCTTATATTGCCGGCAATTGCTACAATCAAGTTCGCAGGTGAGTAGTGGGCCTGATAAAAGGACAATATCCGTTCCCGGTCAAGGCTCTTAATTATAGACGTTTCCCCTATAATCGGCCTTCCCAAAGCATGTTCCTGCCAGATTACCGAGGCAAAGATATCGTGCACCAGCTCATCCGGTGTATCTTCATACATTTTAATTTCCTCGGCAATTACATTCTTTTCCCTCTCAATGTCTTCGGGAGCAAAACGCGAACCCAATACCATATCAACCAGCACATCAAGAGAAAGATCAAAATATTCATCCATGACCCTGGCATAGTAGCAGGTATATTCTTTGGTAGTAAAGGCGTTAAGCTGTCCGCCCACGGCGTCAAGGGCCTCCGCAATATCCCTGGCTTTCCTCTTCTGCGTTCCTTTAAAAACGAGGTGCTCTATAAAATGGGAAATTCCCGCCATATCTGGGGACTCATCCCTTGACCCCACATCCGCCCAGATCCCGATTACAACAGAGCGGACGTTGGGCATTTCCTCGGTTAATACATAAACCCCGTTATCCAAAATCGCCTGCCGGTACAATAATTTACCTCCTTAAGAACTTAAAACAATAAAACCCCACCCGCAAAATGTGGCAGGGAATTTATTATCTTCTACATTGTACTATTGTCTTTGAGCTTCCCTGGGCCGCCCTGTCCGTCTGGGAAAACTACCGGGGCTGCGCCTGGATTCAGCAGGTAAAGCATCCTTACGCGATAATTTCAGGCGTCCCTGGTTATCGTAACCAAGAACCTTGACTACAACTGTGTCTCCCTCTTTGACAACATCTTCCACTTTGTTAACCCTATGATCGGCCAGCTGGGAAATATGAACCAGCCCTTCCTTCCCCGGCATTCCCAGAACACCGGGAATTATTTCAACAAAACAGCCAAAATCGGTTACTCTGGTTACCCTCCCCGTATAAATACCGCCTGCGAGGACTTCCCTGGTCAGGTTTTCAATAATTTCCAAAGCTTTTTGACCACCAACCGGATCTACAGCAGCGATAAAAACCCGTCCGTCATCTTCTATATCAATTTCCGCCTTGGTTTCTTCAATAATCTTTTTAATTATTTTTCCACCTGGACCAATGACATCCCTGATTTTTTCCGGATCGATCACAATATGCAGGATCCTTGGCGCGTATGGAGATAATTCCTTCCTGGGAACCGGTAAAACCGCCGTCATTTTATCGAGGATGAAAATTCTGCCCTCACGGGCCTGTTTAAGCGCCTGTTCAAGAATTTCGCCTGTGACTCCGGTTATTTTGATATCCATCTGCAGCGAAGTGACCCCGTTTTCCGTTCCCGCAACTTTAAAATCCATATCTCCCAGGTGATCTTCAAGCCCTTGGATATCTGTAAGCACCACAACCCTGTCGTCTTCCTTGATTAGCCCCATGGCCACACCGGCTACCGGCGCTTCGATCGGAACTCCCGCATCCATCAGGCTCATACAACTGGCGCAAACGCTGCCCATCGATGAAGATCCGTTCGACTCCAAAACTTCAGAGACAATCCTGATCGCATAGGGGAAAATCTCTTCTGCGGGGAGAACCGGCTCCAAAGACCTTTCCGCCAGCGCCCCGTGACCTATTTCCCTGCGTCCGGGGGATCTCATGAACCTGACTTCTCCGGTGCTGTACGGGGGAAAGTTGTAATGGTGCATAAACCGCTTAGACTCTTCAATGCCAAGGCCGTCCAAAATCTGTTCATCGGAAATCGGACCCAGAGTTGTTACCGACAGCACCTGAGTCTGACCCCTTGTAAATAAAGCAGAGCCGTGTGCCCTGGGTAAAATCCCCGCTTCTATGGTAATTGGGCGGATCTCACCGGGAGTCCGTCCGTCTATCCGGATGCCCTGGTTAAGGATAAAGCTTCTGACTATCTTCTTCTCCACGTCTTCAATAATATTCTTTATTAAAGGTTCCTGTTCGCTGAATGCAGAAGCAAGGTTCTCCAGCAATTCTGCCTTAACCTCACTCAGATAACTTTCCCTGTCTTTTTTGCTTAGTTTTTCGTTAATGCAGCGGTTTACGGCTTCACCGATCTTCCCTGTAGCCATCTCAAAAACCGTAGCTTCCATTTCAGGGTTACTTTCAGGCAGCGGTAGTTCCACTTTGGAATAGGCAAGCCCGAGAGCAAGGGCTTCCTCACGGAAAGACTCTATAAAATCTACGATCTCCTTTATCTTTTCATGCCCAATATTTATACCTGTCAGCAATTCGGCTTCCGAAACCTCTTTAGCGCCGGCTTCAACCATCATAATCGCATCACGTGTTCCGGCAATAGTAAGGTGCATCCTGCTTTTTTGCTTTTCTTCCAGGGTCGGGTTAATGACGTAACGATCGTCGACAAGTCCTACGATCAACCCGCCTATAGGATTGGGAAAAGGTATGCCGCTTATATGCAAAGCGGCCGATGTACCGATCATAGCTGCAATTTCATGGGGGTTATCCTGATCTACCGAAAGTACAGTAGCAACGATCTGCACCTCATTGCGCAGGCCCTTGGGGAAAAGCGGTCTGATCGGCCGGTCGATTAAACGTGCTGAAAGGGTTGCTTTTTCGCTGGGCCTGCCTTCTCTTTTTATAAAGCCCCCGGGGATTTTGCCGACAGCGTATAGCCTTTCCTCATAATCGACCGTAAGCGGGAAGAAATCAATTCCCTCCCTGATTGTTTCAGCCATGGTGGCTGTTACCAGAACAACCGTATCGCCGCACCTTACAAGTACGGCGCCGCCGGCCTGCCTGGCAACTTTTCCAGTTTCCAGCCGTATCCTGCCGCCTCCTATATCCAACTCTTTTACCAAACATACCTGTTCAGCCATTAAAAAAGTAAAACCTCCCCTATTAAACAGACTTAAGAAAATATCTCTCTTATAGTTTTCTTCAAAAAAAGCGGGATTAACCCGCTTTTAATACTATCTTCGCAAACCTAACCTTTCAATTAATGTTCGGTAACGGTCAAAATCGGAGTCTTTCAGGTAATTTAAAAGCGCACGGCGCTGGCCGACCATTTTTAAAAGTCCCCTCCGGGAATGAAAATCCTTCTTATGGATTTTCAAATGATCGGTAAGATTGTTAATTCTCCTTGACAGTATCGCAATTTGAACTTCGGGAGAACCTGTGTCGTTTTCGTGCAACCTATAATCACCGATAATTGACTGCTTTTCTTCTGCCGTAAAGGCCATGAGTTCACCTCCTCAATTCGGCCTAATCGCTGCAAACTGGGTAAGTCGTCACTTTAGGACCTGCTACCCGGTAAGCAGTTCATTAAAAACCTTAAAACTATTTTTATTAATTTTTTCCAATCACCGTAATAACCAAACGGCCATCCGGAATATCTTTGGCTACTATATCAAAAACACGCCGTGAAACCGACATAAAACCTCTGAACCGGGTCGCTGTCGGGATACGTCCCGGAATGCCGCTCGCCGCGTTAATGAGATCAGCTACTGTTATCTTATCCTGACGCAGATCTTTTAACCGTTTTCGGGCATGCTCGGTTACTATAACCAGCATTTAAAAAACCTTCCTAAAACGCTTTCAGAATTGCAGAACGGTTTTCCTCTTCCTGGGCAATAAAAGCAAAAAGCGCATCCTGAAAAGCTATTATTGCCGGATTTTCCACGTTCGCCTGGCGATAGATCTGCTCCAATTCATTTTTTAATTCCTGAAACTCATCGCTTAAACAAATCAGAGAAATTGAATTAATCCACTTTTTTATTTCTTCTTCAGAAGAATTAAAGTTTGGATCCCCCATTTAATTTCCCCTTCCCGACCAGGGCGCCGGCCGCCCGAGTTCGCTATGTTCCAACGATGATTAGATGAGATGCTTCTTATCCTTTTGGTGGTGGTTTCATTGTAACATAGCAGAACATTAAAAGTAAACTTTTTCTATGGAAGGAGGCAACTATTCAGTGAACCCGGCAGGCACGGTTTTAAAAGGGGTTGTTTATCTTAGGACGTCGTTGTTCACAAGTGAGCGGTTCTGCGAAGTGACGCTGCAGCAGCCCGGCGAAGCTTCGGGCATAGGGCCGCGGTGCGAAACCAGCGGCTCGCTTAATGTTTCATTATTGCTGACCGGTTTGCGTTAATTAAGTGTATGTTTTATTTGCTACCTGTCGCCTTTGCAGCACCGCCTGGCCCTGTCCGTAAGCAAGCCGATTGGCGCTGCCGGCACGAAGCATTTAGCGAACGGTGAATACGGCGGCCTTCTCTTTGCCAACTGCTATACCGGCGCCCCGCAAGTCGTTCGTTGTTGACAACACCGTGCTCTATGGACGGTCTTACTGAATTTTTACGGATGGAGCTTTTTTAAGAAAAAATTCAGGTGTTTTCACGCGCTCTTTGGATATCCTGCCTGATTTGGACAATTAACTCGTCTGAAGAAGAAAATTTCTTTTCATCACGGAGCCGTCTTATAAAATAAACGCTGACAAATTTCCCATAAAGGTCTCCGTTAAAATCCAAAAGATGCACTTCTACTCCCGGCCTCGCGTTGTAATCATAAAAGGTCGGCCGGTTGCCTATATTGGCGACTCCCAAATAAGTATCCTGATCAACATTTACCTTCACAACATAAACACCGTTGGCCGGAAGCAGAAAATCCATACTGTATTCAAGGTTGATTGTAGATATACCAAGAGCAGTACCCCGCCTGTCGCCAACAACAACCACTCCTTCAAAAAAAGGCGGGTAACCCAGATATCTTGCCGCTTCCGTGACTTCACCTTCTTTTAAAAGATTTCTGATTAATGTGCTGCTGACCACTTGGTTGTCTACTATTACCGGCGGCAAAACATGTATCCTGTAATTATACCTGCTGCTATATTCTTCTAAAAGAGCCGCAGTTCCGCGTCCTTTATAACCAAAAGTATAATTATATCCTATAAATACATCCCGGACGTTTAAACCCTCGCAGAGCACCTTCTCGATAAAAAACTCGGGTTCCATCCGTGAAAATTCCAGCGTGAAAGGTATCCTGAAGAAAAGGTCCACACCCATCTTTGAAATCAATTTCTCTTTTGCTTCCTGTGTAAGAAGCAGCGGCGGAGCATTTTGGGGATTCAAAACCATTACCGGGTGGGGATGAAAAGTAAAGACAGCCGATTTTTCATCAAGCCGCCGGGCAGTATCCACCAGGGCGCCGAGTAATTTCTGATGACCAAGATGAACTCCGTCAAAATTGCCCAAACCTACGGCAATTCTTGCCTGTTTTCCCTCAAAGCCCTGCCACGATTGATAAATCTCCATAACCCTATCCTCCGATTAAAAGGTTCAACCAATAATCTATAAACATCTACTCTGAAAATAAGCTTTTCATAATTTGGTTTGTGTCGCCGCTTCAGCGGCATGGATGTCTATTCAGTGAACCGGATAGACACGGCAATGTCACAGCTCACTTAAGATGCTTAAGCACCGGCATCAGTAATTTTCTAATCATTTAAAACAACAACCGGTTTTAAGCAGTAGCCTTCCGCAGTATTTTCTTCCAGAACGTTTGCTATAGCTAACAGGTTTTCTCCGCTGCATAACCTTACAGGTTCGTTAAAAGAAGGTCTCCTCCGGGGCAAATCAACCAGTCCCGCGGCATACAGGCGGTTTCCCGCCCTTACTGCCGGCAGTGAACTCGTTTTAACCTGAATTTCCGCTAGGTGACTGAGCGCTTCTTTTGCGCTGATCAGGTTCTCCTTTAATAGATCCTGATCTTTGAGAACTTGTATTTCTTCCAATGTTAAAGCATTATCTAAACTGAACATACCGGCTCTCGTTCTCAATAAGAATCTGACATGAGCGCCGCAGTTGAGCTTTTCCCCTATATCCATGCACAGCGAACGGATGTAAGTTCCCGCCGAGCAAACCACGTCCAGTAAAGCAAGCGGCGTTTCGGTTTTCCAGTCAATCAGCCTTTTTAGTTGAAGACTGTATAATTTAACCTTCCTTGGCCGGCGCTCCACAACACGGCCGGCACGCGCAAGTTCGTAAAGCCTTTTACCTTGGTAATGTATTGCCGATGTCATCGGGGGAACCTGTTCGATCTCGCCTGCAAAGTTCTCCAATTCCCTTTCCAAACTTGCTGCCGATAAACCGGAACCGTCACACTTATTTACAATCTCGCCGGAGATGTCGCCGGTAGTTGTCGATATCCCAAAAGCAACCTCAACCCTGTATTCCTTATCGTTTTTGAGAAAACGGATCACCCGCGTCGCGTGACCCAGACATACAGGCAAGACACCGGCCGCTAAAGGATCAAGTGTTCCTGTATGGCCAACCTTGCGCACACCCGTTAAACGTCTGATCAAACTAACTACATCATGAGAGGTCATCCCGGGCGGTTTCAGTACATTGAGAATGCCGTTCATACTGTGCCTGCAAATCCCTTTTCGTTTCTTCAATTAGCTTCAACGCTTCAGAAACAATCTTTGTCTGAAGGCTTTCAAGATCCCCATTAACTACGCATCCAGCGGCGCGAACGTGGCCTCCGCCGCCAAAAAGAGATGCCAGCCTGTTAACATCAACAATTTCTTTCGAGCGAAAACCCACTTTATAAAGATGGGATGAAATTTCACGGAAAAAAATCGCCACTTCAACACCGCGTATTGAACGAATATAGCCGATCAGGCCATCTGTATTTTCATCTTTTGCGTTAAGGCAATCCAGCATATCCCGCTCTACGCTTACCCAGGCTACACGCCCGCAGGAACTTAATTCTAATGATTTCAATGCGTTTTCAAGAACGAGCAGGTTAATTAACGGTTTTTGTTCGTTGATCATCAGGTTGATCCAAACGGACGAGGCGCCCTGCTCCATCAGCGACGCTGCCCGCCGGTGCGTTTCAGGTGTGGTATTTTCATATTGAAAAGAGCCTGTATCAGTAACAATTCCTGTATATAAACACGTGGCGATCTCGGAGGTAACCTCGATCTCCAAACAGCCGATCAGATCCTGGATTATCTCCGCGGTCGCCGCATGAGAAGGACTAATATAGTTATAATGGGCAAATTCACGGGAGCCGACATGGTGGTCAATATTTACAACGGTCATTGGCCTCCCCAGCAGGGCCCGCAGAGGCCCCAAACGTTCCGGGACAGAGCAGTCTAAAACAACCATAAAATCGTACTGCCCTTTAAATGCCTCCTGGCCGATCACAAACTCGTCTACCCCAGGCAAAAAACTGAAAATTTCCGGGACTGGATCAGGAAGGGCAATGGTAACATCCTTGCCCATCCGGCTAAGCGCAAGTCCCAACGCCCTTACCGAACCGACACAGTCGCCGTCAGGCATTTCATGCCCGGCAACCACCAATTTGTTTGCATTATGAAGCAATCCTGCAATAACACGCAGGTCAGTCATTTACAGTGTATTCCTTTCCTTCGTTAATCTCCTTTAACAACTCCATTACGCGTATACTTTGCACAACCGAAGTGTCCAATTTAAACGATATATCCGGTGTATGCCTCATTCTGATTCTTTTTCCAAGCTCACTTCTTATATATCCGTGTGCTCTGGAAAGAGCTTCCATTGTCGCATTCTGCTCTTCCGCGGACCCATAGATGCTGACATGAATCTTAGCAGTGCGCAGATCGGAAGAAACCCCCACCCTGGTAATAGTCACAAAACCCAGCCGCGGGTCTTTAATCTCATGATGAAGCATCGCCGAAAATTCCTTTTTTATGGTTTCCGCAAGACGCTCAGGCCTGTAGGACATTTTTTTACCCCCAAATCTTGGAGCTGGACTAAAATACTATAGTTCTCTTTTTATTATTTCTGTGGCAACCACCTCTATAATATCTCCTTCTTTAATTTCATTAAATTTTTCCACGGCCAGCCCACATTCATAACCCTGCATAACTTCACGTACATCGTCCTTGAAACGCTTTAGCGAATCAAGCTTACCTTCAAAGACAACCTGGTCCTCGCGAATAATCTTCACTTTGGCATCCCGGGTTATCTTTCCCTCAGTCACATAACATCCTGCAATGGTGCCAATTCTGGAAGCCCTGAATGTTTTCCTCACCTCGGCGCGGCCGATAACCACTTCCTTGTATTCAGGCTCCAATAAGCCGCTCATTGCAGCCTTGACATCATTTATAGCATCATAAATAACCCGGTACATACGCACATCAACCTTTTCAAGCTCGGCAGCGCGCCGGGCGTTAACAGACGGGCGTACGTTAAATCCAACAATTATTGCATTGGAAGCAGAAGCGAGCAGTATATCGGCCTCGCTAATCATCCCTACACCGCTGTGGATCGTGTTAACCCTGACCTCCTGAGTAGACAACCCTTCCAATGACTGCCTCAGGGCTTCCGCGGAACCCTGAACATCAGCCTTGATAATTATATTGAGATCCTTGATCTGACCTTTTTCGATTTGTTTAAAAAGATCGTCCAGTGAGACTCTGGGTATCGAAGTTTTAATATTTTCTTCCCGCTTGCGTAATATACGTTTAGCCGCAATCTGACGGGCCATCTTTTCCTCAGCCACAGCATAAAGCGTATCTCCCGCTGACGGAACGTCGGAAAAACCCAGCACTTCGGCAGGCGTTGAAGGCCCTGCGTTCTTCAACCTTCGGCCCTGGTAATCCATCATCGCCCTTACCCTGCCGGATGCCGTGCCGGCAATGATATTATCACCTATATGGAGCGTGCCTTCCTGAATCAAAACAGTAGCTACAGGCCCGCGCCCCTTATCCAGTTTAGCTTCAATTATCGTACCCCGCGCCGATCGGTTTGAGTTGGTTCTTAAATCATTTACTTCAGCAACCAGAAGAATCATTTCAAGCAATTCGTCCAGGCCCTGGCCGGTTTTTGCGCTTACCGGAATACAGATGGTCTGACCGCCCCATTCTTCTGCAATCAAGCCGTACTCTGTCAGCTGCTGTTTGACTTTATCAACATTAGCGTCCGGTTTATCTATTTTATTTATGGCTACAATAATAGGGACTCCAGCTGCCTTGGCATGGTTTATAGCCTCTATGGTCTGAGGCATGACACCGTCTTCCGCAGCGATTACCAGAACAGCAATATCTGTTATCCGTGCGCCTCTTGCCCGCATTGCTGTAAAAGCCTCGTGGCCCGGCGTATCAATAAAAGTTATCTTTTTATTATTCCTTTCCACTTGATAGGCGCCGATATGCTGGGTAATTCCTCCTACCTCACTGGCTATAACATTAGTTTCCCTGATTGCATCCAGTAATGATGTTTTGCCGTGGTCAACATGCCCCATCACAGTTACAACGCAGGGTCTTGACTGAAGGTTGGCGGTATCCTCTTCATTCTCCTGTTCAAGCATTGCCTCCTGATCAAGTTCTATCTTTACCTGAACTTCGAAACCAAGTTCTCCTGCGACTATGATGGCTGTCTCGTTATCTATTTCCTGATTTATTGTTGCCATTACCCCCAAAGCCATCAGCTTTTTAATTACTTCGGCGGGGCTTTTTCTCATTTTTGAAGCCAGTTCCTGTATGGTAACGGTTTCGCCAATAACAACCGGTTTCTTTTCAACAGGATGAGGCGGTAATGATCTCCGGGGTTGGCTTTGTACACGCCTTCCCCCGGCGACAGGGCGCAGTTTTTGTTCAGCCGTACGTTGATCACGCCATTCCTTGCCCCTGCCAAAGGAACGTCCTTCTCCCGCCGGACGGGCTTTTTCGCCTTTTTGCTTATCCGGCCTTGCTACTACTCTCTCCTGTGCTTTTACCTCATCCGGCACCTTGGGAACTTTTAGTTGCTCCGGTTTTAGTTTGGGAACGGGCAGTCCCTTTGTATCCCGGACGGGACGGCCGGCGCCTGCGGCGGGGCTCCTCTGGTTTCTTGCCCCTCTTTGGTTTTCTCCTCTTGCCGGAGGAGACTGCGGCTTTTCCGGACGCGGGGAATATCCCTGAGAGGGTTTTTCAACAGCTCGCTTACGTAATGGCTCCTGAACCGGCCTGGAAACGGCTCCGGCTGCCGGAGCTTGGGCCTCCTTTGTCGGCGGCGCCGGTTGTACTGCCGGCTGAGTTGATTGTACTGCCGGCGGCGTTGGCTGAACTGCGGGCTGAGCTGCTTTTGCGCGCAAAATATCGCCCTTTAGAAACGGGCGCTCTTGAAAACGCCGGTCCGGAGGCCTTGAAGGTACCCGGTCTACCAATCCGGGACCGGAAGTATACTTGGGATCCCGCCATTTCCTGTCCGCTCCCGGATCAGTTTTTGCAGTATCCGGGATTGATGGCTTTGGCTCAATTTGAGCCTTTACCGCTCTTTCTTTTTCGAACTGCTTCCGCAGGCGCTCTTCATCTTTCTCATCAACTGTGCTTGCGTGTGATTTCACGGTTATTCCGAGAAGCGATAATCTTCTAATCATTTCTTTGCTTTCTATCTTAAATTCTTTGGCTAACTCGTGTACCCGTTTTTTTGCCATGAATCCACCTCCCCAGTCTATAAGGCAATTAACTTTGCAAAATCCCGGCCTTCAAAGCTTCTAAAATCTCTTTGGGAACAGGCTGTCCGAATGTTCTTTCCAGGCGTTTTACTTTAATTGCTTTTTGGATGCATTCGGTCCCGGGGCAGACATAAGCGCCCCGCCCCGCTTTTTTGCCTGTAAGATCTATTTCAATTATTCCCTCGGGAGTACGAACAAGACGAATTAGTTCTTTTTTTGGCCGTTTTTCCTGACAGCCAAGGCATACCCTAAAAGGTATTTTTTTAACTCTTGTCATCAACAGGCCGACTCCTTATTCCGCGTAATCCTGAGTATAACCGGCGTACTCGCGCTGGTAGATTTCCTCCATTTGAGATTCACTTTTAATATCGATCTTCCAGCCAGTGAGTTTTGCAGCCAACCGGGCATTTTGCCCTTCTTTACCAATAGCCAATGAGAGCTGAAAGTCAGGAACGATAACCCGCGCTACTTTTTCCTCCTCCCAGATCTCTACCGCAACAACCTTCGCAGGGCTCAATGAGGCGGCGACATATTTGGAAGAATCCGGGTCCCATTTGATTACATCAATTTTTTCTCCGTTCAACTCATTCACAATCGCCTGAACCCGCATTCCTTTGGGACCCACACATGCGCCAACCGGATCAATATTTTCATCTCTTGAAAATACAGCAATTTTTGAACGGTAACCCGCCTCCCGGGCAACCGATTTCAATTCTACAATTCCTTCAAAAAGTTCCGGAACCTCCAGTTCAAAAAGCCTTTTCAACAGGCCCGGGTGTGTTCTGGAGACAAAGACCTGAGGTCCCTTGGTGGTTTTCTTAACTTCCAAAATATATGCTTTAATCCGGTCACCCTGCCGGTGTGCTTCACCGGGGACCCTTTCATTTGCCGCAAGTATTGCTTCTGCTTTTCCAAGCTCAATATAAACGTTTTTTTGTTCCACTCTCTGGACGACCCCGGTAATGATATCGCCTTCACGGTTAATGTATTCCTTGTAGACAAGGTTTCGCTCAGCTTCGCGTATCCTTTGCATAACTACCTGTTTGGCTGTCTGTGCTGCAATCCGGCCAAAATTCCGGGGTGTTACCTCATTCTCAATTACTTCTCCCAACTGGTAACGGGGATCCAATGATTGAGCTTCTTCAATTGATATTTCCAACTTGGGATCAAGAACTTCCTTTACTACAACATGTTGGGCAAAAACCTGGTAATCGCCTGTTTCCCTGTTTATCTGCACGCGTGCGTTTTGTGCGGAGCCAAAGTTTCTTTTATAAGCAGAAAGCAGGGCCGCTTCGATTGTTTCCAGTAGAATATCAACCGGCACTCCTTTTTCTTTCTCCAAAGCGTAAAGCGCTTCCAGAAACTCACTGTTCACCCTTAGGTACCCCCTTACCTCCAAAAACTTCCGCGACTAAATGAGCGGAAGCTACATTTTGCAAGTTAATCAAGATGTTCTTATTCTTTTTCTGATCTTTTAAAATAAGAGTTGATTCAACAAGATCAATCAGATGCCCGGTATGTTCTTTTTTCCCTTCCTGGAGTTCGAAAGTTGTGATTTTTACCAAACTTCCCCGAAAACGCTTAAAATCTTCAGTTGATTTTAAAGGCCGCTCAATACCGGGTGAAGAGACCTCTAAAATATAAGCATGCTGTATTGGATCGTAACTGTCCAAAACACTGTCCAGTTTCTGTGATAACAACTGACAATCATCCAGTGTTACTCCGCCTTCTTTGTCTATAAACACTCTAAGGTACCAACTACCCCCTTCTTTCTTGTATTCCACATCTACCAGATCCAAACCGAGCTGGCCTGCCAAAGGTAATGCCAGATCGTTTACAAACGCGGTGACCTTTTTTTGAACCATTGGGGGAAAACCCTCCCATAAAAATAATGGCCATTAAACCAAATCCAGCTATAAGACGAAAGAGTGGGCAATTCCCCACTCTTTAGCAACTTCTTTCCAATCTGTCATTAAGTATAGCACAAAAAAACTATCTAAGCAAGAATTAAATCTTATCTTAAAGGAGGCTGATCATCCGTTTTTTGATCTATCCGGTGTACCCCCGGTAAATCAGCCAGCTTTTTTAATACCGTAATCAGGTCTATTCTATAAGGAGTTTTTATAGTTACCTCAACTTTACATCTGTCTTCCATTTTACTGAGATTGATGCGTTTTACCTGAACACCTGATTCCTCAAGTGTAGGGCTAATTTTATCTATATCCTCCGAGTCGCTGTCCACTTCAACGACAATGACATTGTCATGGCTCCCGCCGCGTATCAAATCTTCAACAGTACCCAGGATGATTAAAGCAAACAACACTAAAAAGGTCCCTGTTGCAGCCATAAGGTAAAAACCTCCCCCTACAGCCAGCCCGAGACAAGCTACAACCCAGAGGCTTGCAGCAGTTGTCAGACCCCTTACAACAGATCCCTCGCGCAAGATTGCGCCGGCGCCCAAAAAACCAATCCCACTGACTACCTGGGCGGCAATCCGTCCCGCATCTCCATGATATAAAAAATACATCTGCTCGGAAATCAGCATGCATACAGTGGCGCCGATGCAAACCAGAACGTGTGTCCGGAAACCGGCGGAATACTTGAGCGCCTTCATATATATTCGTTCGCGCTCTAAACCTATAACTCCACCCAAGACAAAAGCAAACGTAAGCCGGATAACTATTTCCTTTTCGCTGATCATTGCCCTTGCACCCCAGTCACGAGTGTCACGGGGACGGGGTTGTTGACACATTCACGTTCCCCGGTTCTATCTTATACCGCTAGATTCCAGCCGCTTCCAGGTTTACAGAATCTACATAACTCTCAATTGTCCTTATCACAGACTGGGCGGCCAGAGGTTTACCCATGTGTAAAGCAGAAACAGACATCTTCTGTAAGCGACGGGGTTCATTCAAATATTCTTCTACTTTATTGGCCAGGTCCTTTATATTGCTGGCCTGTACGGCTGCTCCCGCCTTGCACAGAAACTCCGTATTGCGGACTTCCTGGCCTGGAATCGGATCAACTATAAAGATCGGCAGTCCCTTGGCCAGGGCCTCCGCACAGGTTAAGCCTCCTGCCTTGCCGATCATTAAATCTGCAGCCGACATTAACTCATGAACGTTATCAGCAAACCCCAGTACTCTAACCGGATTGCTGAAATCAGGAACCATGCGCTCCAGTTTGGCCCGCAATGTTTCGTTGTAGCCTGTAACTACAATCACCTGGCAGGGAATGCTGCCGTCACCTAACACCTTGACTATATCGGAAATCGGCCCCATACCCAGGCCGCCTCCCATAACCAATATGGTCTTCAACTTCTGCTGCAAAGAAAGTTTGGATTTCACCTCGGACTTGTTAACCGAATCCAAAAAACAACTGTTAATAGGTATTCCACAGGCGTGGACACTATCAATATTGAAATTGTAATCCTTAAAAGTCATTCTAATTTCCTCGGCGGCAACCGAATATAAGTCCACCTTGGGGAAAACCCAGAAAGGGTGTACCGTAAAATCAGTAAGGATACCAACCAGCAGACCCGTATATTCACCCCGCTCCTTTAACCCGTTTAAAACACCAACCGGAAACGGATGCGTGCAGATTATAACTTGCGGAGAATAAACATTCAGCAACTGGTTAAGCCTCGGGGCGGTTACGACATTTAAAACCCTGTTGAATTCTTCCCTGGCAGTGCCGTGAAGAATACTCTCCTTTTCAGCCAGGCGGTAAAGATAGCCATAAAAAGCGGGAGTAATTCTTAAAATCTCCATATAGGTATTGCTGACCATTTTATCCCAAATTGGATTTGTAGAACGAAAAGTATCTAGTATATTAACTTCTGTATAAGGATCCCTTTTCAAAATCGCCTCTTTTATGGCCATTGCCGCCTGCATGTGGCCTTCTCCAATTGAGACCGATAAAATAAGAACCCGTTTTAACATAGTTTTCTCCATTCTACTATATTTGCCTGCAATAATCCTTTACAAAGCTAACTATTTGCTCTAAAGGAACTGTTATTGTCTGGCCGTTCTTACGTTGAAACACCTCTATATTGCTGCTTTCAACCGCTTGCTTTCCGATAATAAGACGCAAAGGATATCCGATCAGATCGGCATCTTTAAACTTAACTCCGGCCCTTTCCTGGCGGTCGTCCAGGACAGCTTCCACACCTGCGTTTAAAAGCAATTCATAAACCTTTTCCGCCAGTATAAACTGCTCATCTTCCCTGGTGTTTATAGGAACAACCAGCGCCTGATAAGGCGCAATGCTGACAGGCCAGATTATTCCATTCTGATCATGGTTTTGCTCGACAGACGCAGCCATGGTACGCGTTACGCCGATACCGTAACTCCCCATGCAAATAGGAATACTGGCGCCCTTCTCGTCAAGATAATTGGCTCCAAGAGCTTTGCTATACTTGTAGCCCAGTTTGAAAACCTGCCCAACTTCAATCCCCCTTGCTTCTTCCAAATCGGAACCGCAGATTGGGCAGGGGTCGCCTGCCTGTACCTGGCGCAGGTCGGCAACCTGATCCGGGTTAAAGTCGCGCCCCGGATTTACGTTTATAAAATGAGCGTCGTCTTTGTTCGCTCCTGAAACAGCGTTGGCCATCTCCATAACTTCTAAATCAGCAACCAGCCTTAAGTCTTTTAACCCCACCGGCCCGGCAAAGCCGACTCTTGCGCCGCTTAACCTTTCTACTACCTCCGCGTCAGCCAAATCACACCTGAGCACACCGAGCGCCTTTTGAAGCTTTACCTGATTGATAATACGGTCACCTCTTACAAGAGCCGCCACGTATCCAGCCTCTGTTTCATAAAGCAGGGTCTTGATCAATTTTTGAGGCTCAACATTCAAAAATAAAGTTACTTCCTCGACAGTCCGCTTCCCCGGTGTAGCCACTTCCTCCAGCAGGCCGGGTTCTTCGAAATCAACTCTTTTCTTTACAGGCGATGCCGCTCTTTCTACATTGGCGGCATAACCACAATCATTCTGGCTGCAGAAAACCAGCAATGCTTCCCCTGTTTCAGCCAGGACCATAAACTCGTGCGTATCGCTGCCCCCGATTGCGCCCGAATCAGCTTCTACCGGGCGGAAATAAAGACCGCAGCGTTCAAAAATCCGTCTGTATGCGTTAAACATTTTCTGATAGCTGACCTCCAGGCCGGCTTCGTCGCGATCAAAAGAATAAAGGTCTTTCATAATGAACTCGCGACCGCGGATTAAACCAAACCGGGGCCTGCGTTCATCACGGTATTTATTCTGGATCTGATAGAGCAGGAGTGGAAGCTGCCTGTATGATTGAACCTCGTTGCGGATTAAGTCTGTGATTATTTCCTCGTGGGTGGGGCCAAGGCAAAAAACCCTTCCGTGCCGGTCTTCCAGGCGGAATAGTTCCGGACCGTAAACATTCCAACGCCCCGATTCCTGCCAGAGCTCGGAGGGCTGAATGATTGGCATAATAATCTCCTGAGCTCCCTCTCTGTTCATCTCTTCCCTTACTATCGCCTCAATTTTCTTAATAACTTTCAAACCCAGCGGCAGCAATGTATATACACCTGCTGCGGACTTGCGGATAAACCCCGCCCTTAATAACAGCTGATGGCTGATTATTTCGGCCTCGGCCGGCGCCTCGCGCAATGTGGGAAGCAGCAGCTGAGAAACTTTCATTTTTAAATCACCCCGGTCAAGATTATTGTTTAGCCTGTTTCTAAGGAATCGTAACATAATAACTGTTGCATTTAGTGGAATTATGTTACAATGGAGGCATGGAATATGACAGAGCAGCGGATTTCAAAAAAATCTTTATCATGCTTATTCCATTCCTCAACGAACAGCGCCGCAGACTATTTGCCGGCGCCATGGCCAAGATCGTTGGTTTTGGCGGAATATCCTTTGTCTCCGCTGCGACTGGCGTATCTCGTAGAGCTATTGCCAGAGGCATAGAAGAACTTGATAACCCCGGTGCCTTCGACTCTGATCGCATTCGCAAACAGGGCGCTGGCCGTAAGAAGACCGTTAATACGGATCCGACGCTAATGCAAGACCTCGAAAGCCTTATTGAACCAGTGACGCGGGGCGACCCCGAATCTCCACTCCTCCGGTGGACATGTAAAAGCGTAAAAAGATTGTCAAAAGAACTCAACCAAATGGGACACCAAACCAGCCACCGGATGGTAGCCGAACTCCTTCATGAAATGGGCTACAGTCTGCAGTCCAATCGAAAAACTATTGAAGGCAGTAACCACCCGGACAGGGACGCACAGTTTGAGTTTATCAATCAACAGTCAAAAGAATTTATCGTCGGTGAACAACCGGTAATCTCAGTTGATACCAAGAAAAAAGAGCTTGCAGGTAACTTTAAAAACCAGGGCAAAGAACTGCGACCTAAAGGAGATCCCGAACATGTCATGGTATATGATTTCCTGGGGCACGCAGTGGGTCGAGTCTCCCCTTACGGGGTCTACGATATCGCAAATAATCTTGGCTGGGTCAATGTTGGTATTGATAACGACACCGCCGAGTTCGCTGTTGAGAGCATCCGCCGCTGGTGGAATAACATGGGACATGAGCGATATCCTTACGCCAGCAACTTGTTGATCACAGCAGATGGGGGCGGCAGTAACGGATCAAGAGTTCGCCTCTGGAAGATCAAGCTACAGGAATTTGCTGATGAAACCGGGCTCTCGATCTCTGTGAGCCACTTCCCTCCAGGTACCAGTAAGTGGAACAAGATTGAACACCGGTTATTTTCATTCATCAGTCAAAACTGGAGAGGCAAACCCCTGATCAGCCATGAAGTCATCGTAAACCTGATCGCTGCAACCACCACCAAGAAAGGATTGCGAGTTGACTGCACGCTGGATACCAATTCGTATCCCAAGGGAACCAAGGTTTCCGATGATCAGATGCAGTCAATTAACATTGAGCGAAACAGTTTTCACGGTGAATGGAACTATACAATAAAACCACGGTCTCAATGATACAATAATTATG
>LDZT01008466.1_pt1 | contig 33749 bp, 24 predicted proteins | sample 615521 | NCBI WGS metagenome assembly LDZT01 (sample SAMN03408292, study PRJNA278302) | terrestrial metagenome | isolation source: oil reservoir sample SB1 | place: USA: Alaska, North Slope, Schrader Bluff formation | collected 2011-09 | reverse complement strand
CCCAGGGGTTGGTTCATATCCGTGATCACAGGGGTGACTTTCAGCCCGCCGGCTTCTCCAAAGTGTTTCAATTTTGATGCCAGAGTTTTGGCGTCTTTTTCCGTTTGCATAAAAGCACCGTTACCGGATTTTACATCCAAAACAAGTCCCTGAATCCCTTCGGCGATTTTTTTACTCAGAATTGAAATGCAAATGAGTGGAATAGAACGGACGGTCGCTGTCACATCCCGGAGAGCGTACAATTCTCTATCCGCAGGACAAATTTCACTTGTTTGTCCAATGAGGGCACAGCCGATTCTATCCGTCTGTTCCTGAAATTCTTTCAATGTCAGATTGGTCCGTAAGCCGGGAATACTTTCCAGTTTATCCAGGGTGCCGCCTGAGTGCCCAAGGGCTCTTCCGGAAATCATGGGAACCCTTACCCTGCCAGAGGCTGCCGCCAGGGGGGCAAGAATCAGTGAAATTTTATCTCCAACACCGCCGGTGCTGTGTTTATCAGCATAAAAGATATCTTTGTGTTTAAAATATATTCTTTTCCCGCTTTGAATGACGATATCAATCAGGTTTAATACTTCCTCATCCTCCAGTCCACGAAAATAGATGGCCATTAACATGGCGGACATCTGGTATGCAGGGATGTCTTTAGATAAAAAACCGGAGATAAAGAACTCCCACTCTTTGCAAGTGAGTGCCTTGCCGGCCTGTTTTTTTTCAATCAACGAATAGGGTAACATCAGTCTGTCTCCTGATTTGTTATAAGATACGATTTTGCCAGTTCACGGTAATGATGTGCTGAATTCAGAATTTTTTCATATTCTTCATCCGTCACATCCCGGACTACTTTCGCCGGCACACCGGCAACCAGGGTTCGGGCAGGGACGGTAAATTGTTCCCGGACAACAGCACCTGCCGCTACGATGGCTCCTTCTTCTACAACAGATCCGTTTAACAACAGGGCACCCATGCCAATAAGGACCCTGTCCCGGATATCTGTCCCATGGATTATGGCACCATGACCTATGGTCACATCATCACCTATCAGGGCGGGGTATTCACCTGTCCCGGTGTGGACCAGAACACCATCCTGGAGGTTAGAATTTTTTCCGATGCGAATATAGTGGATATCCCCCCGGAGGACCGAACGAAACCACACAGAAGAATATTCGCCGATTTTAACATCGCCGATCAGCGTGATTTCCGGTAACAGGATTGTGTTGGGATGAATGACAGGTTTTACGCCGTGATGGATAATCATCATGATTCACTACTCTCGTTTTCTATGGATTTTCTGAATATTTTCAGGGTGACTTGTTCACGGATGGCGTACCACACCAGGAAAATTCCCAGGAGTCCGAAGACAATGTTGGAGGACCACATAGCAATCCAGGGAGAAATAATAGCCCGGTCGGCCAGCCGTTCCCCACCCATAAGGGATGCCCAGTATACCAGGAAAAAGACCACACTCACACCAACCGCGACCCCCATACTTCCCCGACGGGTGATGATTCCCAGCGGAGCTCCCACCAACACAAAAATAATGCAGGCAACCGGCATGGATACCTTCTTATGAATCTCTACCAAATATTTATTTTCCTGCATTTTATAAGCCTGGAGGATTTTCATATCCGTATCCAGCCGTTTCTGCAGGGCTTTCAGGGTTCTGATTTGCTGTTTATAAACCGCAGTTTTCCGGGGATTACTTGCGATAGAATCTTCCTCGATAACGGTTATCCGGTTTTTCAGGTGAGCTTCAAACTTTTTAATATCAAAGACTGTTGTATCTGCGCCCCACCGGGCCATCTCCGATTTAATCCTGTCTTGGATCCCTTCCTGCCGTTCCCGGTAATCCCGGACCATGGCCATCATCTCCGCAATATCCATCTCCCGGTCTCCCCGGTGATCCGATTCTTTCCTTTGAAGGGACATTTCATCCACGGGAATGGTAATGCGGTGTTTTTCGAAATGCAGGATCCTGTATTCCTCATCTTTTTCAGCGGGATACTCATGGATTTCACCTTCCTGCAAATCCAGGATCACGCGGGTTCCCTGGGTGGATAGATTTCCGGTATGGGCCCAGATGGTAATATGCTGTCCTTCAGGAGAAGTATGATAAATGAGCAGTTCTTTTAGGGTATTTCCCTCCTTCTGCCGGATGAAAAGGGTATAATCGGGAATATCATACAGGAAATATCCCGCATTGATATTCAGATCGGGATGTTTCTGATAAATTGCCCGTTTTAAAAGCCGTGCCCGGTGGTTGGCATCCGGCAGGATATAATTGTTGAAATACAGAAGTCCTAACATCACTATAAAGGCGAAAAAAAGAGACGGCCGTATAATGGACGCAAAACTAATACCTGAAGCCCGCATGGCTGTAATTTCGTTATCTTCCCCCAAACGGCCATAAGCCATGAGTGTAGAAATGAGAACCGCCATAGGGACCGCCATGGCCAGGATCCATGCGAGGTTCAATAAAATATATTCGATAGCCACAAAACCCAGGTTCTTTCCCAGTAACTTATCCAGGCTTGTCATGAGCAGATTTGAGATAAAAAGGAAAGCCAACACCAGAATCGCGGCAAAAAAAGGTCCCTGATGTTCTCTAAAAATATAGACATAAAGTTTCGGAATTCTCATAAAAGCCGGGCTCCGGTATCGTCAGCCATTTAGAAATCCCCTCCTAGAGAAAAGAGATAGCGGGGTTTTGAAAAACCGTTACCATCATATTCCCAGGCCATATCGATACGTAGCAGGAAATAGCCAAGGTAAATACGAATGCCTGTTCCCGTAGAAGCAATGAGATCCTGAAATGTATTGTTAAAGGGCCACAGATCCGGATCCTTAATCAGGGTTAAATCGTCATACCAGGCCGTACCCGCATCCATAAAAAGCACACCCCGGATTTGCCACAGATTCACCGGCAGGGGGAAACGGAATTTTGCATATTCCAGGAAGGGGAAGCGAAATTCGGCATTGACCACCGTGAATTTATCTCCGTATTTGGCAAAATAAGGAGTTCCCCGGACCGGTGTGACGAATCGGGAAAAGTAATAAAGGGTCATATCATCACTGAAATTTTCCGACGAAGAACCGAAGATGGGAGCATTGGCATTATAGCGATAGTTGAGCCAATTATCCACACCACCGATGAGAAATGTCTGGGGGTTCCTTCCCCAGGAGTATCCACCGGTCACACGAAAACCGATGTGATAATCGAAATTGAATTTCCAGTATTTTCTGAAATCCAGTGAGAGGGTTTTAAAAGCCGGTGATTCCGTACTGATATTGGGTGAAAAATCAAACTGTGTTCTCCAGCGGGTTCCGTCCATGGGAGCCGTATAGGACCACAGGACATTATCCTTCACATACGCAAGTGTGGAAACAGTGCTTCGGAAGGAGTGGTCAAAATTCTCGTAGGACTCATACATATCCATCACTTCACGGCTGATAGTTGACAGCGTTTGTGTATATTGAAGGCGCCTGTAACGATCGAAAGGGTATGACACCCCTGCTATCAAGCCATAATTGCGGTATCGTGTAAAACGGATGGCATATCCATATTCGGTCAGATAATAGGTGTAATAGTGATTGGAATCATTGTAATACGTGGCGGCAAAATTGAGCCGGTTTTTGAGATATGCATAACTTATGGAGTAGTCGCTGTTTTTCAGATCAATATATAATTCCGTCCCGATTCCGATCTGATGATCACCCATCATATCACTGAAAAGGAAAACTGTTTGTCCCTGAATTCCGTAAAAGGTGGAATACCCCACCTGACTATCCACAAGATCCAGGGAGAAGCGCGTTTTGTACTCATGGATTTTATAATCACCTGTTTCGGTCAAGATACGTGTTGAATCCAGGGCGACAGAATCCCCTTCCGTAAAGGCATCCTGCCTGTGTCGGGGAATAAAGACAAATTTGCTGTATTCCCCCTGCCTTTCCGGTTTTTCGATGTCACTCACCGTTGCCGGCATGGCCTTTCCATCAGATACCTGTTTGTCTGAGTCGAATTTATATGCCACGGGTTCGGTGGACTCGATGGTATAATGATGTTTCCTGAATTCTGTAATATCCAGATCCCGGGAGGGCAATGAGAGGGGGTTATTAATCCGGTAGATATCCCATCCACCGTTTTGAAAAGCTGTTAATACCAGGGTACCCCCGTCCCGTGAGATATCCAGGTGAAATATTCCCCCTAAAATATTTGTCACTGCATGCGGTTCACCGTCTTCGGTTTTAATCCACACATTAAAAATTCCGTTTTCATCAGATGTGTAGATTACTGTTTTTCCATCAGGTGCGGAAATGACATAGTCTTCATCCCAGTCTGTCTGGGTCACGGCTTCTTTAACTCCTTCGGGATAGGTAATACGCCAGACATCGTTCTGGTAGGGATGGCGAAAAGAATGGAGAGGCAAACTGCGGCGTTTTTCAGCGATATAAAGAATGGATTTTCCGTCCGCTGTCCACTTGGGATTTTTGGTACTGGCATTATCCCGTGTAAGATTTGTAAGGGTTTGGGTATCCAGATGATAGGTGTAAATATCACTTTTCCAGCCATTGTTTCCGGCAAAGACAATAATATTTTCACGGGGGTGCCAATCGGTAGAATAAATCCCGTTCAGTTCTTCAATGGGATAAAAGGTCTGTTTTTTGGATTCCACATCCACCACAACCAGGGCATCAGAAGGGCCGCTTTTTGCGGCAAAGACAATTTTTTTAGAATCAGGTGACCAGCTGATCCCCGGTGAAAGCCATTTGAGTTCCTCAAGACTTGCCTTTCGCTGGCCTGAGACGATTTTTTTAACATTTCCCCCGTCTTCGGTGCGCATGGTAAAAATATCTGCGTAACCGTTCCGGTCGCTGAGAAAAGCAATTCTGGAACCGTCCGGACTCAGGGCCGGTGCAATATTCTGATAGTTTCCAAGTTCATTGTGATCTGTCAGGCGGACACTGATATTCAGGATATCTTCGGCAAAATCGATATCCGGCCAGTAATTTTTTTGGATATACTTGTGCCATTCAGAGGTAAAATCCTCTTCGGACATATAAAAAATCCGCTTGATACTTCGCGGGACGCTGTGTGTGGCTTTGAGGGAACCGTAGAAGTCTGTCAGTTTTTCCATCCCATAGGTATCGTGGATAAAACGGATAATGGACTGGCCACCTTTATAGGCATAATATCCATTCAGAGCCCACATGGGGGGTAACTGTCCACTAAAAGCAAAATCACGCATGAACATATCCGTCTGCGTATCCCATCGAAGTGATTCATATTCAGCCGTCCCTTCAGCGAGCCACAGAGGAATATCCAGGGTTACAGCGCCGGAAATGATTGATTGAATGGATCCTCCGAAATACATATCATTCATCACGGCATGGACCATTTCGTGATGGATCACATGTCGGAAATCCCGGTAACTTCCTTCAAAAGGCAGAACGATGCGGTTTTTAAAGAGCTCTGTAAAGCCACCGACCCCCTCGGTAATATCGCCTGCATAGGTATTGGTTTGCTGAAATGCTTTATGGCTGTTATAAAGAATCATGGAGTACCGTTTTTGCAGAGGCCAGTTCAGCAGATTGCGAATACTGGTATAGGCCTGTTCAGCCTCCCGGGCGGCAAATTCGGCAATCTTGTAATTGTCATCATGATAATAAATGTCGAAATGATTGCTTTGAATATATTTCCAGTCAAACGTATCATACTGGACCTTATTTTTCCCGAACTGGGCCTGGAGGGGAATAGACCAGATAATCATAAAGGCAAGAATCATCAGACGTTTAACGGACATTCGCTTCTCCAAACTATTAGCTGAGAATATTGAAATTCAATGTCTTAGTCAAGACATCTCCGTCAGAGGGACACATTTCCATAATAGATATTAACGAGGAATGTGGCACGAGGTTTCAATTCAATCCACCCGGCCATAAGAAATCACAAGACGATAAGGGGTGTGGCAGTGATTCCCTGAAACAAAAAACCCCGCCTGATAAGAGACGGGGTTTAATTACAACATGTTGAAAGAGCTTATTTGACAGCTTCTTTCAGAGCTTTTCCGGCTTTGAATTTCGGTGCTTTGGAAGCAGCAATTTGAATCTTTTCACCGGTTGCGGGATTAACACCGGTCCGCGCTCTGCGTTCAGCTACATAAAAAGTTCCAAAACCTACCAGTGTCAGTTTGTCACCGGCTTTCAATGCATCCTCGACGGCTTCGAGAAAACTGTTCAGGGCTTTTCCTGCCTGGTCTTTTGTGATGCCGGCATCAGCAGCAATTTTGCTCACGAGATCAGCTTTACTTAAACTCATCCGGGGTCTCCTTTGTTTAATTTGTTTGTTTTGATGTTTCCCACATAACTCAGATTTAATATTGTGATAATTTTAATACATGTCAAGAGAAAATCCTTTATTTATGCACTTTCAAGAAAGTTTTTTTCCTTTTTTGCTCAAAAAATGGGCTTGGAAGCCTTTTATGAGTAAACTATATTTAACCTTATCTGTTTAAACGGGAGGATCTATGAAAAAAATAACCCGTCGGGATTTTATTAAAACCGGAACGGCAGGCATTATACTTGCCGGAATGCCCTTGACACTCAGTAATTGTCTGAAACGTCCCGGCAGTGCTGCACCGAAGAATCTGGGGGAATATTTTTCCTTTTTTGGCGTGGATGAGGAGATCATCCGAAAAACACTGGAGACAGCCCTGTCTGAGGGAGGTGATTATGCAGATCTCTTTTTTGAATATTCAACAGGAAATTCGGTTGTAATGGAAAACAACACCGTAAACCGGGCCTACATCGAATCCTCGCTGGGGATGGGTGTCCGGGTATTAAAAGGTGACAAGACCGGTTATTCCTTTACAGAAGAGATCTCGCCGGAAAAAATGCAGAGTGTGGCACGGACTGCAGCTAAAATTGCAGGAAGTCCGGGACAAAAAGAAATCAAACCCTTGAAGGAGAGGGAACTCCCCGATTATTATCCAATCATCACCCGCTGGGAGGATGTATCCATTAAAAAACGAATTCAGATGCTTGAATTTGTGAATAATGAAATGCTGAAGCGGGATACACAGATACAGGCGACACAATTAAATTTTACCGATAATGAACGCCTGATTCTTATTGCCACATCGGAGGGTGTGTTAGCGGGAGATTATCAGCCCATGACCCGTTTTAATGCCTCTTGTGTCGCAGAAGCAAAAGGTCGCCGGGAAAACAACGGCTTTAACCTGTCTGCCCGTCAGGATATCAACTGGTACACCCGTGATAAACTGATGTATCTGGCCCGGGAAGCCGTCAAGCGGACAGTCGCCCTTTTCGATGCTGTCCCGGCTCCTGCAGGTGAAATGCCTGTTGTTCTGGCTGCCGGCAGTGCAGGAATACTCCTTCATGAAGCTATCGGTCACGGAATGGAAGCGGATTTCAACCGGAAGGGAATCTCCATTTTTTCAGACCGGATGAATAAAAAAGTTGCCGAACCCTTTGTTTCCATTGTGGATGACGGAACCAACCTCAACATCCGGGGATCCATCAATGTGGACGACGAGGGCATTCCCGGTCAAAAAACATACCTTGTGGAAAATGGGATTCTCCGTTCTTACATGCATGACCGGATCAGTGCTCAATATTACGGACTCAACCCCACCGGGAATGGCCGCCGCGAATCCTTTAAATATCCACCCCAGCCCCGGATGCGCAACACTTATATGCTCAACGGACCTCATACTTTTGAAGAGATCATTCATAACACATCCCATGGAATTTATGCCGATCAGTTCCTGAATGGCGAAGTTCATATCGGCGCCGGAGATTTTACTTTTTATGTAAAATCCGGGTACATGATTGAAAACGGAAAGCTGACCCGGCCTGTGAAGGATATCAACATTATCGGGAACGGTCCGGATGTTCTGAGTAAAATCACCATGGTAGCCAATGATCTGAAACTGGCTGAAGGCGGCTGGACCTGTGGAAAAGGCGGCCAGTCGGTCCCAGTATCCCAGGGTATTCCGACCTGTAAGGTATCTTCCATAACCGTAGGTGGCAAAAATATTTGAGGGCTATCATGCAATCACAAAAAAATTATGAAAATATGTTAAAATGGGTGGAGCAAAAAGCACTGAAGCTCGGAGCTGATGCCATCCGCTCAGTCCTTAATGTAAATTCAGGATTCAGTATGAGTCAACGGAATGATTCCATTGAAAAAATGGAAGAATCCATCCAGTCCTCCCTTCGGGTTGAAATTTTCAAAGACAACCGGTATTCATACCATTCCACCAACGATTTGAATCAGGACCGATTGGAATCTTTTCTGGACAAGGCTGTTTCCATGACCTCATATCTTGAAAAGGATGAAGCGCGAAGACTGCCCGATCCGGCGTTGTATCCGGTATCGATGCCAGAAGTAGATCTGGATTTGGTGGATCCGACACTATCTTCCATGACGATTGAAAGAAAAAAGAAACTTCTGAATCGACTGGTCCAAAGTGCCTATGCAAAAAACAGCCAATTGATATCTGTAACCGGTGAATTCTGGAACGGACATAGTCATGTCTATGGAAGGGCTTCCAACGGTTTTTCAGGAACAGAGGAAAAAACCTATGTGGGCATGAGTGTAGAAGTTAGCATGAATGAACCGGGAGGCCGGAAACCGGAAGACTGGAAATCCGTCAATGCCCGGCATTTTGATGATTTATGGGATCCGGAAGAAATCGCCGCTGAGGCCGTAAAAAGGGTTGAACAAAAACTGGGGGCTGAAAAAATCGCTTCCGGCATTAAAACCATGATTGTGGAAAACACAGCCGTTGCGCGCCTGCTCTATCCCATCATCGGAGCCCTTACCGGAAAATCCCTGTATCAGAAACGTTCTTTCCTCGACGGCATGATGGACCATCAGGTTGGATCAGACCTGCTCACCCTTCGGAATGATCCCTTTATTCCCCGGGGGCTTGGGAGCCGTTATTTTGATGAAGAAGGAATCCGGGCACAAAAGAGGACTCTTTTTGACAAAGGGATCCTGAAAAACTATTTTATAGATTCTTACTATGGGAATAAACTGGGGATGGATCCCACTTCGGGAAGCTTTTCAAACCTGATCCTCAATCCCGGTTCACTATCACCTGAAGAACTGATCAAAAACGTATCTGAAGGAATTTACGTCACCCAGTTTATTGGGGGAAATTCAAACTCAAATACCGGTGATTTCAGTTATGGGGTTATGGGACACGAAATCCGGGACGGAAAACTGGTCCGCCCGGTCACAGAAATGAATATTTCAGGGAACTATCTGGAATTGATGAAATCATTACATGCCGTAGGTAATGACCCCTACATCTTCTCCAGTTTCCGGATGCCCACACTGGTGTTTAAAAATGTGAATTTTGCCGGAAAATAAAGAAAAAAAGGTTGGGCGTTCACCATAATAATAATGAATTAATCAATAAATTCAACTGAAGTGATTTATGAGATGTCAAAACGGTCTTAATATATTAAAAATATTATAAACTTGCTTTCTTGTCGTTGGCGGTGTATTTTATCCCCGGGGATCTTTAGAAATAGGAATTTTCATATATTAAGCCATCGCTTTAATAAAATACTTTGACCCGGATCCCCTGCAGGAATATTAATAAAACTGCCCACTGACAACATGTCTGTTACCGGCTGTTTTGGAGCGTCAGGACATATTTTGCAGACTCTTTCACTTTATTCACCGAAAAGAAATCCTGTCTGTAATCACCCTTCAGATACATTTCCGTCTGATCGAGATAGAAGGGACTTGCAGGATTTCCTGAAATGCCTGTTGGGAGTATGACATAACTTTTATCCCAATCGGCAAGATTGTAAATATGCCGTTGTGAAGCGCCATGGTTTACGTGATAGGGGTTTGCGAGACTATAGGCATAGGGACACACGGTATGAAAACTGCCCGGAGCCGGATAAGGTCCCCGGTTCAAATGAAAAACCCTGTCCAGCATTTTCACCGATCCCAGGGGGTGGCTAAGGGTCAGGGTGTGCAGCTCTCCCCATATCCAGGAATCAGGGTTCTTTCCCAGTTTTTTTTCCAGATCGGCGACCACATCCTGAAATGTCATCCAGATCATATCCTCTAAAGATTCTTCGATTTCTTTCGTTTCAATATCATCTACCCAGATCCCGCCATGATTTTTCCAGATTTTGTCTACAGCATAGCGTGAAAGGTAGGAACTCCGTGTGTATTCCGTAAACAATGAATCACCCATTTCATCCAGGAAAAGGTTCCGGACAAGTGTCACGTAGAAATGATCAAATATAGCCGGTGCGGCTTCATGGGCTTCCATGGACCCGGACCAGGTTCTCAAAAGGTTCAGGGCAGCGGCTTCTGCCGGACTCAGTTCTTCCCGGTGGTCATGGATAACCTGCAATAAGCCGGGAAGTAAATCCTTCACCATGGCAGATTTATAATCCGTATGCATACGCATAAAATCCCGGGGGGTGAGTTTCTCTTTGCTGGTCAGCATCTCCCGGATCCGGTCTATCCGGTAATGCAGAGCGTACCAGTAACTGATGTGATAAGGATATGTTTCATTCGTCGTTTTATTATTTGCAGATGATACGGTTCCATTTGAAGGATTCAAACTGTAAGGCCGTTCTTCGAAAGGAACGATCCCTTCCCATTCATACTCGCCGGTCCATCCCGGCACAACCATGAGTCCGTCCCCTTTTTTCCGCATCGGAATGCCGGCACAGGTCTGGAGGCCAATATTCCCATCCACATCGGCATAGGCAATATTCTGACTGACGGCAATAAAGCCCTTTGCCGCTTCCCGAAAATCATGCCAGTTATTAGCCCTGTTTAAAGCGTACACCCCTTCCAGTTCCCGGCTCATGTCATATCCAAGCCATCTCATGGTAATCACATCTCTACCTGTCCCTTTGAAATCACTGATCACGGGGCCGTGATGGGTAAAAAGAACTGTTTTTTCAACTGGTTTTTCCCCTTTGACAGGAATGGTTTCCTTTTGGATTTCAAAAGCCTTCCATTCCCCCTGGTATTCATAAAAACCCGGATTGTCATTCGAGACTTTTTCCAGATAAAAATCCATATCATCCACCATTACATTGGTCATTCCCCAGGCGATGCGCTCATTGTGGCCGGCAATGACGAAGGGTTGCCCCGGAAGAACCACGCCGCTGACATGAAGACTCCCCGGAACAACCTGGTGCATGGGATACCAGATCCCAGGCGAGGAGAGTCCTAAATGCATATCATTGGCAAAGAGGGGAGCACCACTTTCACTTTTTTCCGGTCCTGCAACCCAATTATTGCTTCCCTGAAACACAACGGCTCCCAATTGCTCAAGCTTCTGAGTAGCCTTCTGAAATACTGCACCAATATCCGGCAAATCAGCACCGGAAAACTCCTCATGAACAACCGCATGTTGACCGGCGATATTCGGGATTAACTCATTGAAATAATCTTCTCCCAGTTTTTGTCTGATTTTATAAAGAATAATTTCCGCTGAAAAGGGCATGGTCAGATCCCAGGCCATATACCCTATGAGATTGGCGGAATGGACTGGTTTCCAGGGTTCCGGTTCATATCCCAGGATGACAAATTCAGGCGGGAGTTTATCCCGATGTGTTTCAATATAAATATTTACTCCGGCGGAAAAGGCTTCCAAAGCTGTGAGAATATCAGGGTTTTTCGTGCTATCAAGAATTTTCAGGCTCTTCTCAGTCATCCTGAGGGTCCGCATCAACAGATCCGTCTCCACCAAATCCTTTCCGAAAATTTCCGACAATCGCCCCTGCGTGACCCTCCGGAGCAAATCCATCTGCCATAAACGGTCTGAGGCCATCACATAGCCGACTGCCCGGTATATATCCTCTTCACTTTGGGCTACCAATGTGGGGACTCCCCATTCATCCCGGTATACTGTGACAGGATTTACAAGTCCTGTCAGGACTAATTCACCCTCTAACGTCGGCAAAGACTGCTTTTTCAGCCGGTTCAGATAAAGAACCCCGGTCACAACTATAATAAACACTAAAACAAATACAATCCAAACCACCTTATGTTTCAGTCGCATGATTCCCTCCATCTGCTGATTGAAAATGAATGAATAAGTTTATACTTTTTTATCCCTGAAGTCAAGATATGTTCATTCATTCTGTCACAAGGCCCCGGAAAGCATAACTATAATTTATTTGATTCCGTATTAACACCTTTCTAAATTGTTTTAGAAAATAAATATTATCACACATGCTACTTCCTCTCGTATTTCATGTAAGCTATCGGAAAAATAACGATTGAATGCCTGTCTGTATGAAAAACGTAAAAAATAATAAACATCCAGAAAGATGATGCAGCTCAATTTTCAACAATATTGGAAAGAATATAAAATCATCCTTTTTACTTTTGTAATTCTTCTCATTGCGGTTGGTCTGGGAATCTTTGGTACTTTGTGGCAGGGGCACGTTACAGAGGATTATATCCGTCAAAAACTCACTTATCAGGCTCAGGGGCTAGCAAATTCTCTGGATAGAGAACTCATTCAACAACTGAACTTTACACCCTCCGATAGTGTCTCTCTTGCATATCATCGAGTGGAAAACCAGCTAAAACATTATGGGAAATTGGTCGATAATAGGGGTATTTATACCCTCGCCTTAAAGGGCAATATATTGGAAATGGGACCCAACACATTCCCCAAGCCTTTTTCTTCCAGAGAATTATCACAATTTCTTTCTGAAAAAAAACTGGATCCGGAAAATCACACACGACTTCATCATGGTGAAACGGTTGTCCTTGGCCCCCTGGGGAATTCAGAAAACCAGGTCATAACAGCCCTGTCTCCCGTGTATGATCCTGCCACAGGCTCTGTCACCATGCTTGTAGGCATTGATATTTTATACGACACCTACAGCAATCTGCTATGGCTTACCCAACGCACTGTTTTGATAATGTCTGCCTTGATCGTGGTCATTTTACTAAGCGGAGCTTTGATCAATCTTGCCTGGCGTAAACGGCAGGAATCAATCCTTCAGCATCTTGAAATCATCATCACGGTTGTTCTGGGATTGCTGATGACACTGACCCTCACATTCATGGTCTATAATTATGAACACCTGGAGCGAAACGAGATTTTCATGCAATTTTGCTCTTCCATTTCAGAGGATGTAACCCGTTCCTTTGAAACGATTGGGAACAATCTGGACCGTCTTGTGAGTTTTCATGAAAACAGCGATTATGTAAACGACACGGAATTCTTACGGTTTGTAGAACCTATCACAAATACTTCTCATGCCTGGTTTTACAGTTGGGTGGATTATATTGACCAGGCAGATCTCGAATCCTACGAATACCAGATAGGTAAGGAAAAGAAAAGGCCTTTTAAAGTCTGGGAGAAGACTGACGAAGGATCTTCCATCCCGGTTACACCCCGGAATTTTTATTATCCTGTCCGTCAGATAGCTCCTCTCACACTCCACGCAGGACTGATCGGGTTTGATATTGCTTCGGATCCCAATCTCAGGGAAACACTGAATGAACTCCTCATAACAAATAGGATCACAGCCACAGGCATACTCCCGGAATACCGGGGAAATCCCTCTTCAAACATAATGTACATCATGAAACCGGCTTTCCGGCATGCCTATAAAGAATATGAAAATCACTTCTCTTGTGATCTCATGGGTATTGCCCTCACAGCCCTACACCTTCCCACAATTTTGCATCGCAGCATTACGACCTCTTCATTGGGTGTGGACTCTCTGATCTGCATCTACCTGGTGGATTTGGAGGATAAAGAGGGGCAGCGGATTATTTCTTCGTACGGGCAAAACAAGCAGGCTCCACGTGCCACATTTGTAGAAAAAGAAACCCTTCAGGGATTCAAACATTCCAACAGCTATCCCCTGTTCATGTTCGGGCGTTCCCTGGCACTGGTCACCCATCCTACCCAGGCTTTTTACAGTAGTTTCCCATTGAGAACAACCCGGTTAACCTTTGCTGCCGGCCTGATTCTCACCCTGATGTTGGCACTTTTTGTCGCCTATTTGAGGAACCGGGAAAATCGTCTGGTAAAACTGGTAGATCAACGGACCCTGGAGCTTCAGGAACGGGAAGAAAAGTACCGTTTACTGACAGATAATTCTGTAGATATGATCTGGCTGATGGACATGAATTACAATTTCCAATACATAAGTCCGGCAGCCAGGCAGATGCTGGGATATGAACCGGTGGACATGATAGGCCGGAATATCCAGGAATTTTGTTCTAAAGGCCAATTTGATGCAGTCACTGCCGTGTTTCAAAAAGCACTGGAAGCCCTGCCGGAAAATAATGGACAAACATTCGAAACGGAATTAATCCACAGGAATAAAACACATTTGCCTGTGGAAATCAGCACAAGCCTACTTTTGGATAATCAGGGAAATCCCATCGGGATTCAGGGCAATGCCAGGGATATTACAGAACGGAAGAAGGCTGATGAACAACTCCACAACAGTGACCGTATTTTCAACTACGCATTGGACATGTTGTGCATTGCAGGTTTTGACGGATATTTCAAAGTCCTGAACCCTTCATGGACCCGGGTATTGGGATGGAGCGAAGAAGAACTGCTCTCCAAACCCTGGATTGAATTTGTACATCCCGAAGACAAAGGTTCAATGGAAAATGCACAGTCTGTACTCATCGACGGACAGGAAATTTACCAGTTTGAAAACCGCTTTCTTTGCAAAGACGGCACCATCAAATGGCTTGCCTGGAATTCCTTTCCCTATCCGAAAGAGAAAATCATCTATGGTGTGGCACGGGACATCACAGACAAAAAGAAAATGGAAGGACAGTTAAGGGGAAGACTTAAGGAACTGGCCTGTATATCCCTGGTCCGTAAAGAGACACTTCAGAATCTCCCGGAAAAAGAATTTTGCAAAAGAGTGATCCGTCATGTGAAGGGAGCCATGCAATTTCCGGATTCTGCTTTTCCGGTTATTGAACTGGAGGGTCGCATTTACCGCAACGGATCGACGAATTTGGATTTGGATAAAAATTTACAGTCTCTCATCAAAGCCCGGGGTGAAGTGTTGGGGCGCCTCCTGGTTTTTTATACGGAAAATAAACCCTTCATCATCCCCGAGGAGCAGGATCTGATCCATAGTGTGGCCGATGCCATCGGTCTTTGGTATGAGTGGAAACAGGCACAAGCCCGGGAAACACACGCCAAACAGGTCCTGTTGGGAATCCGGAATGTCAACCAATTGATTGTGAAAGAAACGGATCGCGATGCGTTGATTGAAAAAGCCTGTAAAAATCTGACTGAAACCCTTGGGTATCAGGATGCCTGGATTACCATTATAGATAACGAAAAAGAGCTTCACATTACAAAAACCTCCGCCAAGGATATCTGCGGATTTAAAAAGTATTTCGATCAATTTAATAACGACAACCTGCCTGCTTGTATCACAGATGTCATCAGCTCACAATCCCTTCATGTTTATCATAGATTAGATATTGCCTGCAGCCAGTGTGAATATTCAGATAAAGCCCCTGATTGTGACGTTTATTCAGCTCCTTTGAACTACCAGGACAAGCTGTACGGTATATTGACAGTGGGCGTTCCTCCTGAATTTGCTGATTTGAAAGAAGAACAAAATCTCTTTATCGAAATGGCAGAGGATATCGGATTTGCCCTGTATAAAATCGAACTGGAAGAAAAACGAAGGGTTTCTGAACAACAAATCCTGAAAAATTTGCAGGAAAAGGAAATTCTACTGCAGGAAATACATCACCGTGTTAAAAACAACCTGAATGTCATTTCCAGTCTTTTAAAACTCCAGGCTCGTAAAATAAAGACAAAAGAAGATGCTATCGAGGCTTTTCAGAACAGCACCAACCGGGTATTGGCTATGGCATTGGTCCATAAAAAGCTGTATGACACGAAGAATTTTGAAGCAGTGGATATGGAATCCTATCTGGCAGGCCTGGCCCACCACCTGGTGTCCACCTATTCTCACGGAGCCCGGATCCATGTAAAAAGCGATGTGGAGAATATTGCCTTAAACATCAACACAGCCGTTTCCTGTGGACTCATCCTCAATGAACTCATATCCAACGCCCTGAAGTATGCTTTTCAAGGGAGGGAAACAGGCGAAATTCACCTGAAAGTCTTTGCCCCGGATTCTGAAACTGTTCAGATAAAAGTTAAAGATAACGGTGTTGGCCTGCCCAAAGGATTTGATTCAAAAAAGAGTGATACCCTTGGTTTTCACCTGGTTGAGTTATTGACAGAGCAAATCAAGGGATCTCTTCAGGTTGAATCGAAAAAATCCCGGGGCACTGTGTTCACCATCACCTTTCCCCAGGAAGAATAGGAATCATAAAGTTTTCCCTCATATATTGCAGATATCTGTTCAGTACATAGCGGAGCCTGTTATAAACAGAAAATCTTTTCTATTTTCTGTTCATCCTTTCCGCTTTTTGAACCGGTTAAATGCGCTTATTTTCTTAATATTATTTTACCTGTTACCAGAGATGTTATCCGGCCGTGAAGTCCGCGTCGGCATTTATAAAAATCCACCCAAGGTTTTTCTGGATGAAACAGAGAATCCTCAGGGAATTTTTGATGGCATCGGGATTGGAGACATGGATGCTTATAGGCGAAAGGGGACTTTGGGATATCATTTAACACACCTTCTGACAGAGCAGCTTCACGGCACGATCAGCATCTCCGGTGATAAAGGAGTTTATGTAAAGATAGAATTCCCTTTTGAAAATTCTTAGACAGTTAAAATCACTACTCACAATTTTGGATATTTTTAGATAGAATCTTTTTCCCAGGGGAGGGTGATATTCAGGGTCCGCATCTTTTCCTCAAATTCGTAGCGTTCCTGCCTTTTTTTCAGGATTCCCTGTGTATCCCGCACCAGCCAGCCAAAAGATTCCGCCTTTTCAAGGGCGGCTTCCGGAAGTCCCTGAAGCAAACACGCCAGTATTTCCCTTTCAAGGCGTGAAAATTGTATGGATTGCATTACATAATCATTGAAAGCTTCCCAGGTTACCGGTACCCAGCGGCTCACAATTTCATGGCCAATGGTCAGGGCATAGTCCCGGATTTCTTTCTGGGCATTACTTTCCATCCGGAGTTTGAGAAAATGGAGAAGATTGTGAAGGTCGATTTTCCAGTAGGCTTCCGTATAAGTACAAAGGGGCAGGTCTTTTCGGGCCTGTTCACGGGCTACACCTGCGTCCAGACGTTTTAAATAGATGTGGCGGGCAAGTTGATGTAATTCCGATTCCTCTTGGCTGAGTTCCCGTCCCGTTTCCGGATCAATAAGTCCGGCACTTCCCTGATGATTAACGTCCGATTGTCCACGCCAGGCATCGGGAGCTGTTTTCTGGGCTGCATTGATGGCGATGGAATAACGGGTGGAATATTCATTGACACTGGCGGTCCGGTGCCGGATCCATTGACGCCAGCAATCCATGGGCACGCGAACGTGGAGCTTGATAGAACACATTTCAAAGGGACTGGTATGCTGATGCCGGAGCAGATAGCGTATGAGTTCACGATCCCGGCTAACTTTTTTCGTGCCTTTTCCGTATGAGACCCTGGCTGCCTGTACGATGCTGCTGTCAGTACCCATATAATCCACAACCCGCACAAACCCATCATCCAGGACTTTAAAGGGTTTCCCCAAAATATCGTCCAGAGCTTTACTGTTAAAGCGCGACAAATGTTCTATAGTTTCTTCCATCTATCTCCCCATCCTTTCATATTCAGGATAAGTTAAGAAAATTCCAATGCGATGGCTTTTGAAATTCTTTATAATTCCAGAGGCAAATTTTATATTCCCGGGAAGGAGAAACTTATGAAACCCTATTACGTGGGAGCTCATGTGAGTGCGGCGGGGGGTGTATCAAATGCACCAAAAAACGCAGCCAATATCGGTGCTACCGGTTTTGCCCTCTTTACAAAAAACCAGCGGCAATGGCACGCCAAACCCCTTGAACAAGAGGAAATCAATGCTTTTAAAGAAGCCTGTGATTCTTTGAATTATCCCCCTGAAAGCATTCTGCCCCATGACAGTTATCTGATAAATCTGGGGCACCCGGAAACTGAGGGACTCAAAAAGAGCCGGGATGCTTTTCTGGATGAAATGAAACGCTGTGAACAGCTGGGACTGGATCGTTTGAATTTTCATCCGGGGAGTCATCTCAGAAAAATATCGGAAAAAGCGTGTCTGGCCAGGGTCGCTGAATCTGTCAACCAGGTTCTTGACCAAACAGAGAGAGTGACAGCCGTCCTTGAAAATACAGCCGGACAGGGAAGCAACATCGGCTATTCCTTTGAGCAACTGGCTGAAATCATGGATCAGGTGAAAGACCCGAACCGTGTAGGAGTTTGTATTGATACCTGCCATGCCTTTGCGGCAGGGTATGACCTGAGATCGGAAGAGTCCTGCCGGAAGGTCTTTGAATCATTTGACAAACTTATCGGATTCTCCAAACTGAAAGGCATGCATTTCAATGACTCCAAAGCCGGATTGGGTAGAAAGAAAGACCGTCACGAATCATTGGGGAAAGGAAATTTGGGATTGGCTGTTTTTAAGTATATCATGTCGGATGACCGGTTCCGGGGCATCCCCCTGATTCTGGAGACTGTCAATCCGGAAATCTGGGCAGATGAAATCAAAATGCTTATGTCCTTTTCAAATAAGGACAAATCATCCTAAATTATTTCCTTAAAATCAAGAGATTCACATGCACTCACACATACATCATCACGCATCTTCACAAAGTAAAATTCTGATAGTTTTCCTGTTGAATGCCGCAATCACCCTAGCAGAATTCATCGGTGGATTACTTTCCAACAGTCTTGCACTTCTTTCAGATGCCGTTCATAATCTTCAGGATACCCTGGCCATAGGCATCAGTTATGGTGCCCGGGCCTTATCCAGAAAACCGGCGAACACCCGTTTTACCTTTGGTTATCACCGGGCGGAAATTCTGTCTGCATTCATCAATATGTCTATTCTCATCGTCATTGCCTTTTTTCTGGTCCGGGAAGCCTGGGAACGTTTTCAAAATCCGGAAATCCCCGTCTTAAGCATAATGCTCCCGGTCGCCTTTATTGGACTTTTCGGAAATGCCTTGAGTATCTTTTTTTTAAAGATGGATAAGGACCATAGTTTAAATATCCGCAGTGCCTTTTTACACCTGTTTTATGATACCCTGAGTTCAGTCGCCGTGATCCTAGCCGCCCTTGGTGCCTGGCTTTGGGAATGGACCTGGATCGATCCGGCGGTCACATTGGTAATCGCTATCTTTATGATCATCAGCAGTGTTAAGGTCCTTAAATCCTCCTTACGAATCTTACTGAACGGCACGCCGGAGGATCTTCATCTGGATGAGATTGTACAAAAACTTGAAACCATTGATGATATCACGAATATCCATCATGTTCACATCTGGAACATCTCAGAATCCACCAGAGCCTTCTGTTGCGAAGCCATCATTGACGACCAGCTTTTATCAAAAACATCCCCAATCCGTGAAAAAATGTTATCCTTATTAAAAGATTATCACATTGACCATCTCACCGTGCAGTTTGAAACGGAGTGTGATGATGAAAGAGTGATTCATACATGAGAGGATGGATGAAATAGGTTTTCCTGGGGAGGGGCTGTAGACTGTAAACAACTCGATATTGAGGAACTCACATGGCATACATAAAAATAATCGAACCGGAAGAAGCCGGGGGATCATTAAAAAAGATTTATATGGAATTAGAGAAATCGAGGGGTAAGCTTGCAAACATTCATAAGATTCAGAGTTTGAATCCCGATAGTATCACCCGGCACATGGATCTTTACATGACCGTTATGTTCGGTAAATCTCCCCTAACCCGTGCACAGCGTGAAATGATGGCTGTGGTGGTTTCCCAGGCAAACCGGTGTGAATATTGTCAGCAACATCATCTTGAAGCCCTGAAACATTTTTGGAAGGATGATGAAAAAATTCGGGCATTTCAAAAAAATTATAAAAGTGCCGGATTATCACTTGTCGATTTATTATTATGTCAATATTCAGAACTGTTAACGCAAAATCCAGATACAACAATTTCAGAAGAGCACATTTTCAAAATGAAGAATTCCGGTTTGGATGATCGTTCCATACTAGATGCTGCTTTGGTTATTGCATATTTTAATTTTGTGAACCGCCTGGTACTGGGTTTAGGTGTTGAGTTGGAACAGGAAGGAACCGGCGGATACATTTATAATCATTAAAGTTAACGGATATTTTCTTCCAGGCAGCGAACAATATGTTCCAGACCGATTTGATCTTCCTTATTAAAACGTTTTTTTAATGGACTATCGATATCCAGAACTCCTATGCAGTTTTGATTCACAAAAAAGGGGATCACGATTTCAGAGCGGGAATCCGGATCGCAGGCAATATGACCTTTAAAGGCATGTACATCATCAACGCGAAATATTTTTTGTTCCTGAAAGGCGGTCCCACACACACCCTGACCGGGTTTAATCCGTACACAGGCCGGCTTTCCCTGAAAGGGGCCCAGGACCAATTCACCATTTTTATAAAAATAGAATCCCACCCAATTAATATCGGGCAAAGAATACCAAAGCAATGCACATAAATTGGCCGTTTGCGCAATCCGGTCCGATTCCCCCTCCAACATGGCCGATGCCTGTTTTTTCAGTTCATTATAGAATTGTAATTTATCTGTTGTTTGCTGAGATATATTATTCATGATTAATTTAGAATTATGGATGATGAATTTTGAATTGAATGACAAAGCGGAGAGAGAGGGATTCGAACCCCCGGTGCCCGCAAGGGCACGCTGAATTTCGAGTTCAGTGCATTCAACCAGGCTCTGCCATCTCTCCGGCAGTATTGAATTTAAAAGATATCCCTGGCATTTAAAAGATGGAAAAGGGGGACACGAAATACCTCCTTGCAATCAACATACTTTTTCTTAAATTTTACGATGTTTCTTGACGGGTGATAAAAATATTGCGGATCAGGAAGAAAACGTGTATTATTAAAGCATCTGGGAAGGTGAGTAGATGATTTTACGACTCATATTAGCTCCGCAAGTTCCGAACTATAGTATTCCCATAAATGTGAATACGCAAGTGCGTCATTTGATTCGTTTAGCGACACGGACTTTTCATCGCCATTGTGATGAAAAAATCATCAGGGAACGACGTTGGCAATCTTTTGATACATACACTTTTTCACAGCTTCATATTCCCAACCGAAAAATTAATGAAAACCAGATTATGGGAGGAGAAGAACCCACCACTCTCTTTATTTCATCCCCGGATGTCCAGTTCATCAAATGCCTGGATAAAGTTTTCAAAGAGTGGGAAGTGATACAAATCCAAACAACCCGCTTTACCCTTGTCCGAACCGAATTTGAAGAAACGCCCGAACTGGAAGAGGTTCCCCACTTTACATGCCTCTCCCCTGCCGCTATTACACGTCCACAAAAATCAAAAGCTTTTATGTTTATCCTCCCCATGGATTACGATATGAATCACTATCTTACTCAAGCTATGCACCGGCGATACGAGGCTTATTATGGGGAAACACTGAAAAAACCCTTTCTTAAAGTGGAATTTGATCCGGATTACGTCCTTCGGAAAAAAAGCAAAATCACCAAACTAATCAATATCCATAAATACGAAGATCTTGGTTTTCTCAAGGTGAAAAGCTTCTTTTCGCCCCTCGTCCTCAGGGGGACTCCCGAACTGGTCCGCTTTGCCTATGAAGCCGGCCTGGGAGAATTTACCGATTATGGCTTCGGGATGCTTCAACACGTTGTGCCGGATAAATATGTCAAAGGCAGGCGTATTACAACTTAGACAAGTTGAGAGTGTTGAGTGGGGGTGTTGAATTTGGAATTGAGAATTGGCAATTCGAGGATGCCAGATATAATAAGCTGTTTTCTTCAGAGCCGTATTAATACTTTTTGATTTACTATCCATTCTTTTATGTCATGCGATTTTTTTACTGTTTACAGGTGAAGATCTCTTTATTAATATATGATTTATAATATTAATTTGCTTTTCTTAATTCACGCTTTTATTTTATCCCCGGGGGTTTACAAAAATTAATAATTTCATATATTGAAACAAAAAAGTGTCTTTATATAAATCTACCAAACAAAAAAAAAGAGCCTTTGAACGAAGGCTCTTTTTCATCTATCAAACGGTGAGGGTTGTTTACTTGTTTTCCTCAATAGCAGCCTGTGCAGCAGCTAGCCGGGCTACAGGAACCCTGAAGGGAGAACAGCTGACATAGTTCATGCCAACCCTGTGGCAGAATTTCACGGATGAAGGTTCTCCACCATGTTCACCACAAATGCCAACTTTCAGTTCAGGACGGGTACTCCGCCCCTTTTGGGTCCCCATTTCAACCAACTGTCCAACCCCGGTCTGATCCAATACCTGGAAAGGATCGTGTTCCAAAAGATTTTTCTCCAGATAGATGGGGAGGAATTTACCCACATCATCCCTTGAGTATCCAAAGGTCATCTGGGTCAGATCATTGGTCCCAAAAGAAAAGAACTCGGCCGTTTCGGCAATTTCATCAGCCGTCAATGCTGCACGGGGAATTTCAATCATGGTACCAACCATGTAATCCACGGTATCATTTCTTTCTTCGAATACCTTTTCTGCCGTGGACCGAATGATTTCTTCCTGCATTTTCAGTTCCTCTTTGGTACCGATCAGAGGAACCATAATTTCCGGAAGCGCTTTGATGCCACGATTCTTACAATTCAATGCAGCTTCAATAATCGCACGGGCCTGCATTTCCGTGATTTCCGGATAGGTATTACCCAAACGGCAGCCCCGGTGTCCAAGCATGGGATTCACTTCGTGCAGGGATTCTACTTTATTATAGACTTCTTCAGGAGAAATCCCCAGTTCTTTCGCCATATCCGCCTGGGATTTCTCATCCTGTGGGACAAATTCATGGAGTGGCGGATCCAGAAGGCGTACCGTCACCGGCAACCCATCCATTGCTTCAAAAATACCTTCAAAATCCCCGCGCTGCATGGGAAGGAGTTTATCCAGAGCTTTCCGGCGTCCCTTTTCATCATCCGCCAGAATCATCTCCCGAACCGCTTTGATCCGGTCTCCTTCAAAAAACATATGTTCGGTACGGCAAAGACCAATTCCGGAAGCACCAAAATCCCTGGCGACCTTCGCATCTTTGGGGGTATCGGCATTGGTCCGGACCTTCATGCGGGTATACTTGTCACAAAGATTCATAAGCTTTCCGAAATTACCGCTCATCTTCGGATCGATGGTTTCCACCTTGCCTTCGTAGACTTCACCTGTGGTTCCGTTCAGGGAAATCCAGTCGCCTTCTTTGTACTCTTTTCCTTCGGCAACCATTTTCCGTTCTTTATAATTCACCCGAATGCCACCGGCACCGGAAACACAACATTTACCCATGCCGCGGGCAACAACTGCCGCGTGGGATGTCATACCACCTCGGGCTGTAAGAATCCCTTCGGCCGCATCCATACCGGACAAATCTTCCGGTGATGTTTCAATACGGACCAGAACGACTTTTTCACCTTTGGCTTTCCAGGCTTCTGCATCATCGGCAAAAAAGACAATCCGCCCGGTGGCAGCTCCCGGAGAAGCAGGCAATCCTTTGGAAATCACCGTGGCTTTTTCCAGGGCTGATTTGTCAAATTCCGGATGAAGCAATTCGTCCAGCCGGTTGGCGTTGACCCGGGTGATGGCTGTTTTCTCGTCGATTTTCCCCTCCTCCAAAAGCTCCATGGCAATGCGAACTTCCGCTGCACTGGTCCGTTTTCCATTCCGGGTCTGCAACAACCACAACCGGCCTTCCTGAATGGTAAACTCCAGATCTTGCATGTCCTTGTAATGCTCTTCCAGCTTTTTCTGAATATCAAAAAGCTGTTTATAGACTTCGGGCATGACTTCTTCCAGAGACGGATATTTTTCTTTCCGTTCTTCTTCAGAAATATTCTGTAGTTTAGCCCAACGGCGGGATCCTTCCAGTGTAATCTCCAGGGGGGTCCGGATTCCGGCGACAACATCTTCACCCTGGGCATTTACCAGATATTCTCCGTTAAAAATATTTTCACCGGTTGCCGAATCACGGGTAAAGGCAACACCTGTCGCAGAATTTTCACCCATGTTACCATAGACCATGGACTGTACATTAACAGCTGTACCCCAATGATGGGGGATACCATTCATTTTCCGGTAATAAATCGCCCGGGAGTTATTCCAACTTCCGAAAACTGCTCCAATGGCTCCCCAAAGCTGTTCCCAGGGATCCATGGGAAATTCTTTTCCGGTAACTTCTTTCACGGTTTTTTTAAAACGGGCGACCAGTTCCTGCAAGTCATTTGTTGTCAGTTCTGTATCCAGTTCAACCCCTTTTGCTTTTTTGACCTTTTCAATAATCACTTCAAAGGGGTCTTCATCTTCCTTGGATTCAGGCTTCATGCCCATAACAACATCACCATACATCTGAATAAAACGGCGATAGGAATCCCACGCAAAACGGGCGTTCCCGGATTTCTTTGCCAGGCCGGCAACCGTATCTTCATTCAGACCCAAATTCAATATCGTATCCATCATCCCGGGCATGGACACACGGGCACCCGAACGGACAGATACCAACAAAGGATTTTCACAATCACCAAATTTGGCTCCCATAATCTTTTCAATATGAGAAATCCCCTTTTCCACCTCAGGCCTCAGCTCTTCAATGGCTTTCTCGGTTCCCAACTCATTCCAACGGTTGCAGTAATCCGCAGTAATCGTAAAACCCGCCGGCACCGGCAAACCAATACGGTTCATTTCCGCAAGATTCGCCCCTTTACCACCCAGCAAATTCTTGTCTGCGGCCCGGCCTTCGGCCTTACCTGCTCCAAAAAGATATACATTTTTCTTCATATTTTCTCCATTTGTTTTCAGCTTGAAAATATAAGTATCTTCATTTCTAAATGCAATGAAGCACAGCCAATATCCCCGGATTATTCCGGATGGCTATCCAACTACTATACGATTTCTCTTCGAATTTTCTCTATTTTGGTTATCATTCCCCTCAATTTTTAATAGATTTTCCGGGAGAAGGACTAAACAGAAAGCAATAAAGACAATCAGGAGTTCGGCATGGGACAAAATCTTATTGAAAAGATCGTTCAACAACACGCAGTGAATACCAAGGGGATGCTGCATAGCGGAGATTATGTCAGTATCCGGCCGCGTCATGTATTAACCCATGATAATACCGGAGCGGTCATCCCGAAATTCCGGGAAATCGGTGCCTCTTCCATCGCCAATCCCCGACAGCCGGTTTTTGCCCTCGATCACAATGTCCAGGATACCTCAGAAAAAAATCTGTCAAAATACCGGGCAATCGAAGAATTTGCCAGGAATATGGGAGTGGATTTCTATCCGGCAGGATATGGTATCGGCCATCAGATCATGTGTGAACAGGGATATGCTTTTCCCGGAACACTGGTTGTAGCATCAGACAGCCATTCCAATATGTACGGTGGGCTGGGATGCCTGGGGACACCGGTTGTCAGGACTGACGCAGCGGCTCTCTGGGCAACGGGACAGACCTGGTGGCAAATTCCGCCAGTCACCAAAGTGGTTTTGACTGGCGCCTTAAAACCCGGTGTCAGTGGTAAGGATGTCATCTTGACTTTATGCGGGATTTTCAATCATGACGAAGTATTGAACCATGCTCTGGAATTCTCAGGAGAAGGTGTTTTAACTCTTCCCATTGCAGACCGCCTGGCCATTGCCAACATGACAACGGAATGGGGAGCATTGGCGGGATTGTTCCCCATTGACAGCAAAACCCTGGAATGGATGAAAAACCGGGAGGAAGAACTTCGAAAGCAGGGACTCCCGGGTGTACCTTCCGACACAGACGGGAATGGACGGCATCCCCGAATCAATTCAGCAACCCTGGAGGCATTATACAAACTCCGGTTCCATCCAGACCCCGATGCAGTGTATGCCCAGGAAATCACCCTGGATTTGCAAACCGTCACATCCGTCGTCAGTGGTCCACACAATGTAAAAACATTTCAATCTGCCGCCCGGGCTGAAACGCAAAAAATAAAAATCAACAAAGCTTATCTGCTTTCCTGTGTGAACAGCCGGTATGAAGATCTGGCTGAAGCGGCAAAAATTGTGAGAGGGAAAAAGGTAGCACCGGGTGTTACCTTTTACATTGCTGCCGCATCGGCAGAGGTTCAGAAAAAAAGTGAGGCAGCGGGTGACTGGCAAGCTTTGCTGGAAGCCGGAGCCGTATCATTACCGCCGGGATGCGGTCCATGTATCGGTCTGGGCCGGGGCCTTCTTGAAGATGGTGAGGTGGGAATTTCCGCCACCAACAGAAATTTCAGAGGACGCATGGGATCCAAAGAAGCAGAAGCGTATCTGGCGTCACCGGCTGTTGTGGCCCAATCCGCCCTCAAGGGATATATTAGTCCTCTGAATGATGAAAAAGATCTCCATCCCATCGCCAAAAGGATTCCTCTGGCAAAAACTACCGAACAGGCACCTTCCGAACTCATAGAAGGGTTTCCTCAAACGACCCATGGCAAACTCCTGTTTTGTCCGGCCGACAACATGAATACAGATGGAATTTATCCGGGAAAATACACATACAACGACGCCATGACGCCGGAGCAACAGGCCGCTGTAGCCATGGAAAACTACGATCCGGACTTCCAATCCCTGGTCCGTCCGGGAGATATTCTGGCCGGCGGGTTCAATTTCGGTACCGGCAGCAGTCGTGAACAGGCGGCCACTGCCCTGAAATATCTGGGTATACAAATGGTGATTGCCGGATCCTTTAGCCAGACATACAAGCGAAATGCCATTAACAATGGGTTTATCGTCGTGGAATCTCCCGAATTTATTCATTATCTTTTGCGGCAATTCGGTAAAGGGAAACTGACACACCAGACAAATCTGTCAGTCCTTGTGGATTGGAAAACCAGGAATATTTACTTCCAGAAGGAACAATTTCCCATGGACGGACTGGGTGTCCCCGCTCAGGAACTGGTCCTGTATGGAGGATTGAATATGTGGGTCCGGGAACAACTCAAGAAAAGTGAAATGTAATATGACACAGATTGTGGTGGTGGGATCCATTGCGCTGGACAGCGTGGAAACCCCTCTTGGCAGACGGGATAACGCCTTGGGTGGATCGTCCACCTATTTCAGTCTATCCTCATCTCATTACACGAAAACATGCCTTGTTGGTGTGGCAGGAACAGATTTTCCAAAGTCCGCTATCGATTTGCTTCAAAAATACGGCATAGACCTTGAAGGACTCGAAATAAAGGACGGAAAGACCTTTCGCTGGGGCGGCCGGTATAAAAGCAACATGAATAAACGGGATACCCTGTATACCGAGCTGAATGTCTTTGAAAATTTTCAACCGTCTCTTCCCCCTTCATACAGGAAAAGTCCAATTCTCTTTCTCGGGAACATTCACCCCGAATTACAGCTACAAGTGTTACAGCAGATGGAAAATCATCCCCTCACGGCTTTAGATACTATGAACCTTTGGATCGACATCAGCCGGGATTCACTTCTAAACGTTATTTCGAAAGTGGATATCCTCTTCATCAATGAAGATGAGATCAGACAGTTGAACGGAACCTCCAGCATCCTCACGGCGGCAAAAAAAACACTTCAAACCGGACCCCGATTCCTCATTGTGAAACGGGGAGAAAACGGTGCAATGCTCTTTCATAAAGATAAATTATTCATCATACCTGCTTACCCCATTGAGAATGTTGTAGACCCCACCGGTGCGGGAGACTCCTTTGCAGGCGGCTTTATGGGATACCTGTCTACCCGGAATCTCAAACAATTATCCCTGAAGGATTACAAAAATGCCATGGTCCACGGGACGGTCATGGCTTCATTTCTTGTGGAGACCTTTTCCACCGACCGGCTTGTTTCAGTAACCAGAGATTCAATACAACACCGGGTACAAAATTTGCTGGAAATGATCTGCGTGGATTAAAGCAGAAAACAATCAATGTCGGGAAAATTTGCCGGACAAATTATTTGATTCCGGCTGTGTATTAAATAAATTATAAGGATATTAAAAAGGAGACATAATGAAAATTTCAAAAGTTAACATTTTACTGTTTCTGGCAGCTATAGCCCTGATTATCGGGTGCTCGTCCCAGGAATTCACATCTGCAAAACTCTATGTCCAGCAGAAAAACCTTCCCAAAGCTGAGGAATTCTTTCTGCTCGCCATGGAACGGGAACCAACCAATCCGGAAATCCCTTACATGCTGGCCCGGGATGTATACGGCCCACAGGAAAAATATGGACTGGCTCTGGAATATCTGAACAAATCGTTGGAACGGGGCCCTCAGTTTAAAGAAGATATTGAACAGCTGAAAGAATATTACTGGCAGAAATCCTATAATGAGGGATTGAAATATTACACGGCTTTGCAGAACAAAACAGCCACAGATTCCGTAAGTGCTGTTCAGGAGGCTGTCCGTTTCCTGGAAGATGCCAAAAACCTGAAACCGGATGATGAACGTGCATACTACCAACTGGCACGAATTGCAAAAATCTTTGAAAACGATCCGGAAAAAAGCATGGCCTATATCAATGAAGGTATCGAAAAATCTGAAAAAAGCCCGATTCTGAAAGAATACAAGGCCATTCAGCTGATTCAGCAGGGAGAAAAGGATGAAGCCCTGGCACTGTTGAAAGATGTGATCCAGATGGAAACGGAAAGAAAGCAGGATGCTGCCAAACTTTATGCACGGATTCTTCTGGAAGAAGAGCGGTATGATGAAGCTGAAGCCACATTTAAGCAAATTTTGGAAGAAAATCCGGACATTTCAGATAACTATTTCAACCTGGGTTACCTTTACATTAGAATGGCATCTGAAGCCAAAGAACGGGCAGAAACGGAAATGGCCACCACGTATTATGAAAAGGCTAAAAACCAGTTTGAAATCGTTCTCGCCATGAATCCTGACGACATGCTTGTCCTGGAAGCCGTGGGAGATTTATATACAGAATTAAAAGACTATGTCACTGCCGAATACTACTATCAGCAAATGGTGGATAAAAATCCCATGGATGCGAATTATTTAAAGAAGCTGGGGCGTGTTATATATCTTCAGGGCCGGCACGAAGAAGGACAGTCTATCTGGGATCAGGCAAAAGCCATTGAATCTCTGGAATAAATAAGTATATCAAATACACTTTCAAGGGGGTTAATAACAACCCCCTTTTTTATTTCATGTGAATAGCTGCCAGGATGGTTTCATATACCTGATATTCCTTTTTAAGGGGAACAAATATCCGTAATTTAGAGTAAATAAATTAACGATTCATCCATTTCCGTGTCTAATATACGGGAAGAAGAGGAAAACTCATGAAACACTTACCTTTCAACCTTTCGATGCTGGCAGTGATTCTGATCTCCACATCGGGATGTTATACACTCACGCGTCCGCCATTGTCCGCCATCGAGGCAGATTCCTCAGCGGCCATTATCTATTACCATGAGGAATACAATGATAACAGAGTGGAAAACTATCATTATTACGACCCCTATGGATATCATACATATTCGCCCTATCGCTGGCATTTACGGTATGACTGGTTTACAGGGAATTATTATTACGATCCTTACTACTATGATTACAGATATTATAACCGGGACTGGTATTATTACAATAACCGGTATTACTGGTACCGGGACGGATACTGGTATTATACGCCCACACCGGGAAGCGGATCTTCAGGGAATAATGACAGTGATAAAAAACCTGGAAGGCGAACACTAACCGTTCCAAGGGCTATCGGGCCATCTTCACCCTCACCGGGATCTATTCCGGCACCTTCAGCAGATACCCGCGTGTCTTCCGGTAATGCAAGCCCCGTCTCTTCACCCCCTCCGGCCACTTCAGGTGAAACCAAATCATACTCCACGCCTAAATCATCGTCCAATGGCAGCTCATCCTCATCCTCGGAGACACCAAAAGAAGAAACCAAAACGAAAAGTTCAGACAATCGCCGCAGCAGTAATCCAAAACGGTAACGATGATGAGAAAAATACTATTTATTGCTTCCTTAAGTATTCAGATTCTGTTTGCACAGTACAGTGAAGAAGATGCTTTGCGTCCTTTTATCGGATTTTCTGGACATCTGCCTCAAAGTACAGCCATTGGTGGGGCCGGCGTGGCAGCAGGTCAGGTCATGCCTGAATTCTCACTTAATCCGGCAAATATCGCCATGACGAAATTCCGGATTCTCCGAGGAACCTATGGATCCGGTGAATTCACCAGTGGAAACGAAACATTGCCTCAAAACCGGATATCACATGTTTCTTATACCCATGCCATCCCCGTTTTTCGTGGGCATCTGAGTTGGTCAACAGGAATTACCCAGGATCTTGAGTATGCTATGAAATATGAAATCCCCTCCTATTCCCAACGTATTGAAGGCAGCAGTTATTCCTTTCATCTGGTAGGGGCTACGGAATTCGCCAAGGATCTCTATATTGGTGCTGATTTTCAAATCCCCATGGGGGATTTCAAGTTGACAGCCAAATATTTTGACCAAAACACACAGCTTTTGGTTGAACCATCTTTTATCGGTGTCTCTGGAAAAATCGGTCTGATCCATACCTTAACCCCATATCTGAACATCGGACTGGCTGCCCAACTGCCGAAGACTTTATGGGTAACCGAAGATAATACGGAGATTTTTGGAGACAGCTTAGTTGTGGAATATAAGCCCTTTGATTATACCCTGACACGCCCTATGGAATTCCAGGCAGGAGCAGCACTTCTTCTCAAATGGTTTGACATCTTTTATCAGGCGGATTTGATTCAGTGGAGCGGGTTAAAATGGGAATCTGAAGACAGTGAACTGTTTGATCAGAAAATCAATGAAGGGATTGAAGAAAAGTTCGATCGAACCTTAACCCACAGAGTAGGAGCATCCATTCATCCACCCTTCTTACCCATGAATCTTTATGGAGGATATCAGTTCAGGCCCAATCCGCGTAAAGGGGAAGATGCGGTACACGTAAAAAGTGCCGGTTTCTCATGGCTTTTCCAACAAAGCGTCAATTTCTGCACGTCCTGGCAATCCTGGACATGGACATACGAGGGGCAGGATGAATCATGGGAGCAATTGCTGATCGGTATGGAATTTATCTTCTAAAATATTTTACATCCGTACCATAACAGGCCGTTTTCAGAACGGCCTGTTTGATTTATATCAGATTATTATTACGTTGTCATCATTTAAAAAGCTTCCTATCTTTTCTACAGAATATCGTTAATTAACAACAACCGTTCACGAATCACCGGAATACCTTATGAAACGAATGAATATCCTTGCTTCATTTTTATCCATGTTATGCCTGGGCGGAATTTACGCCTGGAGCGTTTTCGTCCCTTCCCTTAAAACAGATTACAGTCTCAGCAGTGTCCAGACCCAGTTGATTTTTGGACTTATCATTGCAGTTTTCGCCTTATCCATGATCTGGGCTGGTTCTCTGGAACAGAAAATCGATGCCAAAAAATTGGCAATCATTTCGGCTCTTCTCTTTTTTCTGGGATATGGTCTTTCCGGGATCTCCAATGGAAATTTTTTTCTGATCCTTTTGGGAATCGGTATATTCAGCGGGATTGCTACCGGATTTGGATATTTGATGGCGCTGACCATCCCTGTTAAATGGTTCCCGGAAAAGAAAGGACTCATTGCCGGTATTGCAGCAGCAGGATTCGGTGGTGGGGCTGTCGTCGTCACCCTGATGGCAGAATCCCTTTTTTCTAAAGGGTACCATGCCCTGAATATATTTTCGATAATCGGAATTGCATTTGGAATTATCCTCCTGTTCATGGCTCTTTTTTATACCGTTCCCGAACAATCAGGAGTCGAAGTTCCCCTGAAACCTGGTTTCCTGAAAGAAAAAAAATATCTGATCTTACTCATCACTTTATTTTGCGGTACGTTTTCAGGTCTAATGGTGATCGGCAACCTGAAACCCATGGGCCTCGTTCATGCGATACCTGAACAAATTCTCGCTGCCACAATTATTCTTTTTTCCATCGCAAATTTTACCGGACGAATTGTATGGGGCTGGTTGAGTGATTTTTTCTCTAACAGATTACTGGTTCTGCTAGCTCTGGGATCATTAGGCATCAGCACATTTCTTTTGGGATTTCTTCCCCTGAACAGCCTGCTTTTTATCTTACTCTCTCTGATTACCGGCTTCTCCTTTGGTTCCAACTTTGTCCTCTTTGCAAAAGAAACAGCCCAGCTCTTTGGCGTATCCAATGTGGGGAAAGTCTATCCATGGGTCTTCCTTGGATATGGCATCGCCGGAATAACCGGTCCTTTGGTAGGAGGATGGCTATCGGATATCTTCGGCAATTATCAATATGCATCTCTTGCCGCGGCACTCATCAGTCTTGGCGGTGGCGTGACTTATTATATGACAATTCGTAAGGATACTGCATAAGAATGGTTCTTAAATAACATGTCCGGACATGTTCGATTAGCAAATATTGAAAAGGAGGGTTTTAGATGACACCAACTAACATTCCGCGGTTTTTTTGGATTTCTTTGAGTTTTTGCATGATTGTGGCTACTCTGGGACTTTTGGGAATTGCCTGGCAATCCACATCCATTTCCATCGAAATCGCCAATGCAAAAATCAATCTATCGAAAGCAATATCCGAAGTTCGGCAAATAAAAAATGAACTTGAAACAGAGCAGGAAAGGCTCATGGAAGAAAAAAGGGCTCTGAATGATCTGCTAAACAATCTGGAAAAGGTATCAGCTACTTCATCTGAAACGGAAGAGCTTCTGAAATCCTATTTATCAGATAAAAGAACACCATGGCCGACAGTATTGGAAAAACAGCGCTTCAATCAATTGGATCATCAACTTTTAAACCTTGAAAAAACGTTGAATATAAAATAAGCAGGTTTTACCAGGTTAGTTGAAGCAAAGAAGTGAAGACTTTATCCCTGTGATCATCCATTTGATGGCTGTAATCGACCAGGAAAATATTCAGGGCATTTTTATCCAAATGGAAAGTACATCCTGTCGTCAATTGGCTTGTTTTGACAAAAACAGCTTCGTCAAGATGTTCAAAAAAGAAAGGCCGTATCAAAGAAGCCAAACCGGGGATTATTTGTCACAAATGTTGTTTTGTAAACACGTAAAAAGATTTAGAGCGTTTCCTCTTTCGGTTTAACAACACAACTTCACTGTCGGCTTCAAAACGCTCACTAGAGACCAGAAATAAGCACCCTTGATATACGTGCCTCGAGTATGCCGGGATTTCATGAAACAGATATTTTATGTTTATCGTACAGGGGGGCTTGCCCCCCCTCCGCAAGCCGCCACTTAAATTTTCATCTGCATACACTGCATTATATCCTTCTCCGTTAAACAGACCGTCAAAAAATATAAAACCCCGGGTTCCCGGAGACCGCAGCCCTGGATCCCGATATCACGGATAGGTGGCGTAATCTGACGCGTCAAAGGCCGGTAGTATGGCAGAAGCTGGACTTTTTAAATTGGAATCACTGAGAGGAACTTTCATCTGGCCCACACGGAATAAAAGTTCATCGTTGGTCTTGTACTGTCATCCACGTATACATCCAGAAGCCCTAGGGGTATGTGCAAACACATGGATCAAATAGCCT
>LDZT01011908.1_pt1 | contig 33762 bp, 32 predicted proteins | sample 615521 | NCBI WGS metagenome assembly LDZT01 (sample SAMN03408292, study PRJNA278302) | terrestrial metagenome | isolation source: oil reservoir sample SB1 | place: USA: Alaska, North Slope, Schrader Bluff formation | collected 2011-09 | reverse complement strand
GTATAGCGTGAGTTATTGGTCAGAATTAAAAATTTCCGTTTATCCTCGATAAGCCGATTAATGAATTCGTCGGCTCCTGGTACCATAACTGACCCATGGACCAAAACGCCATCCATATCAATTAAAAAACTCTTTTTAATTTTTGCCATCGATTACCTCAACTTTCTTGCGAATGATTGCATAAAAAAGGCCACTCTTGATTTTACCAACAGTGGCCGATTTTGTCTTTTTTCTGTTGGTGCTTATTTCTTTGTCAGGATGATGCGGGCATCAACAACTTTTACACCTTCGCCGGCGGCATACATAATCACGGGGTTTGCGTCGGATTCGGCGATCTCGTCCTGGAGATCATCCACCATATATGCATACGCTGCTAAAACGTTGGCTAATGCTTTTTTATCCCGTGGCAGTTCACCACGCGTGCCATCCAAAATGGCTGCGCTGCGAATTTCGTTTTGCATGCGCAGGGCTTCTTCAACCGAAATTGGAGCGACGCGGAAGACAACATCCTTTAAAACTTCTACAAAGATGCCGCCTAAGCCAAACATGACCGTTGGTCCGAAAGTTTTATCGTTGATCGAGCCGATAATTACCTCGGTCGCCCAAGGTGCCATCTCTTGCACTGCCACACCCTCGATGAGGGCATCGGGTTTGTAATTACGGGCATTTTCGAGAATGGTGCGATATGCTTCGCGAACCTGTTCCACGTTTTTGATATTGACTTTCACCCCGCCGGCATCTGATTTGTGTAAGATATCCGCGGATACGATCTTCATTACGATTGGGAAGCCAATCTTTTGGGCATATTCAACCGCTTCCTCTTCAGTCGTTGCCATATCAATCGCAGTTACTGGCAAACCATAACACTTGAAAACCTGCTTGGCTTCGATTTCAGTCAAAACTTCTCGACCGTTCTTACGTGCAGCAGCAATGATGGCACGAGCTTTGTCTCGTTCAATATTAGCTGGGACGTAAGAACTATTATTGTTGAATTCAGAATTGAGTTCCTGTTTACGCAAGTTGACGATGGACTTCACAGCTAAGTCGGGTGCATTATAAGCCGGCAGCCCTTGTTCAACTAACCATGCCATAGCTTTATCGCATTCTTCGCCACCGACGAAGGAAATCGTTACCGGTTTATCGGTCACGCCAGCGTCTTTGATGCCGCGGTGGATGGCTTCAGCGATCTCGGCGGGATTGGTAATGGCTGTCTGGCAGTAGAGTACAACCAAGCCATCGACCCATGGGTAGGCAAAAGCACTCTTAGTGGTCTCGTAATACCAGTCGATGCCAGCCATACCAGTCATATCTACTGGGTTTTTGGCGGAGCCAAAATCAGGCATGTGCTTTTTCATTTCTTCCTGCACTTCGGCTGGCGCAAATTTGAGCGGTAGACCGTATTTTTCAGCTGCATCTGTTGCCAAGACGCCTACACCACCACCGTTAGTCAGAATCAAGAGGTTGTCGCCTTTCATCGTTGGCTGGAGGGAAAGCGCTAAGGTGCTATCGAAAAGGTCGTTCAAATCGGTGGCTTGGGTGATGCCAGCTTGTTCCATTGCGGCGCTATAGACTTTGGCTGTACCGGCTAAGGAGCCCGTATGTGAGGCAGCTGCAGCGGCACCATGCTCCGAGACACCGGCTTTCAGCATAATGATAGGTTTCTTACAGGCACGGGCAGCATCCATAAACTCACGGCCATTGTGAAGACCTTCAACATATAGGGTGATACAGTTCGTATCGGGATCTTCGGATAGATAGCGGATCAGTTCGGAGAAGTCGACATCGGACATATTACCGATGGAGATCATCTTATCAAAACCGACACGGCGGGTGTAGGTAGCTGCATCCATGGCGATGAGCAAAGCGCCACTTTGCGAAACGAGCGATGCCTTACCAGGCAAAGGCAGGAATGGCGCAAAGGAAGCATTCAAGTGATCGGAGTTTGAAAGCGTGCCCACGATATTTGGACCGAGGACGCGCATTCCATAAGATCTTGCCACTCTGACGATTTCGCGTTCAAGCTCCACATCGCCAACTTCGCTAAAGCCCGACGTAATAACAATCATGCCTTTTACACCTTTTTCGCCGCATTGCTTGGTAACTTCCAGCACACCCTTGGCGGGAACGGTGATAACGGCAGCATCTACCACATAGGGGATATCATTCACAGTGGGGTAACACTTTAAACCCAGAATTTCTTGGGCTGATGGGTTGACTGGATAAATACCGCCTTTATATTGACTTTCTAATAGATTTAACACGACTTTATAACCAATTTTATTTGGGTTCGTCGAGGCACCGATAATTGCGATGCTTTTGGGTTTAAGCAAACCGGTTAAGATGGGATCCACATTTTCCTCCGATAAATATGTTTTACCGCTCAAGTATACCGTATTATAGACTGTGTTTAAAAATAATTTTGCAAGAGGGTGTTGAAAAACATTGGTTAATCGATTAAATCCAAATTTTTCAAAGTTAAGAATTTCAATCTGCCCTCACCCTGCCCTCTCCCAGCTCCGAATCCCGTTCGCTTTTTAGCGCCAATCTGCTGGGAGAGGGAGGTTCTTTTGCAGGTGGGGGCGGTCGGCCGCCCCCACCTGCAAGCATTTTTCCCCTCACCAGCGTCGGGCAGGCAGGTTAAATCTGAAACCAGCCGCTGGGGAGGGGAATCAAAGGGGTGGGGTTTATGAACATATTGTGATCTTCTTGAATATAAAGTCATTCATTTTTTAATGTTCTGGACATTTTCGACGCTCTTTTTGCAAATCAAGGTTAATTTACGCATCAATATAAACCCTTCGTAGGGAGAATTTACACTGACTTATAATTTTAGTTCGTGTTTTTTAGCTCTTTTCGTTTTGGTTGACGAAACCGCCGGTTAAAGTATAATAACCGCCAGATTGTAATTAGTTTTTAATTTGGAGGTCGGATTGAACACACCTATAAATATTGCAATTATTATTACCTCAGTTGCACTTATTGCGAGCATCTTGCTCCAAAGTAAGGGTATTGGCTTAGGCAGCCTTTCGGGCGGAGATACCGGTGGGGTTTACACCAAACGACGTGGCATCGATAGGATCCTGTTTTTTGTTACCATTGGAATGGCTGTACTTTTTGTTGTCTTAGCATTGATCAGTGTTGTTATCTCTGGATAAGCACTTTTTGGATTGTGTTCAGGTCTTTCAGAGACATAAAACGGAGGTTAAAGACGGCTCGCCACTTCTGTGGGTTGTCTTTTTTTAAACCATGAAAAAGTTTCGCTGGCAGTTACTCATTATCTTGATCACTGGCTTGGTGGTTGGGCTTTTGCTCCTGCTGCAACAAGGCAGCACCGCACCCGAAGTCGAGAGTACTACCAGCCCTATCTCTGGTGGTATTTATACTGAAGCGTTAATTGGCAATTTCCTACGGCTCAACCCTATCCTCGACCGCTATAATCAGCCTGATCAGGATGTGGATCGGTTAATCTTCAGCAGCCTGGTGAAGTTCGATGCGAGTGGTCTCCCTCAACCAGATTTAGCTGAAACTTGGAGCTATACCAGCGACGGCACACGTTTTACCTTCAGCTTAAGGCAGAATGCTTACTGGCATGATGGCACACCCGTGACGGCACAAGATGTGGCATTCACTGTCTCGCTGATGAAAAGCGAGCATCAGCTTATCCCCGAAGACTTGCGCAAGTTTTGGTCTGAAATACAGGTCGATGTGGTTTCAGATACAGTAATCGAATTTGCCTTGCCAGAAGCCTTTGCGCCTTTTTTGGATTATCTGAGTTTTCAGGTGCTGCCAGCACACCTTTTGGGAAATTTAACATTTGATGAATTGATTGACCACCCCTTTAATTTGGCACCGGTTGGAAGTGGACCTTATAAGTTTAGTAAGTTATTGATTGAGGATGGCGTGGTGACTGGTGTGGATCTTGTCGCTAATGGGGACTATTATGGTGGACGACCTTACATTGACGAAGTCGTTTTCCAATATTACGGATCTGAATCTGAGGCTTGGGCAGCATATCAAGCCGGCGAGGTTGATGGTATTTCTACAATTTCTAACGATATCCTGCCGGAAGTATTAGCCGATCCGACGCTCGATCTTTATTCTAGTCGGATACCGCGTTTGTGCATTGTTTTCCTCAACTTGAAAAACCCTGCCAAACCGTTTCTGGAGCAGGCTGAGTTTCGGCAGGCGCTGATGTTAGCCATCAACCGACAGGCAATCTTAGATAACCTGCTGCTTGGCCAGGGTATCTTAGCAAATGGACCAATCTTGCCGGGTAATTGGGCTTATTACCCTGACCTGGGCAGCTATGGCTACGACCCAGATGCAGCGGTTCAGCGTATCGCTGCTTTGGGCATTTCCCGCAATGAAGTTGGAGTTATGGTGACGAGCGAAGGTGTGGAAGTGCGCTTGGTTTTACTCGTCCCGCAAGATGAGCTGCATCAGCAAATTGCAGAACAGATCAAACAAGGCTGGGAGGCAGTTGGTATCGCGGTGAATTTGCTAGTAGAACCTCACGATCAAGTCGTGGCTAAATTAGAAGCTCATGATTATGAAGCTGCACTGGTTGATATTGACCTTTCTGGAACGCCAGACCCCGATCCTTATCCGTTTTGGGCGCAATCTCAAGCCCAAGGCGGGCAGAACTATTCTCAATGGAGCAATCGCTCGGCGAGTGAATACCTCGAGCAGGCTCGCGTTACCAATGATTACGAACTGCGGACTAAGCTTTACCGCAATTTCCAAATCCTATTTTATGATGAGTTACCCTCGCTAACACTCTTTTACCCGGTATACAATTATGGCGTTCGTAACACGGTTTATGGGGTTACCGTTGGTCCAATTTATGACCCCAGTGACAGATTGAAGGATATTGCCAGCTGGTATATTTTAGCAGGAAGAACCACTCCCGAAATCACCCCAACGGCAGAATAGAATCTGTGGAGGTGCCTATGGTAGCACGCTATCAAAAAAAACCTGGTTATACTGAACTCATTCATGAAGCGGGAGTCTCAAAAGCCGATGACCGGTTGCGTGTCGTTGGAGCAATCGATGAAGCTAATGCGAGTTTGGGGTTCGCAAAAGCTTTGCTTGCTGACCAGGCGAAAAGAGATTTGATTTCATCTTGTCAACAAATTCTTTCTCTCATTATGGCAGTGATTGCTGGTTGGAAGAATAAAAATACTCCCCAGGAGCTGGAGGCTGCGCTCAGCCGCTTGGAACAGGAATTAGCACAGCTAAAAGAAGAATTCCCCCCACCTAACGAATTTATCCTTCCTGGTGAGACACCTGTTTCGGCTGCCCTTGATGTCGCTCGTGCAGTGGTTCGGCGAGCGGAGCGTGAGGCAGTTTGGTTGGCGCAACATGGCGGCAATGTGAGCGATACAATCCTTACTTATCTCAACCGTCTATCTTCGGTGTGCTTTTCCCTGGAAATTGCAGAGTTATCTAAACCGCAGGCCGGATAAGGACCGTAGGCTGAAATGGTTGGGACACTGCTCAATGTTGCAACGATTTTAATAGGCGGGCTCATTGGGCTAGTTGCCGGCAGCCGCATTCCAACAAAATTCCGCGAGACACTCGTCTCTGCGATGGGGTTATTTACTTTAGCTTATGGCATTCTCATGTTTGGGGAGACTGCGAACATTCTCATCCCGCTGGGAAGCCTGATTTTTGGCACTATCCTAGGCGAATGGCTGAAAATTGAAGATGGGCTGGAGCACTTAGGCCAAACCCTGCAAGCGAAAGTTAACCGTTCTGATCAAGCGTTGAGTTCCAACGCGAAGCGCTTCGTCGATGGCTTTGTGACAGCTTCGCTGCTTTTTTGCATTGGACCGATGGCAATTTTAGGCTCCTTACAAGATGGCATCAGTGGAGATTTTCAGATGTTAGCGGTCAAAGCAGTCTTAGATGGTTTAGCTGCAATGGCATTTGCCTCAACGTTGGGTGTGGGAGTGCTATTTTCGGCAGCAATCGTGCTCATTTATCAGGGAGCTATCAGTCTATTGGCGCAATGGATTGGTCAGGGCTTTAGCACAGCTGTTGTCAATGAGATGAGCGCCGTAGGTGGGGTGATATTAGCAGGCATTGCGATTAGCAACTTATTGGAGATCAAAAAAATCCGCACAGGGAGCTTTTTACCAGCATTATTTATTGCAATTGCGATTGTTTTAGTGCTCAACGCATTGGGTGTGAGCTATTAAGAGCGCACAAACGACCAGCCCGCAGATGTTCCCACAGGCTAGTTGTAATCTTGAATGAAGTTTATCGTTACTGATTTGCTGCAGCTAAAGCAGCTTCAACCGTTGCGATCAGTTCGTTGGAGTAAACTAGCGTACCATTCACAGAGAAGACTGGTGTAGCGTTCACGCCCAGGGTGGTGGCATAAACTTTATCTGCAGCGATGTCATCAAGGTGTTCGTCGGATTGCAAGCATTGTTCAAAAGCCTCAGCATCTAAGCCCACATTTTTAGCATAGTCGATAAGGTTGGATTCGGCATATGCTCCCGCGTAGGTATTGTAGGTAAAAAGCTGCGTTTTATACTGCCAAAAAGCATTTTGATCTGCTGCGCAATAAGCTGCTTCGGCTGCAGCGGTTGAGTCTTCAGCTAAGAAAGGTAAAATGTAAAATTTCAGATAGACTTTACCTGTATTGACGTATTTCTCGATGAAATCCGGCTCCATGTTTTCTGAGAAGTTTTTACAGTGGCTGCAACGGAAGTCTGAAAATTCCTCCACTTTAACGGGGGCATTCGGATCGCCAAGCGCAAATCCATCTTGATTGGGCAGTTTGCTTGTCTCTGCTGGCTGGTTGAGCAGCATTTGGACTCCAAAAACAATCAGGGCAATAGCTGCGATGACGATAATGATGATGGTTGTGGTTTTGCGCGAAGCAGCCTTGCGCTGACTGCGTAATTTTTCTCTTTGTGGATTGCGATCGGGCATGTTCATTAACTCCGCACTTGTTTTGCCTGATTTTGCCATAAGCTAGAAGAGATGTAAAGTTTGAGATAGAAGGTGGGAGAAAATGTCCTTAACTCAAATATGTCTGCAATAAACTGGTATCAACTTCCCTTCTTGATGGAAGCCTAAACCTTGATAAAACTTCAAAGAAATCGCATTATCACTTTGGGTGTTTACGCTTAGCGTGCTGATCCCTTTTTCTAAGCAGTCCATGAATACATCTTGGACTAACGCTCTACCAAGGCGCCGGTGTTGTGCCTCGGGCGCGACTGCTAAGCGGGCAAGGTGAGCCAAGCTAAAAGTGGAGGTACTTATTTGGTAGCCAACGACGCGCCCAGCAGTTACCACTACCGTGCTGTAGCTTGAATCTTGATAAGCATGCTGCAAGCTGAGACGGTTCATTTGCCAAGCAGGCGGGAAGGCTTGTTCGTCGAGTGTCCGCACAGCGTCTAAGTCCCGGGCTGTCATTGGACGGATAGAGAAACCAGCCGGTGTGCTAATTTGCGCTGATTCAATGTCTATTTCCCGCATGAGCGTGATGATTTGTGTATTAATGGAGAAACCATTGGCTGCAAAAAGAGCCTCCGTCCAATCAGCTGGTGAAAGTGTGTAGAGTTGGGTGACGCCCTCAGACTTTAGATAGGGAAGAGATTTTTGCAATAGTTCGGAAAAATAATGCGCATGTTGCCCATCCCGCAGGCAAACAAACAATCGTATCCAGGCTACAGGCGGGTTTTCCGGCTCGATAGAGATCAGGGCTTTAATTTCATCATCGGTAATGAGAGCTAAGCAGCCTGGCTGCTCTAAGCGCAGATATGGAGAAACCCAATCTAAATGCTGGAAGGATAAATGACCACCCTGGATAAAGCTGTTTGCTCCCATTCTTGGATTGACACGAACGATCTCTTCTGGCACAGGAGATATTTTACTCTTCTAAAAACAAGTGGACATTGTTTTTACCGCGTGGCATCATTAGCGTTGGAAAACAATCTCCCCATCTATAAGCGTCATCTCCGGCTGAACTTTCCATAGCTCGGTGGGGTCGCAGGAAAATGGGTCACGAGAGAGCACAATGAGGTCTGCATTATACCCCGGGGCAATTTTGCCAACAGCATTACCCAAACCGCAAGCTTGGGCAGGGTTGAGGGTATAAGCCACCAGTGCAGCGTCAAGACTGAGACCCTGTTCAGGGTGCCAGCCATCAGGTCCTGGATTGCCATTGCGGCGTTGACGGGTGACGGCGGCATGCAGCCCCCAAAAAGGATTTGCCGATTCAACCGGTGCATCTGAGCCGGCGAGAAGCGAGGCACCGTGTTCCCGCAGGGATGCATACGCATAAGCATGGACACAGCGCTTTCCCCAGTATTTTTCTGCCATTTCCATATCTGAAGTTGCATGGATAGGCTGCACCGAAGCATGAATATTCAAGGCTTTGAAACGCGGTAGATCTTCAGGGGCAACCAATTGGGCATGCTCGATGCGGTGGGGCAGGTGTGGGAGATGCTGTGCGCTTTCATATGCTCGCAAACGTTCAAAGCCGTCGAGGACCGCCCTAACAGCCGCGTCGCCGATCGCATGGATAGCTAAGGGCAAACCCAGTGCAGCAGCACGTACGCCTTGCTCATAAACTGCGTCAGCATCCATGAGCAGGATGCCCTGCGACGTTGAACCTTCGTAGGGTGCAAGCATAGCTGCAGTCTGTGGACCCAAGGCACCGTCAGCAAACAGTTTTAGCCAGCCTGAACGCAAGTGTTCGCTGCCAGTGCCGCTTTTCAATTTAAGCTGTGCAATTTCTTCTATTTGAGTGCCGGGCAAGTTTTTGCACACTCTCATTCGGAGTTTGCCGTTAGCTTCCAAGGCTTGTAAGGCTTCTAAACAATCCAGACCATCAAAATCGTGCACGCTGGTGATGCCCATGGAAAATAAATGCGTTTGTGCTTGTTTGAGTAATGCTTGAAGATGGGAGCCTTCCAATGGCGGAATTACTTGATCTACCAAAGCCATGGCATTCTCAAGCAGGATGCCGCTCAGCGCGCCATCTGCGTTGCGCTGTAACTTACCGCCGGGTGGGTCGACCGAAGCATCAGTGAGACCAGCCAAGCGCAGGGCAGCTGAATTGACCCAGGAAGCGTGTAAGGATTTTGCGTAAAGTACTGCTGGTCGACCTCCGCAGACAGCATCGAGTTCCTCTGCCGTGCCATAGCGCGCCGCCTGCCAAGCGTTGTGATTCCAGCCATAACCGATAACCCAAGCGTCTTTAGGTAGGGATTGGGCTGCTTGCTGCACTCTGAGTAAGCACTCTGCTAATGAATCGGTTTCGCAATCCACCGCTGCCAAGCGGTAAGCGAGATTGGCTAAATGTAAATGAGAATCAATCAACCCAGGCCAGACAGTCTGCCCTTGCAGGTCGATGCGTTGGCTCTGGTGGCGCAGGTGTGGGTCGAGGTCTTCTTCAGCGCCGAGGCTGTGAATGCGCCCATCGCAAATGAGCATGGATTGCAGCTGAGTGGAAGGGGAAAAACCGGTGTAAAAGCGTCCGTTTTGTAATAAGACGGCGTCACTCATTGATGCCAATTTGGTCCAAGAATTGATTGAGTTCTTCATCAGAATAGTAATATATGGTAATGCTGCCGCCTTTTTTGCCTGGCTGGATGCTTACTTTGGTGTGGAAGAGTTGGCGTAAGCGTTCTTCTAAAACGACGATTTCTGCGGGTTTAGACCGTTCTGGGGCGTGCGATTCGGGTTTGCCTTGTAACTTGCTCACCAACAGCTCAGTTTGACGCACATTTAGCCCAAGGTTCAATACGGTTTCTAAGGTAGCATTGATCGCCTGGGTTGAGCTTAGGCTGAGTAAGGCACGTGCATGCCCTTCGCTAATTCTATCTTCGAGTAAGGCTTGTTGGGCGCTTGCAGGCAGATTAAGTAAGCGCAGGGTGTTTGTTACTGCAGTGCGGCTTTTACCCACGCGCTGAGCTATTTCTTCGTGGGTTAGAGAAAATTCATCGACGAGCAATTGATAAGCTCTCGCACGCTCTAAGGCGTTCAGATCCTCCCGCTGGATGTTTTCAACGATGGAGTATTCTAATTGCTCCTGATGTGAGGCAGTGCGCACGATTGCCGGCACTTCACTCAGCCCAGCTAAGCGCGCAGCCCTCCAGCGGCGCTCGCCGGCGATGAGATTATATTGATCACTATTCTCCACTTGCACCAAAATCAGCGGTTGGAGAATGCCGTGCTCTTTGATGGAATTGGCTAATTCTAGCAGGCTATCGTCATCGAAAACCCTACGCGGCTGCATGGGGTTAGGCTTAATCTTATCGATGGAAATTTGCACCACCTGGTTTGCACTTGGGGTGAGAGTATCTTGCTTCCATTCGGGTATGAGCGCATCCAATCCTTTACCGAGTCCACTTTTTCTTGCCATTGTTACTCCTCTCTCACGTCAATATGCATTCCATTCGAGGCAAGCAGCTCGAGCGCCAAAGCTTGGTAGGCTTTTGCACCGCTCGATTCGGGGGCATACACTGAAATAGGCATCCCAAAGGAAGGCGCTTCAGCTAAGCGAACGTTGCGGGGAATGAAAGTGTTGAAAACAAGATTAGGAAATACCCGCTGCACCTCCCGCATGACATCAGCTGAGAGATTAGTGCGTCCATCAAACATGGTTAATAGAACACCTTTGATGCTCAGCGAGGGAAAGAGGTTTTGCCGCACACGGGTGAGCGTTTTAGTCAATTGACCTAAGCCCTCTAGGGCTAAATATTCACATTGGACAGGGATAATTACGCCATCGAAGGCAGCCATTAAACCATTGAGCGTAAGCAAGCCCAATGAAGGTGGGCAGTCAATCAAGATGTAATCATAGCGGTTGCGCAGCGGCTCAATAATTTTACGTAATTGTGATTCACGTTCGGGCAAATCGATTAATTCAATATCTGCACCAGAAAGGTTAGGTGAAGAAGGCAGTAGTGAAAGTAAATAGTGAGGGTTGTATAAGATGTTTTCATGGGCGGGTTGTGCGCCGATCAGAACTTCATAGGTGCCTTTTTCGATACTGTTTTTATCCAATCCTAAGCAGGATGTCGCATTTGCCTGAGGGTCAAGGTCTACCAGCAGAACTTTTTGGTGAAATTGACCTAAGTAAGCACCTAAGTTGATGCTGGTTGTCGTTTTACCGACGCCACCTTTCTGGTTGACGATAGAATAGACTCTCCCCATAGCTCTTTCTCAGATAACCTGCACTTGTGCTTGGAATATTTCCTGTGGGCGCGGAATGCTTTCGAGATGCCGGCGTGTGACAGACCAAGCCGCGACTTGAACCGCAAAACGTGCTGCCTCCCAGGGGTCGTTGGTTTTATATAAACGGTGAAAAAAACAAGCTGCAAAGATATCTCCTGCGCCAGTATCCTCCACTAGCTTCACTTTTGGCGCAGGGAAGCGGCGCGTATCGCCATTCCAATAGACACGAGCGCCTTGGGCATTTTCGGTGACGATTAGCAGCGAACAAACTTCCGCGAGTGCCTCTACTTCAGCTTCATCGCCATCCAAGTCCTCGATACTTAGTACGACGGCGTCAGCAGCCTGCAGTAGTTGGTGGTTGAAAGGCCATTTACGCCTGAATACTTGCCCTGTGGCATCTACCTGCCTCAGCCAACCTTGGGGCGTGAGGCAGAGCAGGCTTGTGGTAAATGCAGTGTAGATTTGCGGGTCTACTTCATCAGCCACGGGTCCTAAATGTACAATGGGAACACTGCGCCATTCTTCGGGGACCATTTCTGCGCTGAGAGGTTGCGCGCGGTGAAAAAGCAGCTGCTGCCGGCCTGTTTCCGTTTGCAGGTTGCGAAAAGTCGTATTGTGTTCGGAAGGAATTATGCTTACTTGTATATCTTTGAGCGGCGTCAGATCGAGCTCTGGTGAACAGCTGGTGAGGACACCAACCTGGTGCCCGAGTGCAGCGGCGGTCAAGCCGGCATAGCTAGCTGTGCCACCTAATCGCCAGGAATGGTCATCGATTAAGTCCTGGGTGACATGCCCTACGATCAGATAATCGATGGGTGGTAGATTATTCGTTGACATTGGCTCCAATAATTCCGCAATGAAGGTACCAGATTGTTTAAGTTAATAACTCCTGAAAATTAGCCGCATTAGAAAAGGGTTACTTGGCGTTCCTTCCACTGAAGAAATTATAGCATGATAAAATTAAATGTCCTATAACTAATTGAGGTTTCTCTATGGTAGACGATTTAAACACATACCAGCAAGCCCTAACTGATTTTCGACGGGCGCGTTCCAAAGCAGCGATGCAAAGGTTTTGGGCGAGCATTCAAGGAAAATCGCTCAACCTATTACCCTACGATAAAATCTCGAGCACCTTGCAGGCTATTAATCGCACGGATATTGGTCTGCAGAATGTAAAGCTCAAAGATATTATCGGAAGTGTGGGGCGCGCAGATGACTTTACCAGAGATTTCTTACCTTTGAGAGATACAGATATTCATAGATGGGCTCAGGTTAAAACAGCGATGACCAGCCCGGCTTCTGCAGGTGTGCCACCGGTCCACCTCTATAAGGTGGGTGATGCCTACTTTGTGCTGGATGGCAATCATCGCGTATCCATTGCTAAGCAGATGGGCATGGAGGAAATCGAAGCGTATGTTACCGAGTTTAAAACCCGCGTCCCCATCACATCTTCGATAACCCCGGAAGAACTCATCCTCAAATCTAAATATGTGGAATTTCTCAATAACACTAGGCTAGACCAAATTTTGCCGAATGTTGATTTCAGCCTTAATTATGTGGAAAATTATCCGCTGCTTGAGGAGCACATTGCCGTGCACCGTTATTATATGGGCATCGAACAGCAGCGTGAAATTAGTTATGAAGAAGCTGTCCGTGATTGGTACGAAAATGTTTATCTCCCCGTGGTAAAAACAATTGAATCTTCTGGGCTCCGCAACGAATTCAAAGATATGACAGTGACTGATCTTTACTTGTGGGTGTTGGACCAGCAAACCTTGTTACAGGAAGCACTCGGAATCCCCATTAGCACCGAGCATGCTGCCGAATTTATGGCTTTGCACGAAGGCAAGCAAATCAAAACACCGACCAGCCGTGGAGAGCAGCACTTTGATGAGACTGTCTTCTCGGTACAACCCGCTGAAGCGATCAATGCCTATTTGTATTCTCGCATGCAAAATGATTGCCTTTTTAGAGATATCTTGGTTGCGATTGGCGACCACGACGAGACCTGGAACGCCTTAGAAGAAGCGATTTTGATTAACCGTTGCCCGAATGGGCATATTCGCGGCTTGCATGTGATCCACCCAGAAGATCGCATTGATGAGGAAACCCATCACAAAATGGAGGTCCGTTTTGAGCAGCGCTTAAAAGAGGTTGGAATCGAAGGAAAACTTTTCATCGTGAAAGGGGATATCACCAGCCGAATTTCCGAGCATAGCCTGCTTAGCGACTTGCTGGTGATGCGCTTAAACTTCCCTCCTAGCGGTGGGCTGATTGACCGGCTAACTTCAGGAATTACCTCGATTCTGCGCAGCGCAAAACGCCCTGTGCTCATGGTGAAAGAAAAAGTGTTACCACTTGAAAAGGCGTTGATCGTATATGAGGGAAGCCCAAAGAGCAAAGAAGCCCTTTTTATCGGGGCATATTATGCTGCCCGCTGGGGGACTCAATTGGCTTTATTTACGCTTGATGATGGCTCGGAAGCAACGGCAACCGAGATAAGCTACGCCAAAACTTACCTGCGAAAGCTCAATTTGGACTTTGAATACATGATTAAGCGGGACGAACCGTTAGTCGAAGCTATTCTGGAAACTGCCGGCAATGTGACCGCAACGATGATCCTTATGGGCGGTTATAGTGGGGATTCTATTTTTGATCGTATATTCGGTTCTCACGTTGATGCGCTTTTGAAAGAAACCCCACTGCCAATATTAATCAGCCAGTAAGAGCAAATTCACGCCAATGGGCATCTGGATGAGATTTTCTACCCGCTTTTTGACAGGAGCAGGGTAAAATTGAGTAATGAATCAAAAATCCAGTCATCTGCGCATCTCCGACTTGCGCGAAGAAAATCGACCGCGAGAGCGGCTGATTAGTGAAGGTGCCCAAGCGCTGAGCGACGGCGAGCTTTTAGCAGTCTTATTGGGCAGTGGTGTAAGCGGTAAGAATGCCATCGATTTGGGCAATCAAATCCTCAAAGAATTGGGTGGATTTACTGGGATTCATAGAGCCGATGTCGCTAATATTCAGAAGATACCCGGAGTGGGGCTCGCTAAAGCTGCGCGCATCAAAGCTGCGGTAGAGCTTGGCAACCGCTTAGCAAAGGACAATCCAGAAGAACAACTTATCATCCGCAGCCCAGAAGATGTGGTCAAGCTGGTTGGGCTGGAGCTGCGCGGTAAAGAGCAAGAAGAATTATGGGTGCTGTGGCTCAATGTGCGCAATCATGTGCTTGGCATCGATCGGCTGTATCGCGGTTCACAGGATACTTCCACTGTGCGTATAGGTGAGGTTTTTGCCCGTGCTATCCGCAACAGTGCCTATGCTATCATCGTGGTGCACAATCATCCTTCAGGAGATAGCAGTGAGAGCCCAGAAGACGTCAACCTTACACGCGCTGTTGTGGAGGCAGGTAAGCTGCTCGATGTACACCTCCTCGACCACATTATCATTGGTCAAAAGGATTACACCTCAATTAAAAAGAACCACCCAAGCTTATGGGCTTGAGATTAAACCTTCTTTTCAACAAACAATAAAAAAGCCAGTGCGAACAGCGGAGCACTGGCTTTTTTTCGCTTAGTTAGGTTTTACAAAGCAGCTCGTGGAGATGACACCTGGACCGGCATGCACCACAATAGCTGGTGGGCAGGTGTAGATAGGGATGTCTGGAAGGTCTAGTTTGTCCTGCAGCTCGGCAGCCAGCAGTTTGGCTTGGGATTCTGCACCCCCTTGACTGATGGTTAGATGTGCGTCAGGGTTACCTTTACAGATTTCAATATCCATTTCCACAATATTCGCAAGCGCCTGGCGTGCGGTACGCACTTTATCAAAAGGTTCAATTTGGCCATCAACGAAGGTAAGGATTGGCTTGATCTGCAGCATGCTACCAATCAAGCGGGACGCCCCGCCGATTCTGCCGCCTTTATAAAGATACTCTAAGGTATCCACCATAAAGTAAACCCGCTCGCGTGCTGTCATCGACTCTAAGTTTTGCAGTAAGGAATGGATATCCATACCCTCATCGGCCCAATGTTTAGCCTGCAGTACCATAGAGCCCAATCCGCCGGCAATACTTTTTGTGTCAATAATGTGAATATCGTCTGAATGAAATTCTTCGGCTGCCACACTGGCGCTGCGGAAAGTCCCGCTCAATTTTTGGGATGGCGCGATGACTAAGGCAGTATCCCCCGCTGAGAGGATGCTTTCATAGATGGGCGCGTAGAGCGTTGGGGGTGGGGCGGCGGTTTTTGGTAGCTCTTTGGAGGATAAGAGCTTTTCCATGAAGGTTTGCGTATCTAACTCATAGTCATCGTGGTAAGTTATCTCGCCAAAGATAATAATTTGTGGGAGCACGTGAATGCCTTGGGCTTTTAGCGTATCGGCAGGGATACCGCAAGTTGTATCGGCGATAATTTGGATCATAACGCTCCTTCGTCAAGATAAAATGACTCGCGTTCGTTATAAAACGAAACGATTATATAAATTAACACAAAAACTTGCTCAATGATATCAGTAAATATGCCGAAGTTTGCGCATTAATTCAAAAACTAAGCGAGCGCTTTTCCGCAATTCGGGCAGGTATTTTCCTGATTACCTAGAATAAAGCCGCAACTTGGGCAGGTTGTAGGTTGAGATTCTCCCAGGGGTGCCCCACAAGCCAAGCAGCTCGGCGCTCCCACAGGGTTTGCCGTCAGGCAGTAAGGACAAACAAGCCGTTTGAAGCGTTCCGATAGGGCGTACCCAGTGCCATGCTGCTGGGCAAATTCCTCAATTGCCTGCAGGACGTTCTCTTGCAGCTGCAGGGATTCAAGGTCTTGTGCCAAGTCATCGATACGATCGAGCAGGTTCCAAGGATTTTTAAGAGCACCCAAGGCAGTAACTCCCAGGCTGGCAGCAACGCCAAACCAAGCTTGCTTGCTGAGCTGCACACTCACACCGTCGGGTACCTTTTCTAAGATGACGGTTAATGCTGTTGGTCCGCCGGCAAGAATTTTCTCGCGGGTGGCAATTTGCACGGCTAAGTGCTTTCCATCACCGATGCGTTGTACCTGATAATTTCCGCGGTTAAAGTTTGCAACCAGCATGTCTGCCAACGCATTAGGGTTGAACTCTCCGTGGTATATCTTTGTTGTCATCGCCGTATCTGCCTTTATGTAGTTCGATTATAATCGGGTTAATACTTAGGAAGGAAAGATTATATGCGGTTTAGAAAGACACCTTGGATCATATTGCTCACAGCACTGCTGGTGATGGCGGGGGTCTTAGGCTTGAGCGTCTTGAGAACACCTCAGAGAACCGTGTATGCACAGTTTCCGACAGTTTCGATGTCAACGGTGACCAGTTCTCCGCGAGGACCTTATATTCGTGTTTTAGTCACCTCAACAGAGTATGATCCAATCAATGTGCGCTCAGGACCCAACTCAACCTATAAGCGGGTAGGAGCCCTGCTCCCAGGGCAGGAAGCCCCTGCCTTAGGTTACTATGGCGATTATATTCAAATTGAGTACCCCGGTGGACCAGGTGGAAAGGGCTGGGTATTTGCCAGTGTTGTGGATGTCATTGGCGGTCCAATCCCTCTTTTGGAACCACCACCAACAGAAACGCCAGCGGCAACTAATACCATTGATCCTACCTTAGCAGCACAGTTTATCATCACGGTGCAACCCACACGCTTGCCTACATATACAGAGCCACCACCATTGAATATTCCCACTTTTCAAACCGATTTGGGTACCACCGCGCCAGGTGGGTTACCTGTTGGCTTGGTTATTGTGGTTTTGGCAGGTTTGGGTGTGTTCCTGACGCTCATTGCAATCTTACGCCGTGGGTAAATAGGTCTATGGAATTTAAAACGGTTGCCACGAACCGCAAAGCGCGCTTTGAATATCAGCTTTTGGATACATATGAGGCTGGCTTGGTGCTGAAAGGCACAGAGATCAAGTCGGTGCGTAAAGGGCAGATCAGCCTCCAAGAAGCTTATGTGCGCACGGACGGCAAACAAGCCTGGCTGGTGGGCGCGCATATCGCGCCTTATGAAAACGCGAGTGCCTTCCAGCATGACCCGGATCGTGAGAAAAAACTGCTCCTCAATAAACGCGAAATTCGCGAACTCTACGATGCAGTGCGAATCAAGGGCTTGACGATTATTCCCGTCCGTGTTTACCTCAAAGGCGGGCACGCGAAAGTAGAAATTGCTATTGCCAAAGGGAAAAAGAAATATGATAAACGCGAAGCAATCAAAAAACGCGATTTTGAGCGAGAAGAGAGCCGTAATTGAGTGTTAATTGAGGACCATGTAGTATTCACCACGAGCTGTCTTTAGGTGTAGCAACCTGATACATTTTCGAAGGTAATGAGACTAAAAAGGTAAAATTTGCCCATGAAGTTCGAACAAAAGGTCAATCGTCGTGATTTTCTCAAGATAAGCGGAGTGATGCTGGGCGGATTACTCCTTCCGAGACCTAAAAGGTCACTTGCGAACCTGTTTCAACAGGCGGAATATCCACAAGGTGTAAGCTTAGGTCGTATTTGTGCTGGCGAGGAAGGCGCTTGGTTTCCCTTGAAGACCGAACCCAACGTCAATGCTCCCGATAGTAAGATCGTATGGCGCGATGAGGTGGTTATTTGGAAGCGGGAAGTGGTTGCTAACCAGCTGGATTACAACATTTATAACCAACGCTGGGTGGAGACCCCGGATGGATATCTCCATGTCTCTATGGTGCAGCCGGTCAAGAACCTGCCCAACCAGCCGCTGACAAGTTTGCCGATCAATCCGGATGGATCCAAAGGCATGTGGGTGGAGATTACCGTGCCCGTTGTCGATATCAAACCCACGCGGTTTCCCGCGGCTTCCTATTGGATTCGTGAGGTGAATAAGCCGCGTATCTATTACAGCCAAGTCTTTTGGGCTTATGACGTGCGCCAGGAAAATGGAGCCTGGGAATATTTGCTCATGGAAAAGTGGGGGGCTGAACCGGATTCTTACTGGGTAGATGCTACTGCTTGCCGCCAAATCATGCCGGAAGAAGTTACGCCGATTAGCCCTGATGTGGGAGATAAACTTATCAAGGTTAATATGACCTATCAGACCCTCTCCGCCTTTGAGGGCAGCAGGGAGGTCTATTTTTGCGAGGTCTCAACTGGCGGACCTGATGGTACACCTTTGGGTAATTTCCCGATTTGGCGCAAGATGATCTCGACGCACATGAGCGCCGGCGGGATGGTCGCTTATGATACTCCTGGCATTGGCTGGACCACGCTCTTTCATGGCGAGGGCGCTGCGATTCACGCTGCATTCTGGCATAATAATTTTGGCACAGCGCTTTCCCATGGCTGTATTAACTGCCGGCCGGAAGATGCCAAGTGGATCTGGCGATGGTCTAACCCGCAAGTGGGCTACTTCCCCGGCGAATTGACGTCCACTGATGGCGGGGCAAGCTCAACCCGAGTGGAAGTTTCCTATTGACGAAAAGCTTTGGTAAATTGAAAGTTTGGAGCCGGCTGGGAGCGCTAAAAGATGTTGCAGGTAGTTATTTATACAGCAGCTGGCTTACAGGCAGAAACTGATCGCATGCAGGCGACTCTTGCCGGTCTTGTGCAGAAATATCCTTATAGGCTTAATATTGTGGATATCAGTGACAATGCGTTCCTAGCAACTGCTTATCAGGGTAAGCTGCCCTGCTTAGAGGTGGGGACGATTACGTTTAGCCGCCAGGTTGGTTCTGGTACGCTTGACGATGCATTGGCAAAAACCCAAATGCGCGATCTAGAAAGCAAATCCTCTAAAAATAATCGTAAATTGCGCATAGCAAACGAACAGCCAAAGTTTAGCCCCTGGAATCGATTTTCGCTCTGGCTTAGCAAATATTATCTTTACGTTATTATAGGATTTTTGATTTTCGTTGTCGGATTAGCCTTCCTTGCGCCGGTGCTGATGGAATGGGGTTTGCCTGATGCGGCTCAAAACTTGTATACGATTTACCATCCATTTTGCCATCAACTCGCTTTTCGCTCGTTATTCCTTTTCGGTCAGCAACCCTTTTACCCGCGTGAATTAGCCGGGGTGGAAGGGATGGTATCTTATAGTCAAGCCAGTGGTTTGAACGAAAGCGATATGGCCGCTGCTTCAACTTTTCTGGGCAACCCAGAGATGGGCTATAAAGTGGCACTCTGCCAGCGGGATATTGCGATTCAATCGTCCCTGTTGATTTTTACGCTGGTCTTTGCGCTCGCTCAGCAAAAGATCAAACCTATCCCGATTTATATTTGGTTTATTTTCGGTCTCTTACCGATTGCACTAGACGGCTGTACGCAACTCCTTAGCCAGCTCGGTTTGCAAGGTCTGGCATGGCTGACACCGCACGAGAGCGCTCCTTGGCAGCGCTTTCTTACCGGTGCGCTATTTGGCTTCTTATCAGCCTGGTTTATTCTTCCAATTCTGCGCGAGAGCATGCTGGAGACTCGCTTTGCACTGGAGAAGAAAGCTGTTCTTGCGCAGCAAAGCAAGGAGATCGAAGGGCTTGCATGATTGCGCATAACAATAATGGCCTGCGTTATTACACTTTTGAAAGCTTTCCAGCTAATCGCGTCGACCATGGGCTTTATACCCGCTTAGGTGGCAAAAGCCAAGGACCCTATCAGGCATTGAATCTTGGCGGCACGGTTGGCGATAGACCCGAGGACGTGCTCACTAATCACCAGCAGCTTTTTGAGAGCTTTGGGAGGCCGTTCGAGAGCCGTTTTGACGTTTGGCAAGTACATGGTAAGACGATGCTTATCGCTCATCAGCCACGCCCGCGAAATCAAAAGCATCAACCAGCAGATGGCATTTTCACGGATAATCCTGAGGTTACACTCCTCATGCGTTTTGCTGATTGCGTTCCCTTGGTGTATTACGATCCGCAAAAGCACGTGGTTGGCTTAGTGCATGCCGGCTGGCAGGGAACGCTCCAACAAGTGGCTGCAGAAGGGGTGCGCATGCTGCAAGAGAAGTTCGATTCGGATCCTGAAGACTTGCTGGTCGGGATTGGACCTTCTATTTGCGGACATTGCTACGAAGTACGCGAAGATGTTTATAAACAATTTCTCAATGCTTTTGGGGCAGATGCTGATGCCTTTTTCACCAAACGGGAGGGCCATCTCTATTTAGACCTTTGGCTGGCGAATACTTATACACTACACCAGGCTGGCGTGCACAACATCGAGCAATCAAACTTGTGCACTGCAGAACATGTCGATGAGTGGTATTCCTACCGCAAGGAAAAAGGTATCACTGGACGCTTTGGAGTTGTGATAGCATTAAAACCATGAAATCCAGTGAATCCGAGCTTGTTGCTAAAATCCGCCAAAGGCTAGCCCAAGTGAATACGACGATAAGTGCTGCTTGCCAACGCTCAGGGCGCAGCGCTGATGAAGTAACACTCCTTACCGTGTCCAAGCGCCAGCCCGAAGAACTTGTCCGCGCAGCTTACGCTTGCGGACTGCGCCGTTTTGGGGAGAATTACGCCGAAGAAGCCGTGGCTAAGATGGATGCATTGGTAGATTTGACGGACATCCAATGGGAAATGGTCGGTCATATCCAAAGCCGCAAGGTGAAACTTATAGCCAACCGTGTGGTCAGAGTGCACTCTATAGATAGAAGTAAGGTGGCGCACCTTTTGGATCTAAACCGAGACCCGGGTTTACCAGCTTTACAAGCGCTGATTGAGGTCAATATCTCAGGTGAAACTAGCAAAGAAGGCGTGCCTGGAGAGGATTCAGCACGTTGGGGCGAACTTTTGCCCTTTGTGGACGAGGTGGTCGCCTACCCTGGATTGAAACTTACTGGTTTGATGACGATGCCACCGCTGCAGGATAATATGGAAGCCAATCGTGTTTACTTCCGCCGCTTGAGAGATCTACGGGATTATTTAAATGCGCAGCGGCAGGACTTAAATCTCCATGAGCTTTCAATGGGGACCTCGACTGATTTTCCAGTTGCCATCGAGGAAGGTGCAACGATCATTCGCTTAGGCGAAGCCATTCTAGGCCCTAGACCTACAACAGAGGAGCAATAATCCGTGAGAATCGCTTTAGTTTTTATTCAAACACTAGCACAGGTGTTGAGTGTGCTGGTAATCATTCACAGCTTGCTGAGTTTTATTTTGCCCTTCGATCATCCTGTCCGGCTGGCAATTGGTCGGATTATTGAGCCAATGTTGCAGCCAATTCGGCGGATTATGCGGCCAGTAGGCGGCTTGGATTTTTCCCCAATGGTTTTGTTATTGTTAATTTACGTGGTGGAGATTCTGCTCCAACAATTGATTGTGGCGATTTTTTAGGCAGACTTCCTTAGGCTTTGTAGAGAATGCGCCCGCAAGTTTTACAGTGCGCAAGGATATTTGGCGAGCGGGCGGCTTGCATATCCGCGGGGGAGATGGTCATCCCGCAAGCCTCACAACTTTCCTCAATAATTGCTGCCACTGCTTTACCGGCTTTCGTTTTGAGCAAAGATTCGTAGTGGGCTAATACATCCGAAGGCAGCGTTTGGATCAACGCTTCGCGTTGTGCATTCAAGCCAGTTAAGTCATTTTCAAGTTGATGTTTTTCCCCTAAGAGCAAAGATCCTTGTGTGGCTTTATTGCTCAGGCATTGTTGATAAGCTTGTTCAGCTTCCTCCAAGGTTCGTTGCGCGATTTCAAGCGCGAGCATCACCTCTAATTGCAGGTCTTCTAGCTCTTGGATTGACTTACGCAGAAAGTCAGCTTCAGATTGCAGGTCCTGGAGGTCCTTAGGGTTGCGGATTTTACCGCCAAAGAGTTGATTTTGGTTTAACTCTAACTTCATTCGTTTTGCGGCAACTTGCTGAGCTACATCACGCAACTTGCTCTGAGCTTGCTTTAGCTCCTGTTCAGCCTGCTCTTTAGCTTTTAGGCAAGCTTGGATCGCTTCATCGGAAGCTAAGTCAGCTTCGATTTGAGCGATGCGTTGGTTTATCTTTTGACGCTGGGTATCTATAGTTTGTAGACGGTACAGGCTAAAGGATAAGTTCATCGCTCCCTCCACGGATGCACTTCACTGGTGAGGAAATTTTATCATCTCACGTTGGCCTTTTCCTTTCAGTTTGCACAAAAGAACCAGAAATCTCGTATAAACATCAGAATGATATGATTAGAAAGTAATCCAATTCGATCTAGACAATTTTTTTAGCAGAAAGATAAGGGTTGCAAGAATATGGCGAAAATTATCGTAGTGAAACATAATCTCGGAGGTGGACAATGGAAAAAATACGGTTAGGTTATATTGGCTTGGGGAAGATGGGCAAGCCTATGGCAATCAATCTGCTTCGGGCAGGCTATCCGTTGATTGTTTATAACCGCTCGCAGGGAAAAGTGCAGGAGTTAGTCAGTATGGGTGCGAAGGCAGCGACTTCACCAAAACAGGTTGCGGCAGAATCCGATGTTGTTTTTACTAACTTACCGGATACGCCAGATGTGCTGGTGGTCGTTTTGGGCAAGGAGGGTATTATCGAGGGCGCCCATGAAGGTATGGTCTATATTGATCATTCCACGATTAAGCCTTCTGCCAGCCGTGAGATATATACTGCGCTCAAACCGTTGGGCGTGAGTGCCCTGGATGCACCCGTCAGCGGTGGGGATATTGGCGCGCAGCAAGGGACGCTGGCTATTATGGTGGGAGGCGATGCGGAGTCATTAGAAAAAGTGATGACCATTCTGAATGTGGTTGGGAAAACGATTACGCACGTCGGTGGACCGGGCAGCGGGCAGGTGGCGAAAGCCGCCAACCAGATTATGGTGGCGGCACAAATGGTAGCCATGAGCGAGCTATTGATTTTTGCCCAAAAAGCTGGCGCCGATCCACGTAAGGTGGTGGAAGCGATCAAAGGTGGCGCAGCGCAGTGCTGGACGCTGGATGTAAAGCCTCAACGCTTATTTAGCGGCAACCGCGAACCGGGCTTCCGTTCGGCTCTCCAGGCAAAGGACCTCAACATCATTATGGAAACGGCGCGGGAATATGGCATGTCGTTGCCCAGCGTTGCACTTGACAACCAACTTTATGCTGCCCTCTGTGCACTGAACTTGGGCGAACTAGACAATTCAGGCATAATCGCAGTAATAGAAACTTTAAATAACGTAGAGTTGCGCATAGATATTCAATGATTTGACAAGAAATCGTGAAAAACCTCATATGCAAGAGTATAATAGGTGAAAATTGGTGTTGAGGATGATAAAGGAGAAATTATGAACTTTGAAACAATCAAACCGCTTCTCAGAGAAGGTCAAAAATCGAAAATTGTTTTACTGGTGATGGATGGGTTGGGCGGTTTACCCATGGAAGAAGGCGGGAAAACCGAGCTAGAAACTGCGCGTACTCCTAATATGGATGCGCTGGCTGCGAAATCGGTGTTGGGTTTACATCACCCCTTGCCGTTAGGTCTGACACCGGGCAGCGGTGCCGCGCATTTAGGTTTGTTTGGCTATGACCCGATTAAGTTTGAAATTGGACGCGGGGTGCTCTCTGCCTTAGGCGTGGACTTTGACTTGCAGAAAGGCGATGTAGCTGCGCGTGGCAATTTCTGTACGGTAGATCAGGACGGCGTAATTACCGATCGGCGTGCAGGGCGCATTCCAACTGAAATTGGCGAGCGGTTATGCAACATGCTGATGGAAAAAGTGAACATTCCAGGTGTGCAAGTGATTTTACAAGCAGAAAAAGAATACCGCTTCGTGTTAGTCTTGCGCGGAGAAGCGCTTAGCGGGGAGGTAAGTGACACCGATCCTCAGATGGTAGGGAAAAAGCCTTATATAGCCGAAGCGATGGCGCCAGAAGCTGAAAAGACGGCAGAATTTGTACGCGAATTTGTGCGCCAAGGGACGGAAATCTTGGCGAATGAACACCCCGCTAATTGTTTCGTCTTGCGCGGCTTTGCGCAATTGCCCAACTGGCCTACCTTCAATGAGGCTTGGGGCTTAGATGCTGTGGCGATTGCGCAATACCCCATGTACCGCGGTGTCGCGAAAGTTGTGGGTATGACCGTCTTGCAAGCAGCTGCTTCTATGGAAGAAGAAATCAGCATGCTGGAGCAGAATTGGGATAATCACGATTTCTTCTTTGTGCACATGAAAAAGACCGATAGTTATGGTGAAGATGGCAACTTTAATGCCAAAGTCGATATCATCGAGCAGGTTGATGCCTTAGTGCCGCGCATCTTGGCGCTCAATCCGGATGTGCTCATTATCACAGGGGATCACTCCACACCTGCTAAGCTGCGTTCCCATTCTTGGCACCCAGTACCAGTGCTGCTCTACTCTCCGGATAGCCTACCGGACGGCATCACCAGCTTTGGTGAACGGGCTTGCGCCCATGGCAGTATGGGCTCGCGGTTTGAAGCGACCGACCTGATGCCTTATGCGATTGCACACGCCCAACGATTGGATAAATTTGGCGCATAAGCGCATAGTTTAATTCTAATGAGGCTGGCACAAAAGTCAGCCTCTTTTAGTGTTTATTTTGTCCGAATCTAAAGCGAATAAGTATCTGGGCGCCGATCCATGAACAGGTTGTTCCGTGGGGTGAAGAACTTATCGCTTGCTTGCTCCGGGTTGACCTCAACGATCTTCAAGTTTGTGCCTTCTTCGGGGGCTGAAGCTAATTTTTGCCCTTTAGGACCAATAATCTGGGAAGAACCTGTGAAATGGAGGGATTGCCGCGTGCTCGTCTCGCTGCCTGTGCGGTTAGCAGTGATGCTGAACACGGCATTCTCCAAGCTGCGCGTGACCATAGCTGCTTGGCAATAGGGCAGTACTAAGTTGGCAGGATGGCAGATGACCTGAGCACCTTGCAGAGCTAAGGTGCGAGCAGCTTCTGGGAAAATCCAATCGAAGCAGATCATCATTCCAAAGCAGGTTGACTGGAATTCAAAAACCGGGAATCCAAGTTTCCCTGGAAGGAAAAAATCCTTTTCGGTGTCGAAGAGATGCACTTTGCGGTAGAGCGCTAAGACGCCATTTTCCGTAACTGCCGCAGCGGAGTTGTAGGGACCTTCTGGCGCCCTTTCGGCAAAGCCGCAGACGATGCAGGCATGCTGCTTGGCAGCTAAGCTAATTAAGCCGGAAAGAAAAATACCTTTTCCATCGGCGGGCTCGCTCACCATTTCCAGTTCTGCGCGGTCCTCGAATAGATAACCGGAGTTTGCCAGCTCTGGTAAGACCAGCAAGTCGAAAGTACTCTCAGCTAGGGCTGATTGGATCAATGAAAGGTTGCGCTTGGGATCTAAACGAGTTGGAGCAAATTGTAAAAAGCCAATCTTCATGTTACTCCAGTGCTATAATGAATTTAATTAGTCTTAGTGTATTGCAAGGAAGATAAGATGTCAAAACTTCATGAAGCGCTGTTATATGAACAATTGCCAGAAAATAAGGTGCGTTGTCATTTGTGTGCGCACAAGTGCCTCATTGGCGAAGGCCGCAGAGGGATCTGCCAGGTGAAAGTCAATCACGGGGGCAAGTTATACAGCTTGACCTATGGAAAGTTGATTGCAGCGCATGTTGATCCCATTGAGAAAAAGCCGCTATTTCATTTTTACCCTGGCAGCAATTCGTTTTCGATTGCCAGTGCAGGCTGCAACTTCCGCTGTGAGTGGTGCCAAAACTGGGAGATATCAAAAGAATATGACCAAGAATCCATTGCTGGCACCCCGGAAACCCCGCCTGAAGCGGTGATTGCTTCCGCCAAACGCTCGCATTGCCAAAGTATCTCCTATACTTATACGGAGCCGACGGTCTTTTTCGAATATTCTTATGACGTTTCCAAATTAGCCCATGCTGCAGGGCTGAAAAATGTGTATGTGACTAACGGCTACATGAGCCAGGAGATGATTGACTTATATAGTCCGCTGCTCGACGCTGCGAATGTGGATATTAAAGCCTTCACCGATGAAGCCTATCGGAAGTATATCGGGGCACATTTGCAGCCAGTTCTGGATGCCTGTGTGGCGCTCAAGCAAGCCGGCGTGTGGCTGGAAATTACCACGCTGCTTATTCCAGGCGTCAATGATGATGAATTGCAATTGAAGAACCTCGTGCAGTTTATTGTCGAGAATCTTGGTGCGGAGACGCCTTGGCACGTCAGCCGTTATTTTCCGCATTACAAATTCAACGCGCCAACCACGCCTTTAGCGAGCATCGAGAAAGCGATTAAAATTGGGCAAGCGGCTGGGCTAAAGTATATCTATGGCGGTAACTTTCAAGGCGCAGCTGATACGATTTGCCCGCAGTGCCAAACTGTGTTGATTGAGCGCTACGGGATGAGCGTCTTACGCAATCGCATCAAAGAAGATAATACTTGCCCGGTTTGCGGTTACAAACTCGCTGGTGTAGGGATGAGCGGAAAATAAGCGTTAACCCCGGGCTTAGAGCGGTGGTACGAGAGCGGCAAACTCGCCGGCTCTCACCATTTCAATGAGGCTATCCAAATAGGGGTAGAGCACTGTATCTTTAGGGACGAAGGGTACGGCTTGCCGCACCAGATGGTAAGCCTGCCCGCTGATTTGCCCAAGCTGCAGTTCCGGGTGCTTGTTGAGGCGGAAATCCACAGCTTGCGCCGTGCTCATAAGTTCAATAGCCAGGATCACAGAAAGATTTTCGAGGATATCGCGTACATGCCGGGCAGCATTAGGCCCCATGCTAACGTGGTCTTCCACATTGCCTGAGGAAGGAATATTATCTGTGCTGGCGGGGTGAGAGTAAGTTTTGTTCTCTGAGGTGAGGGCTGCAGCAGTGTATTGCAGCAGCATAAAGCCCGAGTTGAGCCCACCGTGCTCCGTTAGGAATGGCGGGTAAGGCAATTCTGCTTCGGATTTATCGACTAATTTGGCAATGCGCCGCTCGGACATGTTGCCGAGATCGGTGAGGGCGATGCCCAAGAAATCCAGAGCCAAGGCTAAAGGCTCGCCATGGAAATTTCCTCCAGAAATCACCATCGGTTCGCCGGATTCATCTTCGAAAATGAGCGGGTTATCTGTAACCGAATTAAGCTCAGTGCTCATTACTGACTTGGCATAGTCAATGGCATGCTGGACAGCGCCATGCACCTGCGGGATGCAGCGTAGGGTATAAGCATCCTGGATATTTTTAGAGTCGTCCGGGCGGGTGAGCTGGCTGCCAGCCAAGATGGTGCGTAATTGGGCAGCGGTTTCGGCTTGACCTGGTTGCGGGCGCAGATTGTGGATAGTAGCATCAAAAGCCCGCAAGGTGCCATTTTGGGCTTCAAGTGTCAGTGCTGCCGCCAGGTTAGCAGTTGTCATCAGCACTTGTGCTTGGGTGCAGGCTTCTGCACCCATGGCAGTCATCAGCGTGGTGCCATTGGTGAGGGCTAAGCCCTCCTTGGCGGAGAGTTTGATAGGAGTCAACCCCAATTGTTGCAGTACTTCTGCTGCGGGTATGCGCTTGCCCTGATAAAGCACTTCCCCTTGGCCGATAAGGGGTAGAGACATGTGGGCCAAGGGAGCCAAATCGCCGCTGGCGCCTAACGAACCTTTTTCGGGTATGACTGGCAAGATATTGCGGTTGAGCAGTGCCAGGAGCAACTGCAGCGTCTCCAGGCGGACACCGGAATATCCGCGGGCTAAGGTGTTAGCACGGATGAGCATCATGGCGCGGACTGTCAAGTCTGGTAGTTTATCTCCTACGCCGACGGCATGGCTAAGCAGGATATTTTCCTGCAGCTTTTCAACCTCATTTAAAGGAATCAGGCGGTCTTTAAAGGCGCCAAAACCGGTATTGATGCCATAAGCCACCTCGCCTTTTGCCAGCAAGCGGTCAACTGCCTGGGCAGAAGCTTGGATAGCTGGGATGGCATTCGCAGCCAAGCGCACAGTGATTTCTGGGTGATGGGCAACTTCAATGACTTGATCAAGCGTAAGGGTGGTTCCATCGATGGTGAGTTCGTGGATCAAGGGGTTCTCTCCTTTGCTCGAAGCCTTCTTAGGCTTCCGAAATAATCACGGTGAGGAGTTTGACGGCTGGGGCATTCAGCTGGCTTGGATCGCGAGGGGGGATCGCAAGTAGCACGTCCATGCCAGAGGTCACCTGACCAAAAATCGTATGTTTGCCATCCAGCCAAGGGGTGGGGACGTGGGTGAGGAAGAATTGGGAGCCGTTGGTATTGGGACCAGCGTTTGCCATCGAAAGCACGCCGGGTTTATCATGCCTAAGCGAGGGGACAAATTCGTCCTTGAAATGATAGCCTGGTCCACCTCGGCCGGTTCCGGTTGGGTCGCCGCCTTGCGCCATAAAATCTTTGATTACGCGGTGAAATATGGTGTTATCGTAGAAGCCTTGGCGGGCAAGGAAGACGAAATTATTAACAGTATGGGGGGTTTTATCGGCAAAAAGTTCTGCAATAATGTCGCCTTTTTCGGTGTGAAAGGTTGCTGTGTACTTTTTGGTTGGGTTTAGCTGCATTGCAGGTTCAGATTTCCATTGGAGCATTAGGTATCGCCTCTTTTTAGGCAATTGTAGCATCATAGAGGTTTTAATTCAGCCTCAATATGTTATGAAGTTATGGTTAATAAGCGGAATTAGCGGGGATTGAGTTGCTATCCTTTTACTGAACCCCCCAACATTCCCTGAATGAAAGAGCGCTGGAAGAATATATAAATCAGCACAGTAGGGAGGGCGACAATGAGCGCGCCCGCTGCAAGCAAGGGAATATTGGCGGTGTATTTACCTTGGAAAAATGCCAAACCCACAGGCAGCGTGCGCAAGGCTTCATCTTGGACCAACACTAAAGCGAGTAGGAATTCATTCCAGGTCCACATAAAAATTAGCACGGTGAGCGTGGTGACCGATGGACCCGAGAGCGGCCAAAGCACTAACCAAAGAGTTTGCCAGCGGTTGCAGCCATCAATTGTGGATGCATCGATTAACTCCTGCGGAGCGTTTTCGAAAAAGGAAGTCATCCAGAGCGTGCCAAACGAAACGCTCAACCCAATCTGGGGCAAAATCAAAGCCCAAATCGTATCACGCAGGTGAAGAAGGTCCATAAACTGGTAAAGAGGGATGATTACCGCTTCAAGTGGAACCATATAGCCAATCAAGATCATGGGGAAGAGCCATTTTCTGCCTGGCAGCGGCAGTAAACCAAAGGCATAACCACTTAGAATGGATAAGAATACGCTGACGATGACAACTGCAACCGCAACGATGGCGCTATTTTTAAAGAAAATGTTGAAGCGGCCTAGCTGCCATGCCTGGATGAAATTATCCAACCGCCAGGTCTCTGGCAGGCTGAAGGGCCCTTGGATTACTTCGATATCCGTTTTGAAGGCGCTGAGGACCGCACCAGAAATTGGTATGAGCACAACCAGCATAAAGAGAGTGAGCAGCAAATAGCGTGGAAGAAGGGCTTTCCAGCGTTTATTCATTCCAGCTCCACAGTCTGAGATTGAAAGTGACGAATGAGCAGGGAAATGGCTAAAATAATCAACATCAAGACAGTGGCCAAGGCTGCCGCGTAACCGGTTTGGTTTTGCAGGAAGGCGGCGCGGTAAATCACGATGCCAGCTACGAGAGTGGAATTGCCGGGACCGCCGCGCGTGGTCACGTACACCAGGTCGAACACGCGCAGTGCTGCAATAATTGTGGTGATCATCGCGACGACAATCTCGGGACGTAAGCTGGGGATGGTGATATGAATCAACTGTTGAAAGCGGCTGGCACCATCTAAGCTGGAAGCTTCGTAGTATTCTTCGGGGATACGCTGCATACCAGCTAAAAAGAGGATCATACAGAAGCCGTATTCCACCCATGTAGCAATGGAACCTACAGCGGGAAGTGCTAAAGTAAAATCGCCTAACCAAGCACGCGTCAGATGTCCCAAACCGAGTGCGCGCAGCGCCAAATTTAACGGACCAAAAGTTGGGTTGAAAATCCAGCGCCAAATCACTCCTACAACCACCATACTGATCACTTGAGGTAGAAAAAGGACTGTGCGGAAGAAGTTCATTCCAGGTAGCTTACCTCGTCCGAGGAGTGAAGCTAGAGCCAGCCCAATCAGGATAGGAATGAGACAATAGAAGATGATAAAAACCAAGTTATGCGAGAACGCACGGAGGAAATCATTATCGGTGAAAAGTCGGGCGTAATTTTCTAACCCGACGAAGATTTTTTCGCTACTAAATCCATCCCAGCGATAAAAGCTGGTACGAATTGTCTCCAGAATGGGGATAAAAGTGAAGACCAAGTAAACTAGCAATCCCGGGAGCACATAAAGCCACCCCTTCCACTTTTTTTCTCCTGGGTAGGCTCGGTTAGGTTGCATGGTCAAAAGAAAAGCTGGCGCACTTTAAGGCGCCAGCTGAAGTATTCGCTATTTTATTGAATCCAGATAAGCGGCGTAATCCTTTTGGACGGCGGCGGTAAATTCTGCCGGTGTGCTCATCCCACCGAGTAGCTTTTGCAGTTCGGCAACCAATGTGTCATAAAAAGTTGGCGTTGCCCAATCAATGAAGTGCCCGACGGCGTTGTTTGTATTGATCGTCTGCCAGGCTATGAGCGTGTCGCCAAACAGGTTGTCAGTTTCGATGCCGGCGTCCTCAGGTAGGGACATAGCGGGCAGCATGCCGGCTTTAGCCCAAAGCTCCGCAGCGCGCGGGCTGACCATCCAGTTGAGGTATTCAGCAGCTAAATCGGCTTTATCTGTGGTCTTGCGGATCGCAAAAGGAATGCCCACCCCGCCAATGGCCATGCTGGACTTGCCTTCGAAAGGTGGCAGCAGAAAGAAACCAAACTGCTGATCAGTATCTGTCACTAGCTCTCCCGCTAACCAAGAGCCAGTGATAGTCATGGCGCCGTTTCCTGCTTTAAAGAGCAAGTTACTATCGTCATAGCCAATGCCAGCGTAACCTTCGGTGAAATAACCGGAATTAGCCCAATTGAGCAAGATTTCAGCCGCTTTTTGGTTTTCGGGTATATCGAAGGAGACATTGTTCACACCGTAAACTAGGTTATTGATGTACTCGGGGGTGACGAGCAAATGCTGAATTGCGCTGAACTCATGGATAGCATTCCAGCCATCCAAGCTGCCAAAAGATATAGGCGTGATGCCAGCTGCCTTGATCTCAGCAAGCAGACTTTCAAATTCTTCAAAAGTCTGTGGGACCTGCCAGCCATGCTCGGCAAAAATACCTTTGTTGTAGTAGACACCTACCACCTCGGCGGTTGGGCTGACGCCGTAGAGGTTGCCTTGACCGAAGGTTTTACCATCGGGTGTGAAGCTGTTACGGCTGGTGACGGAAGTGGAGAAGATGCTGCCCCAACCATACTGCTCACTGTAAGCATTCAGCGGGAGTAGCAGGTCAGCTTGCACCATGGCGCCCATATCGCTGCGGCCTTGATTGACCTGTGCCACATCCGGTCCATTTGGTTCAGTGAGGGCTAACTTGAGAGTAACTTTTAGATCGTCCAGCGTTTTGACAACGCGTTCGATCTTGACGCCGGGATGAGCTTGTTCAAACTCGGCGTTGAGCGTTTCCATCACGTGGCTTTCCACGTCGCGGTAGAACTGATCCCAGACAACGAGTGTGGTCGCCGTGGATGAGGATCCATCCGTTGGTTCTGGACTTACTGGAACTGCGCTGCCGTTGCAAGCAACGAGGAGGAGTGCAGTAATGATTAAAATGGGGGTAAGAAAATGAAAACTTTTCATTGTTCTCCTTATCTTTCTAATTCTCAGCACAATCTTACCAGATTGCTCCAGAATTTAATAGACTTGAGCAGATTAAACTGTTGCCACTCCAACATTAATTTAGGTTTCATAAGAGGTGTAAAATAATGTATACTAGCATAAATTACAATTAAAAAGTGTGGTTCTCATGGCAGAGCACAAGAGATTAAAAGTTCTCCCCATCGTTTTATTTACATTTTTTACGCTTTTGCTTTTGTACTTGAATGTCAAAGGTTTAATTTACTCCATAGAAACTATGTCTTTCTGGGGTTTTCCTGAAATTAGCCAATTAGCTTCAGGGGGCGACAAACAAGCAAAGTTGGAAATAGAAAAATGCCCGATCTTTATTAAGCCGGGTGAGACAAAGTATCTTATCGCCAAAGCCACGAATATTTCCGATCAACCCATCAAACGTATTATCCAAACAGTGATTAGCTACCCAGAGAAACCTTATGGGTTTGTGCTCCGCCGAAAGGTAGTAGAAATTGAATCTGGTGGGAGTGACACATTCACCAGAGATCTTACAGAAAGGAACCTAATTGATGGAAAACGCATCCAAATAAGGGTTTACTTAGGGGATGAAATTACATCTTTTCCTTATCACACAGAGACTTGCCGCGTAATTAAGTTTGGGATAGGCTCACTTTCGAGTAGTGCTTCAGGGGCTCTCGTCATAACTGTATCATTATTGGGAATGATTGCAAGCGGTTTATGGTTTACAAAGTTGGATCAAGGTAATATTAATCCTTTTAGACCAAAGCGGTTGATTGTATTTGTTTTTTTAGTCAGCTTGCTTATGACCATGGCGACACTGATAGATTCTTGGTGGATCGGCTTACTTCTGCTCATTATTATTGTTGAAGGCGTACTTTCTTTTGCACAGGAAGCTCTAAACAAGAAAAATGTGAGGTAGTTCGAGGTACCTTGTTTTATTCTTCTCTTTGGAAAATTTCTTTCCTAATCCTCATTGTCGAATTGAATATTTTAATATTGGAATTATGCAGTTTAAATAAAACATGCGCTTTTTTGTGTAAATAGCTAAATTAGAACTTCGATTATAAATGGTCACATATACAAAAAAGGAGAAAATATGGAACAAGAACGAAAAACACCCAACCTGCGTGACGCTTTTATGCACCTATCGTGGCAGCTTCTGGAAGTAACCCAAAACGCTGCCATCGCTGCAGCTCGCAAAGCTGGTAAAGGCGATAAAAACTTAGCCGATCAGGCGGCTGTAGACGCGATGCGCAACACGCTTGATCACATGACAGGCTTTTGCAGTAACATCAAAATCGGTGAAGGAGAGCGTGATGACGCCCCAATGCTTTTTATTGGTGAGCGCTTAGGCAGAGGACAGATTAGCATCGATATTGCTGTGGATCCGCTCGAAAACACAAATGCAACCGCGGATCTCAAGCCTGGGGCAGTTTGCGTTCTCGCCGCTTCAGCGCAGGGCGGGCTGATCGAAGCCTCGGACACATATATGGATAAGCTTTGCGTGGGGAAAGAAGCTGCACCTTACATTGATATTTTGCAGCCACCCGAAGAAAATATCTACCGCATTGCTAAAGCCTTAGGTCGCGAAGATCTCTCACAGCTCACAGTGACCATCCTAGACCGCCCGCGGCATGAAGAGCTGATTAGACGCGTGCGTGCAACCGGTGCAAGAGTTAATCTCATTGCTGATGGTGATTTGATGCCGTGCATATTTACTTGTTTCAAAGGCGCAGGCGTGCATGCCGTGATGGGAATTGGTGCAGCACCCGAAGGCGTTATCTCTGCAGCGGCGATCAAATTATTGGGTGGCGGGATGCAAGCGGTCTTCAAGCCTAAAAATGA